>MDTC01119600.1_pt1 | contig 15307 bp, 9 predicted proteins | sample 811181 | NCBI WGS metagenome assembly MDTC01 (sample SAMN05326644, study PRJNA326480) | marine metagenome | isolation source: seawater | place: Pacific Ocean: North | collected 2011
AAAATTTTTTGCTCTAGTTGCCATTGCAGCCTAGCTTTCGGGCTAGAGCTCAAAAATTTTTCGCAACGATCAGTTATTATTTCCCCACCTTTATTTTTGTCTTTCGAACATTCTTCAATGACATCTCCAGTGAGAGTATTTGTGAATAGAGGTGCTCCTTGGAGGAAGCTGTATTGGATCGCGTTTCTGGAGAGGCTTCGAATTGTTTTGTAATCGAGGTCATATTCAGTGGTTGCGCGAGAATATTCATTCGTCAAATCAATTCGCGACACGCCCTCATCGTCTGTAGAAATTGTAAGTGGTACGCCATATTCCATGTATGTCTCAAAAGGATGTTCGGCTCCGCTGATACCGAGGATAACATCATTACTTGTAAGGTTGATCTCCACCGCTATGGAATGTTCTGCCATGTGCTTAAGCAGTCCGCTCAAGTCATCCTCATAAGCAATATCGATTCCATGGCCGATGCGTTTGGCGCCTGCTGTCATTATCGCGGCTCTGATGTGCCATCCAAGGTGCTTTGGAGGCACCAGTCCGAGTGTAAGTTCACCCGCATGCAACGCTATCCCATTTGAGGAGTTTGCGAACTGTTTGCTTATGTCGGAAATAAAGCTCATATGTAATCGATAATCGCGCAGAGCAATAGGATCGTCTTCGGGTGCGACAAAATTAAGTCCAACAACTCTCGGGTCTGCTTCAATAAGCTTAAAAGCAAATAGCGTTTGTGCGTAAACTTGGATAGGTGAAAATGTTCTTATGACCTGTGCGAGGTACCGAATCTCCACATCACAGCCATCGAACCGGTTTGCTTTCACTACCTTGCATTTTTGGATTTCTCTACGACGGCTTTCGATCTGATCGAGGGCACTAATAACTTTGAGCACCTGTTGATCAATGTAATCATGATCAAGGATTTCAGTGAACTCATAAGAGGTGGTCTCATATTTGGTTGCCGCCCAGTTAGCCACCTCAAACATTCCTAAGCTTTGCATTAATTCAAGATATAGAATATTTTGCCTCGAGGCCCGACTGCTAACCTCTGCAACAATATCACCTCGGTTGCCCTCCACCAGGCTCGAAAATCTAGCAAATGTAGAGAAAAATTGGTCGTGTCCCGAAACTTCCCTAAGACTGTAATCACGTACTGAAAGCTGATCTATTATTCCTGTTAAGTTGGGAATTCCATATTCATTCACCTTATTCGCAGAGGCGGGCTCTCCAATCAACATACCTATTTCAATACCGTTTTCATCTTTTTTGCAGGGTGGGGCAGAGAGCGTTTTGCTTAGTGGATGCACACATATACCTTGTGAAATTGCTAAATCGATAAAAGACTCGGCATAGAACGCCCCGGATAGATGATTGTGCAGATCTCCGCCCTTGGGATACTTTTGCATAAAATTACGCAGTTTTACCGGATTTGATTTTACTTCTTCAAATATCGCTGATACGTCGTCAGTAACAGTTTTTCCGTCACATGAGGAGAGAAATGACACAAAATGTACAAAGGCTAGCAAAGTCAACAGACGCATGATTCGGTTTGCCACAAACACCTGGAGTCACATCCTTTATTTTTCAATCATCTTGATCGATTTAAATTCTGAGTTTTTACGACTGTCTTTGGTGCTACTCACTTTTAATCTTTTTCATTGAGGGAATTTCAGTTTCGTAGATATCCCAATTATCAATTAGTTCGTCTATTACAATGCTTCCCACCAAATATATATTTTCAAGCGACACCTCCATACCTGCATAAGCCTCTGATTCTTTGAGCAAATTTTCTGCAGCTGTGAGACTGGGGGGTTGCATAGTGAAGTTGCTACCGCCGCGGAGCACCAACACACGGTTTTTGTCAACAGCGCCAATGTTATCGAGATAGGTAAGAGACTGAAAGGTACCCGTTTCTTCCATGGCGGATGTTATAAAGTCTGTAGCTCCGTCTGACCAGTAACGAACTAACTCGTTTGCCCAGTCATTTTTGATAGCTCCATGCCAGAAGGTCATCGCGGCTATGTGCCCACCTTTTAGGACATTAGGTGGCTTACGGGCGTTATGATGTTGGGTATATAGCTTACGAGTTTCCCACAAGCTTTCTTCATCAAAGAGCTTGAGATCTTTTGTTTTTTCGAACGCCCAATCCCTTAGGTCTGGATTAGCAATGAAAAGTTCTCCCGATGGCTCTGGCCTTGGTAACGCATTTGGGGCTCTTGTATTAAACGCGAAGTATCCCGTGTCCCAGTCCTCCGGAAGTTCACGAGCATCTAATTCGTAACCCAAGTCCCCGTCCACTAAATATGAGGACCAGGCAACTGACCCTATGGAGGCATCCTCAGGATCGATTCCGGCGATTCCTGCGACCAGCCAGTATGCCCTCGAGAGATCAAAACGAGAGTCAAGTCCCAGAGCCATGACTGCTGAAGCAGATTTAGCAGTTCCTATCCCGGTAACCATTCCAAGAATCTGTGTTTCTGCATTATAGAATAGGTCATGATGTGAGTGTGGGAATTCGAATTTTTCATCAAGCTCACGTCTTTCTTTCCACAATTGGAATTCACCGATTTCATCACCCTCATCTGCGCCAATTTCGAACATAGTTATCAAAACGACTTTGACAGGCACTTTGTCTTCATCTACCGAATTTTGAGATGTGTTTTGTTGGCTACAACTGGCCGTAAGAATGAGTAAACAGATAGCAATAACTTTTTTTGTAATCCAACTATACACTTGGCTTCCCTATTTTAATTTATGACTAGCTTTTGCCCGTTCCAGCGCTTAGAGAGTGCATTCAGGCATCATGGCTTTCGCTTTTTAAGTTCTCCTGAAGAGAATGCATTATCTATGCCATGAGTCTATTGATCGAACAGGGTTAAGTAAATTGCTTGTAATCTTTATTAGAGCGTCCTCTTTGCACTATTTGGTCTCAAACAAGAACTATACAAAGTCAAAAAAGCACGATGTCGGTGCTTTGAATTAAAGATGTTCAAAGGTGGGATTCTGATGGAAAAGACTAATTATAAATATGTGAGCGAATTGTTTTGCGAGCGATTTTGAAATGTTTGCGGTAGACAGTTGATTAAAAGACAGATTTTTTAGAATCATGTTATTTTGAATTTTTAGTTACGAATGCTTAGTCGCGTTTTGGCACAGAAGATGCAAAGCCTAACTAGTTGAAAAGTCTAATTATGATTTTTCTTTCACAAGGCGATGATATTTTGTGCAACGTCACGTTTCAGAGTTTATTTATGTGAATTACACATATTGCGCATACGGGCCGTGGCGCCATTCACCGGATCTAACGACGCACGAAGCTTGTTCTCAATAGGTATGCTGGGGAAGACAGTTGCTTCTTTCTGGTGGCGCTGTGTAGGAACAGCTTTAATGAAAGACCGGAACGTAGCGTCGTTCTAAATATTGGGAGAGAGTTTATGCAACACATCAGTTCAAATATTTGTAATCTATTACGTTTTGTTTGGAAAATTAAATTGTCGGGTGCAGTATTTATTGCGTGCCTAAGCTCATCTAGTCTCTGGTCTGACGACATAGAAGAAATTGTTGTTACAGGGGATTTGAACAGTCTTCCCGGAGAGGCAGTCGATTCTGTGTTCGGACTCAACAAATCAATTCTTGAAACACCTAGGAGTGCATCAACGATTAGTGAAGAGATGATGGATCGCTTTCTGATGAATGATATCGACGAGCTGATACTTGTTGCTCCAGGCACATTCACACAATCTTTTTTTGGCGTAGCAGGCACGCTCGATGTTCGCGGAACGCCAGGTGAGACATATTTTCGGGGCGTAAGGCGTCTTGATAATCCGGGTAACTATCCGACTCCTATCGGGGCATCGGATAGGGTAGACATCGTGCGCGGACCTGCATCTGTTATCTATGGGCCCTCGAAAATTGGTGGATATCTAAACTTTAATCCTAAGTCAGCTCGGATTGAGGAAACTGGTGCTTTCATCGAATCTGAGACTGGAGCAGTCTCCGTTACCACTGGAAGCTGGAGCAAATCTGTTATCACCGCTGAAATAGGCGGCCCAACCGAATTCGCTGGAAAGTCGACGGGGTATTATATTTATGGTGAATTTGAGGACTCAGATAGCTTCTACGTGAATTCGCCCGGTGTTGAGCAGAGTATGGTTCAGGCCAGCTTCGACATGGATATTTCTGATATGATCCGAATCCAGTTTGGCGGCATGTATCATGATTATGCTGGGTCCCAAAATGCTGGATGGAATAGAATCACACAAGATCTGATTGACACGGGTACCTATGTCACCGGTAGCCCAACTCCATTGGATACTGATGGAGATGGGAAGATCTCTCATCAGGAGTATGGTGAGGCGAATCTATGGTTCGGTCCTGATGCGATTTTAACGTCTGGCGATACTTCGATTAATGAGACAAATCTTATTACTGATACTGACCCAATTGAGTATGCAGACTTTACAGATACTACCTTGCAGAATATTGGATCGACAATTCTAGATCCGTCCATTACTTTAATTGGGGCAGATGACACCCTAGAGAATGAGGTAACTACTTTTTATTTCGACATTTTCGTGGAGACCGATGGTGATTGGAGTGTTACAAATAAGATGTTTTACGAATCTTATGACAATCTAAATGAAAATGCTTATGGATTTTCTCAGTTTCATGATACTTGGGTGTTTGAAAACAAACTAATGCTTTCAAAGGATTTGTATACCGATTCAATGGAAGGAGCACTGGTCGTGTCGCCGTCAATTCGTTATACCAAATATGATCATGGAGACGACTGGATTAACGAGTATTTCCACAGGAGGGATTTAACTGGCCCATCAACCGCACTTGACCGACGCTTATTAGCGACGGAAATAAATGATGATTATGCTGAGTATTATTTGGGTGATTATTTAGATCTTGGGCTAGCAGTAATGGCAGATTTAAATTTTGAAACTGGTTTTACGGCCCTTATTGGAGTTCGTTGGGATCAGATTGATCTTGAGAGCAGTGTGCCGGAGGGTGCGCCTTTGTTTGGACCAGGAGGAGAATCTGCTTCAGATAAAGTGGATGGTGTTTCATGGACAGCCAGTCTCTCATATGATACGGGCGTGGGCTTAATCCCTTATGTGACAGCTGCAGAGCAATCAACTTTGATTGCGGGTCAGGGCGGAGAGCTCTCAGTGGACAATGTTGCGGATGGTGAAGCTTATGATATTTCTACTTTGCTTGAGTATGGTGTAAAAGGTAGCCTTCTTGATGACAAGCTCTATTTTGCTTTGAGTATTTACGAGCAAGAGCGCACAGATTATTCGGTGCAATCGACGGTTACTAATCAAGCTTCAAAGACAGAGGGAAGTGAGTTTGAAGTGAGGTGGTTAGCGACTGATGGACTGCTAGTGACATTCGGATATTCCGACATAGAGGTGGTTAATTTGAACACGTTAAATTCGGGCTTTAGATTTAGTTTCATAGGTGCGGAGGATTTACCTTCAATAGATCCCACACTTACTTGGGGCGGCCAACTCAATGGGGTTATCAGTTCGGCAACCACAGGCGCTAGAAGAGCCGGAGTTCCCAAGAATATCATCTCCGCAACTGCAACCTATGACTTTGATAATGGCTTTGCGTTGAGTGGAAGTGTAGCAGATGTCGACGCAGTCCCGTCAGGATACTCAAATTCGGTAATGTTACCCGGCTATACACTCGTCAGCGCGGGTGTGAATTATGAAACTGAAAACTGGCTTGTTAGCGTCACGGGCAAAAACCTCACTGATGAACGATATTTCAGGTCAAATTTCCCCAACCTATTTGGCTCCGTTATAGTCTTACCTGAATTGCCAAGACATTTTATTGCAAAGATGGAATATAAATTCTGATTAAGTATGGGGGTTGATTGCTGTGTGTGGTAATTAGTCCCCTTATTTCTTAGCCCCTGCAGCTATTTTTATTGCGGCACCCTGTTATCTGTGTGCGGAAATCTTATAGACAAAAGCGCCGGATAATATCACGGCAGCAACAATAGCCGCCTCGGTCGGGCGGTTACCTAGTGCATAAATCAATGTGGCGCTTATAATTAGGCTATAGACTAACACTGGGGCAGGGTACCAAGGCATCTTGAAGTGTGAGGTTGTCTGGAGGTCACGAAACCTCAAGATTACGACCCCAATCACCGTGAGTAGTGAATTAAGCGCCAAAAGAGATCCTGCAAAAACAATTATTTGCTCAAAGCCCGAAGTTATAATCAACACGATAGTTATTAACATTTGTGAGATTATGGCCATATATGGCAAATCTGATTCATTTGTTTTAGCGAGTAATTTAAATGCGGGAAAATCTTGCCCGATCACTTGCATTGCCCTCGGACCCGCTATCAACATGGCGCTTATTGTTGAAATAAGCAATGCGCTAAGCATAAATGAAACAAACCAGCCTCGTTCGGGACTAAAAGCATGATCAGCGACGATTCCGGCAATTTCGACCTTTCCCCTCATTTCGTCCATAGGCGCAATAGAAAGAAACGTAATATGAAGCAAAACATACAATAGTGTTACAAAGCCGGTCCCTTGCAAGAGTGCTTTTGGTAAATCTCTTTCAGCGTTGGACATTTCGCCTATTAAGTAAGTTGCTGCGTTCCAACCCGTGTAAGCATAATTAACAAAAATAAGAGCTACAGCGATCGCAGACGCCTCAACTGAGATAATATCATCTTTGCTGATGTCCCAGGAGAGCAACTGAAACTGCGACGTTGCCACCCATGCAAGGATCATAAATAAAAATATAAATATGATTTTAGTAAAGGTCATAATTTGCTGAAAAGCGGCACTGTAGCTCCGATTTGCCAGATGAAATGAACCGACGACCACGACCATGGTAATACTGGTTAATTTAACAGGCAGGTATGGAAAAATTGTTTGTAGGTAGGCGCAGGCGGTAATCGCAACTGCTGCGGTGGGCGCAGAAAAGCCGACTGTAACCGATACCCAACCAGAGATAAACCCAGCGGCTGGGTGGTAGGTCTCGCGCAAGAAGTTATATTCGCCACCAGATCTGGGGTAAGCCGAACCCAATTCTGCGTAGCAGAGAGCACCGCAGAAAGCAATAACGCCGCCGATAATCCAAAGAAATAGGATTATGCTGGGATTATTGATATTCATAAGCTGAAATCCAAGACTAGTAAATACTCCTGTACCAATCATGTTTGCAATTACGATTGTGGTGGCAGTTCTACGATCAAATAATGAAACAGGCTGATTCATAAGCAGCACACTCCTCTAGCAAAAATATTCTTATTTTTGCGTCTGGCAGTTTGGTTTAAAGCATAATCATTTACAGAAGTTGGCAACGAACAGAAACGATTTTTCGCAGTTTGTGGCATGAGATAGGGCATCCTCTGTGTTATGATGTCACATTGCAAAAGTGTTTGAGGTAATTTTGGATGTCTCTTTGAGGCAAGTGAATTTTAGCGATGTCAAATTTGGTTAAGATCTCGAGTTTTGTTCGCCTTATGAGCTTCTCAGCCATACTCACCCTAAGTTTGTGCGTTAATTTACTGATATTATCTTCCTCTTTTTCAGAGGTTGGTGAGTCCCCTATCAATGATGGCAGTGGACGCATCAGAATGATAACAGAGATTCTCGATCTTAAAGGGCATGTTGAAGGAGGTTTTTTTCGACGCACCTACGAGTCTGACTATACCCTAGAGCTAGATGACACTCGAGAGAGCCGTCTCTCTATGACATCTATCTTTTATCTGCTTTCCTCTGAGTCTCCGCTAGGACAATTTCATTCTAATCGTTCTGATATCATGCACTTTTTTCATATGGGAGATCCTATTGAGTACTATATGATCGATCCTGAAGGCAATTTGACGACTGCTGTAATGGGACACGATATAAGGTCGGGGCAAGTCCTTCAGCTGGTCGTGCCAGGTGGAACATGGAAAGCTTCCAAAATAGAGGAGGCTGGTGAATATGGTTATGGGCTGATCAGTGAGGCTGTAACACCCGGATTTATTTATGATGACATGACTCTAGGATCTCGATCTTACCTACAACAACTTTTTCCTCAGCACACAAAATTGATTGATGATTTGCTACCCTAAAATATTAGCAGGTCAAGGTAACTAGCCACCAATGCAGTTAGAAAAATCTTAAGCATGAGAAGACGTAACTACAAAATAAAGCGGCAGAAATAATTTCAGTTGTGATTGTTCCGAGTAAATAGTGACTTGATGCTTCTCGATTGCGTAATACCGATCCCCGCTAAAATTAAAAGCAGGGCAGGATACAGGTTTGATTCAGGTGTCTCGCCCATCACAATGATGCCAAAGATGACGGCCCAAAGTGGCACAAGATAACTGACGAGACTCAAGAAAATAGGCCCGGCAGATCTGATTACCCTTATGCGTAAAATATTACCAATAGCTGTGGGTATTATCGCGAGCGTTGTCACTGCGGTTAACGTTGAAATATTCATCCCTGATGGCAATCCTTCGAACGTCAATGCGCTGATGATAACAACAATCGCTCCTATGGAAAGTGATGCAGCGGCCACACCAATCCGATCAATGGGTGGTAGCATCCTCAAAAGAATGGAGCTGGTTGCGTAACAAAAAGCTGCTGAAAAGCATGCTAACCTTCCTGAGGATTGATATTCAGAGTGATTTCCCAAAAAAATACTATCTGTCCCAAAAAGAATAACAACCCCAGCAAAACCCAACAAAAACCCGGCTAAGCGTGTTAATGTTATTTTCTGGTCTGGCAATAAAATATGGGCCAGTGGCAATATAATTAGACCCACTGATGACATCGCGACGCCGGCGTAGGCTGAGTTCACGTGTTGTTGTCCCCAGGCGAGCAGCTGGAAAGGAAGAGCCCCGCTGAAAAGTCCGAAGATAATGAGAAGCCCCCAAGATCGAACATCACTTAGAAAGAGCTTTCTACTATGAAAGAACCAAAAGAAGTTGGTGATCGCTGCGGCGATTGTGATCCTCCAAGCCGCCAACCAGAGAGGGGTGACTCCTTGAAGCGCAACTTCAACAAGAACGAAAGCACTTCCCCAAATTACACTGAGCACACCTAAGCTGATCCAATTTTCCATTGAGATATTGGCCGCCGGAATTTGATTAGACTCTTTAGTATGCATATAAGTTCCTTGGATAGTCCGAAACAGTGGTGTTTTGCTATTTAAGTAATTGCCCCTGGAGCAAATCATTTTCCATTAATATATTTACAACCTCAGCCGGTCTAAAAAAGATACAATCGATATCTAGTGACAAAATAAAATTTGCACTACATTTGTATAAATAAAACATCAGTACGTTGGCTGAAGACAAATGGTGAAATCTTTGACTTGGATCCGTTTCAATGGATTGGTATCACAGATAAAAAGAGTACTGTTTTAGTTTTGCCTTTGTTCTCTATCTCTGCAAAAACTACTTCTTCATTAGTATTTACAATGACCTCTACGTTTGGTCAGATGGCTTAGTTCTGCAACGTCAAACCTTTCGCCATATCTATTGAATACTAAATTTTTTTTGCATGGCAATGACCTCTACAGTAGGGTAACCTCGGTTATTCACAAAATGATTTGCCGATATTCACATAATTGCAGGGTATTGCATGTTTAATTGCGTGCTAATCGGCCGGCAAACGGGTAATATTTACCCTTGGTTGCGGTTATTTTCAACTTTCCCGACCTCATCCCAAAACTCAAATAGATTTGTAAATATTTTAGTAAAGCCGGTTCCAATATGCGGTACAGAAATCCTTTGGTAGTCCTATTTGCTTGCGGTTTGGTGATAGTCGCGCTCGGTTTAATTAAGCTCAAGCAAATACAAAGTGCTATAGCTTTTGCTGAATCTTTCCCCGAATCGAGCGAGACAGTCGAGTTGAAAGAGGTTCAATTTAAACCTTGGAAAGAAGAGAGAGCATACAAGGCAGAAATCGTAGCGGCGAAAGAAATTGACTTAGTAACCGAGGTTGATGGTCGAGCAATTTTTGTGGGCTTTGAATCAGGAGACATTGTTCAAGAAGGGCAGATATTAATTCGTCTTGATGCATCCGAACAGGTAGCCAATCGGGATGCATTGAACTCTAGGCTTCAGCTTGCAAACTTACAATACGACAGAGTCAGGAGGTTATTTGATAATGGCGTAGCGTCAAAGGAGGAGCTTGATCTGGCACAGACTCTCCTCACGTCGATTCGGGCGTCTCTTGGGGCATCAGATGCAGTAATCGTCAAGAAGACCATATCAGCACCATTTAACGCTCGCGCTGGCCTTCACAACGTGAACGTCGGTGAGTATTTAAAGGCGGGTACCTACATATCAAAATTGGTGGGAACGGGTACAATGCTCTATGTAGATTTTTCAGTTCCCCAGAGTAAGGATCAGACATTAATCGGAGATGAGATTCGCGTAATCTGCGGTGCAGCCTCAGACAATCATTTATCGGCAATACTAATAGCGAAGGATGCATCTATTAATCGCCTTTCGAGGAGTATCCGGGTAAGGGCAACATTAACTGACGCGCCGAAAAAAGTTGTCCCTGGAAGCGTTTGCAAAGCTATGGTATCTGCAGAAAGGGAAATCTTAGTCGCCCATGTTCCATCCTCATCAGTCCTATTTGACCCGCTGGGACCCTATGTGTTTGTCCTCAAGGAAGCGTCAACTGACGACAGTGCTGGTTTCCGTGCTAGCAAGCGACGTGTAGTACTTGGACCATCTTATCGCGGAGAAAGGATAATCACAGAGGGAGTCGAAAGGGGTGAGAAGATTGCCTCGGTAGGTGCCTTCAAACTTCGTGAGGGAATCCTTGTCTATAAATTTGCAGGTGAACCCCGTTCCGCAATGACCTTTCCCACGCACAATGAATGAAATCTCAGACACCGATATAACTAAAAATGAGCAGATTTCTGCTTATTGGGGAGAAATCTTTATACGGAGGCCTGTCATAGCGATCTCATTTTGCCTACTGATCTTACTCGCGGGGCTGAAGGCATTATCTGATATCTCTGTATCACAATTCCCAAGATTAGCGAGTGCAATGCTCGAGATAAATACCTCCTTTGTTGGTGCTTCTGCCGAGGCAGTTAAAAGTTTTGTAACTGATCCTATGGAACGTGTGCTGAGCGCAGTGCCGGGGGTAGACTATCTTGACTCCACTACGACTGCGGGTTTGAGTAACATAAGACTTTGGCTTCACTTGAACCAAGATATTCCATCAGCTATTGCGGAGGCATCGACGCAACTTGATCGCATAAAATATGAATTACCCTCGGGTGCTTATGATCCATCAGTTGAGGTTGTCAGGGCAGACCGTCCGTGGGCGGGATTTTACCTACCTGTGGTTTTGAAAAATGGAATATCACGATCTGCAACCACTGATTTCCTCGAAAGAGAGATTCTGCCTGGTTTTGGGTCGATTGCAGGTGTGAGAAAGGCAGAAATAATTGGCGGTAGATCTCCCGCGATGAGGATTTGGTTAAATCCGGAGTTGATGACGGCACTCGATATCAGAACATCTGATATTCGTTCGGCAATTTCAAAAAATAGCGTTATTGCTACACTCGGCAAGACCGAGAATAGTGTGCAGCGGATCGATATGCTTGCCAAACCAGCTCTTTTGAGAGAGGAGGATTTTGAAAAGCTTATTTTGCGCGAGTCGAATGATGAGGTGATTCGGCTAGGGGATGTCGCTGTGGTTAAAATCGATGAGGAAGGAGGTGCCGAGAATTCAAGATATACCCAAGATGATGCGGTATTTATAGCTGTATGGCCAATGCCTGGCGCTAATGAGATTGATATAGCAGATATTTTATACACCGAGATCGCAACCGCCAACGACAGACTCCCAAGCGGCCTCAAGATCCAGCTCGGTTATGATTGTACCAAGTATATGAGAAGCGCATTGAAGGAAATCGTAATAACATTGCTAGAAACAATAATGCTGGTAGGGCTCGTGGTCACCATATTTATGGGTTCGGTTAGAAATGCACTTGTACCGCTAATAACCATTCCTGTGTCGTTGCTAGGTGCTGTTGCTGCAATTTATGCCATGGGATTTTCCTTAAATCTATTAACAATTTTGGCGATTGTCCTTGCGGTTGGATTAGTAGTCGATGATGCGATTGTGGTGGTGGAGAATGTATCGAGATTAATACGTAGCGGTGTTAATCCCACCCGCGCGGCAATCGAAAGCTCGCGGCAACTCTTTTCACCAATATTTAGTATGACCTTAACATTGGCGATTGTTTATCTTCCGATTGGCTTTCTCAGCGGTTTGACAGGAGCCTTGTTTAAAGAATTTGCTTTTACACTTGCAATCGCCGTAATTATATCTGGGATCATCGCAGTAACGTTGTCGCCGGTGATGAGTGCAACCATTTGTCGTAATCAGGTACTTCCCGGAAAGAGTGAAAAACTGGCCGATGGGATATTTGAGAGAGTAAGAGCTGTGTATGCCTCACTCCTCACAAAGTCATTAAATTCTAGCGGCAGCGTGCTTATCGTCTACCTATTCTGTCTTCTGTTAATTCCCCTTTTCTACGTTTTTTCCAAACAGGAATTGGCGCCAATTGAGGATACAGGCTCTTTGATGATGATCATTAAGGCGCCACCTAATGCGTCACTAGAATTCAATACATCGAGTATGTCGAGCGTTGTTAGTGCACTCGAGGACTTGCCTGGTCGACAACAGATGTGGCAACGACTTCACGAGGCTGGTGGATTTGCAGGTCAGACCTTTTCAGATCATGATGAAAGAAATATTTCTGTCCAAGAATTATTGCCAATTGCATTCAATAATCTTTCACGCGTGCCCGAACTCAAAGCGCTTCCCACACTAGAAACATCACTTCCAACGGCGGGTAATTTTGATGTTGAATTTGTTGTTCAATCTTCCGAATCGTTGGAGGACATGTATCCTTATGTACAGCAGATGTTATCCTCGGCAGCCTTGAGTGGACTATATCTCTATACCGATACTGACTTGGTTATCGACCTCCCTCAGGTCAATGTAAAAGTGGATTATGAGCTTGCTACAGATCTTGGATTCAGTCATGCAGATGTTATGTCTCAGCTCGGGTTTTTTTATGCAGAAGACTTTATAGAGCAGTTTAATATTAATGAGAGGGCTTATAAAATAATACCGATGGCGGCCGAGGAGTTTCGTGATAACCCCTCTAGGTTATTGGACATAATGGTCACTAATGAAGCCGGTTTGTCGGTACCTTTAAGCTCTCTGGCGGTGATTGAGAGGGTCGTAGCACCGAGGTCTTTGGGTAGGTTCGAACAAAAGAACGCGTTCCGAATTTTTGGCGCATTGATCCCGGGACGGACCAAAGAAGAAGGGCTTGAATTTCTTGAGAGGACGGCCAAAGAAGTTCTCCCTGGCAATTATTCTTACGATTATGCTGGAGAGTCAAGGCAAATTCGTGCAGAGGGAAATAGTCTATTTTCGGCTCTCGCAATAGCCCTTGTCATCGTATATTTCGTTCTTGCGGTTCAATTCAATTGCTTTAGAAATCCCTTTATTATCTTGATGGGTTCGGTGCCTCTTGGATTCATGAGCGCTCTCCTGTTTACCTATCTTGATTTGACCACCATCAATATATATTCCCAAATTGGATTCATAACTCTTGCAGGGTTGGTATCGAAGAATGCGATACTTATTGTTCAGTTTGCGAATTCTCTTTATGAAACGGGTATGAGCCGATATGACGCAATTTTTGAGGGGGCGGCTGTAAGATTACGACCGGTTTTGATGACAAGCGGCGCTACGATCCTTGGACATCTCCCTCTTGTTTTGGTGACTGGTGCAGGAGCTGAAGCCAGGAACAGTATCGGTATTATTTTAGTTGCAGGGATGTTCGTAGGGACCCTGTTTACGATATTTATTTTGCCAAGCTTATATTTGTGGTTTTCATCCTCAAGTCGTGCGGAAGATTTGAGAGAGGTCTAGAGAGTAGCATAGACATTTGTCTTTCATGGAGGTCGAAAAAAAGTGAAATCGAGAAATGTGGTGGTAAAATTCCTTGAATCTTTTTCTTTCGGAGATCCTTACAAGGTAGTAGATCATGTGACCGATGGCTTTAAAAATCGTCAAATGGGTTTATTAGCTAACTCATTCGAGGGCAAACAGGAGTACCTATCCAGATTACATCCATTTCTAAATAAATTTAAAAATCTGAGGTACGAGATTCGGAAAGTTATCTCCGAAGACTCCAATGTGGTGGTTGAATATACGTTGCATGCAACACCGGAGGAACACGATATTTGTGTTAATGGGGTTATGGTTTTTGTTGTGGATGACTCTTTAATTTCGGAGCGCTCAGACTACTGGGATGGTTTGACTTATCTTCGTCAGGTTGGCCTTTACTAGCTCTTTGTTAGAACAAGACGTGATACTGATTTGTGCCTGTTTTTCCTCTGATACTCGATGACTTTGCATTGGCATGCGGTGTGCATGTTGTCTTGGAAATAAAAAACAAAGTATAGGTTTAAACTATGGACGAGGAAAATAATATATCAGCGTTTGCAGAAAACCACAGCTTCCATGTGCCCAAATCCACATGGACTCATATAGCTCTGCATTGTAAAGATATCGATAAGATGATTGCATGGTATGAAGATTTTACGCACTTTTCCTTACTCTATAAGGAGCAGGATGATAACGGTTATGGCGCTTGGTTAGGAGATAATTCGCAAAAAGAGCAACCCTTTGTTTTAGTTTTAATGCAGTTTCATGAAGGTAAAGATCCCTTCTCACCGGCGAAGCATCCTCCTCTTGGACCTTTTGCGCACATTGGAATCGAGATGCCTGAAAAACGATCTGTGGATCAAATTGCAGCCAAGGCCGATAAGGCTGGATGTCTTGCCATGGGGCCGGTAAAGATGCCGAGAAGAATCGGGTACATCTGTTTCGTGCGTGATCCAGAGGGGAATGTGATTGAGTTTTCATTCGATCAGGGCGTGTACACAAAGGCAAGAGAAGTTTGGGGAGGCACAGTACAGTAGGTTTCTTATTTATATGCACCAATTATGTGCTGGATTGTTTGAGGAGGAATAAATGAAAGCGCTAATATACGATGGTCATGGAGCTGATGTGCTTCAGTACCGGCAGGTAGATGATCCAGTCCCTGGATCCAGAGATGTTGTCGTTAGAGTTGCAGCAACTACTGTGAATCATCTCGATGTCACTCAACGCAATGGCTGGTTTACTATGCCGGGTTTTACATTGCCCCATATTTCGGGGATGGATGTTGCAGGAACTGTGGTCATGCTTGGAGAGGCAGTTACCGCTGTAAGCATAGGCGATCG
>MDTC01000375.1_pt1 | contig 15302 bp, 6 predicted proteins | sample 811181 | NCBI WGS metagenome assembly MDTC01 (sample SAMN05326644, study PRJNA326480) | marine metagenome | isolation source: seawater | place: Pacific Ocean: North | collected 2011
AACGCAGGAAAATTTTACGAAGGAGGATCTGTATCTGCCGAAGCACAAAAAGAAGAGTCATCTATTTCTGGCGGTCAAACAAATAATATCAGCATAAATATTAAAATGGATGGCTTGGGCAATAAGCAAGAATCTTCTGAAACGACAAGCGATTCGCAGGGAGATACAAAACAAGATAATCAGGCTGAAATGGGAAAGAGAATTAAAGACGCTGTTATTGGCGTAATAGTTGAGGAAAAAAGGCCTGGAGGATTATTGAGTGAAAAATAATGAGTTACTCAAATTACGAACAAACTGTAGTATTAAACGGATATGCTTTATCTGGGGTTCAGGATGTAAATGGATCTTATGGCATCAGTGAGTCTCCTATACGAGTTGCTGGAGTTGGGTTTATTGATGCACTGGTCGAAGCTCCTTTAGAGGGAAATTTTTCTATATCAAGAAAAATGGTTTCGTCTGACCCTTTAGTGGAATATGATGCATTAGGAAACTTTACTTTTGACGAAAATGAAATTAGTGGAGCAATACTGTACGACGATGATACCAAAGGGTTTGGTTTTACAAGAGCAAGGCTTAATAGATATTCTGTAAGTTGTTCTGTTGGTGATGTTCCAGATATAGATGTTGATCTAACTATTTATGGAGAACTTGGAAAAGATGTTCTATCGAGTTCCACTATATCTCAAGTAAATAATTTAACAGTGATCGGTTATAATCTAAGCCTTAATCCTTTTGGTGGAATAGTGAATTTTAATGTAAAAAACGGTTTTCCGCCTTTGAATAGTGATAGAGCATCCGAGTGGAACGCCGGAACAATCACGATATCGGAATCTGTTTATAATACGCTTAACGAAAAATCTAAGATTATAGTCAGTAGGGGTGGAGTTCAGATATTAAGATTGGGTAAAGATGCTTTTGTAATTAACAATGATTATTCTCAGGCAATAAATAAAGTCCATCCAGAAATAAAATTTGCAGATCAATCAAGTATTTCAGTTAATGTTGATGATTTTACTGTTGATGCAATAAGCGATTTTAGTTTTTCTAGAAGTTTAAATTTAAGACCTGTTTATGCTATACCAAAAGGAGGAGCAAGCCAATGGGCTGCGGGAGATCAAGCTACTACTCCCAATTTAGAGCCAGTGCAGGTTGATACTCAATATCCAATTGAAACGGACATTAACTTTACAATGATTGTTGATGAATACGAAATAAGAGAAATAAAAGACAGAGTGCAAGCTGCGCCAAAAAGCAATGTTTCTATAACAATAAAAGATGCTAAAACAGATGAGCTTATGAATCAGTTTGTTGGAAGAAATGTTAGATTAATTGGAGAATCAATTAATGCATCGACAGAAGGAGAAATGTCAATATCTTTAACTTATAAAGGTTATGATGCATATCATAACAAACACTAATGAGCGGACCATACTTAAGATTTGAAGACGGAAAAATTTCTTTGGCTGATCAGAATTTAATGGTAAATTCTGCGGATTTAACAATTAATCCATCTTTATCTGCAGAAAGAGTATACGGAGATTACGACGCAAGTATAGCTGGAGCAAAAACTCAATTTATCGACTTTAATCCAATGCAAGGAATTCAAGGTAAATTAAATATAGATTTTTATATATCTGCTGATACTTTTGCTCAAGATGGTCAAGTAAATAATATAAATAGGATGTTTGATATAAAGGCAGGCATGTCTGAAAGACCTGTGAATGGAAATAAGATTGGCAGGTATACTTTTGATAATGCATATCTTACTTCTTTTGGATTTTCTTTTCAGCCCTTTAAGGTTATTAGAGCAAATGCATCTTATGATATTTATGGGTCAATTAAAAAAAGTGGGGTGGCAGATAGATTTAAGCAAGCATCTGTTGATTTTGCGCACGGTCTAAAATCTTTTGGGCATATGACTGCATCGGGAGTTGATATAGAAGATGCTGTAGATAGACAGTTTGAAATCACATCCTTAGATTATAAAATAATAGTGAACCGTAAAATTCATCATAGAATAAGAGCGCTGGAAAATACTGAGGTTGATAATACCGCAAGCGGGGTTGTTCCTGTCAGAGTGTCCACTGAGACTATTGAAAAAGAGGTTCAAATCAGCGCAAACGAAATGATTCCAGAGCTTAACGCATACGGAAGTCAGCAAAAAACTAATTTAGTAAATACTGAAGATTCAACTGTGTCTGCATTTTTGTATTCATTGCAAGGAAATAGAATAGCTAAGTTTGATTGTTCTGGTAAAGTATTAAATCAATCAATTAATATATCTGAGGGCAATTACTATCAATCTAAAATCTCTATCAAACAGATAATAAAATAAATGAGTATTTCTCAAAATATTTTTGAATCGAGTCATACGTTGACAAATATAAATAATTATTCAGGTGTTTTTGTGCCAGGAAATGATTATGAAAAATTTGATTTTGTTTATAATACTGGTGATGGACTGTTTTATTATGCGAAAGATGATGTTACTGATGGTGGAAACATAGTGGTTTCTGGAAAAAATAGATTTACTTTAGATCCTGATGGACCCGTAGAAAATGGACAGGAAACGTATTATATTTATGACGAATTAAGTGAAATAGGGATTATTGGTGTGGGCATAAAAGAGGGTCAAACGATTAATTTGTCGGGATCGCAATATGGAGCAGACGGTTCTTATAAGATATTAAATATAGAGGAAAATTTTTCAGACTTGCCAATATTTGGGCTAGAAGATTATGATCAGTACGTAGTTAGGGCGGTAGATCTATTGAATTATTATAATGACTCAAGTAATGTTTGGGATTACGATCAAGATGGAACTCCTGATCCCGTGCAAAGTAAAACAAGGGTTGAATTTGGAGAAAGCCATTGGAGGTTGGCTGGAAGAAACGAAGGTAGAACAATGTACTACTTTTCTGAAATTTTACTAGCCTTGGATGCAACGGAGGTATCGAATGGCTGGTATAAAAGCACTTGGTTTTTATCTTCGCACCAAGGAACTTCCGCAGAAGTTGATTATACGTTTTTTTATTTTAATAGCGTAAACAATGGCTGGATCTTTTCTACGTCGTTGGGGTGGATTTTTATTAGTCCCGTAAGTAGTGATGCAGTTTGGTTTTTTATTGGAGCCACGAATCAACCATCAATAAATAATGGAGACTGGATATACGCCGCAAGGTCAGAAACTGCAAATGGGTGGATATTTTTAGATGAAGATGCATTTGGTGATAGATTTGGTACTGCGGGAAGTTGGCTGTATATTGCTAAGATAGATGATCCTAATTATGTTTTGGCTTTATATAATAATGAAGATAACCAGTGGTACGGAATAGAACTTAATACAAGGGCGATTGATGCAATTGTAGATCCATCAAATATAACAGTTCCCAGTGCACCTTTGAATCCTGTTAGTAGGCAAGTTGATGGCATAAGTTCTAGAATACAAGTTCAAAGAGCAGATAATTCTTCAGAAATATCAGCTTTCGAAAGAAGAAATGATAATAATAATATAACTATATCGGCATTAACATTCTCTCCATCGGAAAATCCCGATAAGTGGACTAAGGATCAATTCTTTTTTGATGCAGACTATGGATCTACCGTAGATTTCGCGGCCAAAAACCTTAAAACTGAATTTGGTAATGGTTATTATGAAGTTAGGCCCAGAGGAATAAATGCAATATCATTCGAGGCAAACCTTGAATTTAAAAACAGAACCAATAAAGAAGCAAATGCAATAATTCATTTTTTAGAAAATCATCAAGGTCAACACGAAAAAGACTCTTCGTCATCCAATCTAAAATACTCACAAGGAATATCTGGTTTTAGGTGGGACGGATCTTCAACTTTTCATCCTTATGATTCTGTTGGAATTCAGTCAAAAAGCTTTTATTGTCAAAAGTTTTCTCACTCTTTGTCTTTCGAGAATAATAATGATCTTAATGTAAAACTTGTTAATTTTGACACTTCAATCCTTAGAAAATCTGAAGAGCTATTTGTTAAAAGGCCAGCTGACTACGACGATGCTTTTTACTACGAATTTAATGATATTGCTTTTTCTACGGGAAATCATAAATATTATTATTGGTCGGGTAGTTCTGCTGTAGGCAAACCTCCTGTACAAGAAAACGATGAGTGGACTAGGGAGCAAGGCTTTTATTCTGACATTAACACGGAATATTGGTCTAGAGAGTTTTTTTGGAAACCATCGCTTGGACTAACTGTTGACCAAGAGCCCAGGACACTTGAAATTCAGTCTTTAGAAGGTTATTCGCAAATTTATAAAGATGGAATAAACGAAAGTTTGCTTACATTAAATTTAAACTTTAACAACAGGGACGATGAAGAGGCTTGGGCGATTTTACATTTTCTTGAACAACATATTGGGTCTATTCCATTTTTGTTTAAACCTCCAGCTCCGTATGATAGAACGCAAAATTTTATATGTCAAAAATGGTCTCACAAGTATAATTTTAAAAATAATCATAGTATTTCCGCAACTTTTGAGCAGTACCCTTTTAATATTTCTGCTCAAGAGTTAGATGCATCTTTGAGTCCTCCTTCAAGTTCATTGGGAGAATTAAATTTCAACAGTATTATTACTATGTTTGCTCCGGCTGAAAAGACTGATAAAATTAATAGGCTTGGACTGTTTAGGCATAGAGTGAAAATATCAAATATAGGAGATCAAGCTGTAAGCGTAAATCTAATGGTGTTTAACGGCCAAAATAGTAGTTCTTTTTCTTTGCTGGGTTCGCGGGGTGGGCCAAATCAACAATCAATTCCTATTGTCAAAAGATCTGGTAATAGCGAATATAAATTTATTTTGCCATCTGACCCGGCACAAACTTTCGGTGTAGATTTACCGTTCAATTTAAGTGGAGCTAAGATAATGTTGGAATTTAATTTAAGTGAAGGCAGGGTGGGCGGACAATATTTTAAATTAATGCAAGGTGGATCTGATAAATCAACGTGGGAAGTGGTAAAAGAGAATGGCCAAGAAGTAACGTTTTATCAAAGAAATGATGGAACGATATTGAAAAAGTCAACAGGGGAGCAGAGTGGTTGTACGTACTTTGTGGCAACACAGTATTTTCAGGAAAATGCAATTAGTGCATTACAGGGTGGAGATGAAGCTTTTTTTGATATAATATTTGATGGCGCAGACATCAAAGATAAATTATTCTTTCTTACCGACTCATCTGGGAATCAAATTTTCTATAATTTGATAGGGGAAGATCAGCAATACGAGGCATATGTAGATAAATATCTTTCAAAATATTGGTCTGTAAATTCAGTAAAAAGTAAAACAGATGCAAATTTTGGAAAAATAGAGCTTGTTGATAGAAATCCTCCATTTAACGAATATTACTTGACTAAATCTCAATATGGTAGACAAGTATGGGAGGGAACGCTTCCAGGCAAGCACGACCAGAGCATAAGCAATATATCTGATATAATTCCCTTGACTGGGCCAATAGCATTTGGGGTTGGAGCGGGATTTTATAGTGCAAATCTAGAAATTCACAGTGATGGACTGTATAATCCTCAGACTGCAAAAGTTAGGATTCATTTATAATGGGAAGCTCAGAGTCAAATTTTAGTAAGCAATTAATTTCAATTGGTCCAGATGCTGTCATCTGTTTATATGAAATTGATTTTAGGAATATACAGTCAAATTTTGAAATGTTAAAAGATCTTCACCAAATAAATATTGGTGCGGAGCCTGTATACAGATTTTGTCCAATGATAAATGGAACAAATCCCATAGTATGGCAAGGAAAAGAATATCAACCGCTTCCAATACAGGGTGATGAATTTGAGTCTGCGTCAGATGGTCAGTTGCCAAGACCTAAATTAAGAATAGCAAATCCAGAGGGATTATTTTCTAAAATTGTACACTCTAATAAAGACTTCGCAAATTGTAAGGTAATTAGAAGAAAGACGTTTGCAAGATTTTTGGATGATGTTAACTTTCAAAATAGAAATTTAAACGACGAAGGTAAAAACCCTTTTGGAAAAGCAGATCCTAACGCACACTTTAGGGACGAAGTATATTTTATTAGCAAAAAAATAGTTGAAAATAAAAATGAAATTTCTTTTGAGCTAGTTTCCGCTCTAGAGTTAGAAGATTCATATGTACCTGCAAGAGTAGTTTTGGCAAACTATTGTAACTGGACATATCGTTGCGATGTTGGTTGTAGATACGCTGGAGCACCAATAGAAAATAACTCTGGAAAAACTTTATATTTGCAAGACTCTGGTGAGTCAAGAGTTTTTGTAATGAGAAATAAAAATGAAGAGTCAAATATTATAACAGAAGTAGTATGGGATGCTTCTAGTTCTTTGGAAGATATACCTGAGTGGCAGTCTGACACAAATATGGAAGAAAAATTTGGATACAATAAAGATAATATTGTGAAGATTATATCTAAGCATGATAGTCTGGATCCTCATAAAAGGGCTCCTCAAGTATTTGTTTGTATACAAAGTCACAAGAGTTCAAGGTTTCATCATCCTTTTTTTGATCAAAAACATTGGATTAAGGATGAATGCAATAAAACTTTAGATGCTTGTAAAAAAAGATTTGGAATAAAAGATGAACAATTACTTCCATTTAATAAAGCGGATCAAGGTATAAATGCTTTAAATTTTGGCGGTTTTCCTGGTACAGAGGCGTATCCTATTGAATAAATTGCCAGAAAAATTTATACTTGATAAAATAAAAGAATATGCAATAAAAAATAATACTGAAGAATGTTGCGGATTAGTTGTAGAAAATGATTTGGGTATAGATTTTGTTGAGTGCGATAACATAGCTTTAGATAAAAAAAATTCTTTTATAATTGACCCTAATTATTTAATTGAGTATAAGGTTGTATATGTTTTTCATTCTCACCCAAAATATTCTATAGCACCTTCTTTTTATGATAGAAAGTTTTGTGACGAAATTGATATACCTTTTTTAATATATAGTCTTAGAGATGATGAATTTGGAGTGTATTATAAAGGTGTACATAAGTAAGGCGCAAGGTGAAAAAGGCATATTTATATGGAGAATTAGGTAAGAAATTCGGAAAACAATTCGAGTTCGCAGTTGATAGTGCTCAGGATCTAATTGCTGCACTTTCGAATAATTTTGAAGAATTTACAAATTATTTGTTTGATAAAGAACAAGATGGAGTATCTTATATAATTTTAAATAAAGATATAACTTCAATTAAAAGCCAAAGAGAATTTGAAGATAATTGCGTTAACAAGAATAATTATAATTTAAAAAGCAATAATAATGAATTTCATATTGTTCCAATGGTTGCGGGAGGAGAGCCTATTAGTGCAATATTTACAGCGATAAAAACTTGGTGGGGAGGATTAACCGTACTTGAAAAAACAATAGTAATTGTGACTGCTACTCAAGTAGCTATCACTACGCTGTCAAAACCCCCAAAGCCTCCGCAAAGAAAAGATCCAGTTTCAACCAAATCATACCTAATGGCTGGATCTCTAAATAGAACTTCTCAGGGTGTCGCAGTACCCTTGGGTTATGGTAGGTTGATGGTTGGTTCAACTAATATATCTGCGAGAAAAAGCACTTTTAAACTTAATAGAAATAGTAAGTCATCAAACAAAAACCTTTTAGAAAGTTTTATGACTATTGAGTTGTTAGACTTGATTTCAGAAGGCGCTATTGCTGGGCCAGCAAATAAAAACGGAGTTTTAATTGGAGAAGATCAGATAGAAGAGTCAGTATTTTTAAATGGAACCCCGATAAGAAATGCAAGAAGAGCTGATGGAACAGACGGTTCGTTGAATTATATTTTGAGCGAAAGCGATCAAGGCCAATCTTTAAACCCTCAGGAAAATTTTAAGCCAAAGATTAAGCTTGGTGATAATAAAAACAATTTACTAAAAGAAACTCAAAGGGGAATTAGTATAACAAAAGATGATGATACGGTTTTATACGGAGGGCCGCCATACAAAGTTGATACCGCAGTAAGTAGTTCAATTAATGGTGTTGCATACGCTGCTTATGATAGCTTTGCGTCTGCTCAAGATGTAGGAGCAAAAATATTTACTTTTAGTCCTTCCAACGAAAATGTTTCAATTGTAGAATTTTCTTTCAGAGTTAGGGTTGCAAGAAATGATACAACTGGCAATGTTCACGCTCATACGATATTTTTTGTAATCAATGTGGTGCAGGATGATATCGAGAAAAATTTGCTTGATTTAATTGATGATTCTGATAGTGGTTATACTGTAACTTCAATGCAGGAACAAATTCAGCCGTTTGATAATAAGTCTACGGGACTATTTAGAACAGAAACAGCTGCCGGTAGCAAATGCTTTGTAGTAAATGGAATTGCGACTAGCCCATATCAATTTGATATTCAGATTAAATTTAAAGATAAAAATCCTTCTTTTAAGATAGTAAAATTAAGTGCGGAAACAGATCCTACGGTAGGCGACGCTAATATAGGTGGGGTTTATATTGTAAGAGAGTTGGCTATGGCATATGTAAATGAAGTCATAGAGGAAAATCTTTCGTATCCACATAGCGCTTGTGCTTTTTTGAAATTTGACAGTAAAAATTTTTCGCAGCTACCAAAAAGGTCTTATCATTTAAAGCTAAAGAAAATTTTAGTACCAAGTAATTATGATCCAGTTTCAAGAACATATGAAGGACCGTGGAATGGAAGGTTTAAGGGTGAGGAAGAAGGTTCTTCTTTGCAATCTATTCCAGATAGTTCAAGAGAGTGGACAGACAATCCTGCATGGATATTTTTTGATTTAATTCATGATGCTAGATATGGGCTGGGTAAATACGGTCTTAATGAAACAAATATAGATAAATGGAGGCTGTATTCAATTGCTAGATATTGTGATGAATTGGTTGAAACAGAATATGCAATAGAAGCTGAATATGGAGAGGTATCTGGGCTACCAATTAAGTTTTCCAGCATAATAAATACAGATCAAGGTTCTTCTGATTTTTTTGAAATATCTATTACTGAAGGAAATATGTCAAATGAACAATTTAAAGCAAATTTTGGCGAAGGTCAATCTTTTAGAGGTAAGAAAGTAGCATTTTTTATATCACAGCATTCTTATGATCAAGATAGTATGCATGAAATTTATCAAAATTCTATAAACAGAAATGGGGAAATTATTATTCAAGAAAGAATTATCGAAGAAACAATAAATTCTAGTAGAACTATCAAGCTAAGAGGGCCAGATTTTGCTGATAATTCTGCGGTGTTTGATTTTAATTTCGATTTTGCTGCGTATGTAGATCATCCTAATAACAGTACTCTTCAAACTGCCTATCTACAAAAAACTGACAATAGAACAAAGGCACAATGGGGAGAAGATCATTGGCTTGTGCATGGTAGAAATGAATCGGGCAGAACTCCGCCACCTGGATTTTCAACTGGACCAAAAAAAATAATATTAGGAGCTTGTGCGGTTCAAAAAAATCATGCTATTGTTGAACCAAGATTTTCTGGAAATTTTTATTTTACAGAAAGAAGTGATGCGTTACAAATGATAAATGCAATTGCGTCTTCTTTTAGGGCGATTTCTTCATACATAGATGGAAGAATAACATCAATACAAGATCGACCTAAGAAAACATCCATGATATTTAATAATTCAAATGTTTCACCAGAAGGATTTAGTTACGCTGGAGTGCAGAAAAACAAAAGAATTAGTAGTGTTTTAATTAGGTTTAATAATAGAGAGAAATTATTTAATCCTGATGTAGTATACGAAGAGGATGCTGATGCAATCAAAAGCTTCGGGTACGTTCAGGAAGAGGTGGCCGCTATGGGAGTGACCAGCGAATCAGAGGCAAGAAGATTCGCAAAATGGATACTTCACACTTCTCAGTTAGAAACAGAAACAGTTTCTTTTGAGACCTCAAAAGAAGGAGCTTATTTAATACCTGGGTCGATAATAGAAATATCTGACGAAATGCGGGCGGGATCTGATAAAAGTGGTAGGGTTTTGGCTGTAGATGGTAATAAAATTCTAATAGACAAAGATGGTAGTTTTGCTCCAGCTTACAAGAAAATTGAAATTGTAATATCTGCTGGAATAGGTAATACTAGCGTAGAATCAATACAAAAAAAGAGTGCGTTTGAAACAAGTATAGAAAATCAAGATGAGGAGTTAAAGTCTATACAAGTGCCTCAGTCTTTAATCTTTTCTGGGAATATTGCTATTGATGTAGATTCGGGATCAAAAAAAGGACCGCAGGGGCAGTCTACTTATGTTGAAAATTTAAAGTTAAGAATGCCTGTAACTTTTGACACTGCATCAAATAAAGTTTTACTTCATAATCATGGATTTTCGGAAGGTGATATAGTTTCTTTTGAAACTGAAGGAGTCTTGCCTTCAGGTTTATCTGAATCATATACTGACTTGCGTGTCGCTGATGTTGAGAAAAACGCTTTTAAGCTTTATCATATGGTAAATTCTGTAAGATTAGATATAAATATAGCAGATATTGGAAGAGACATGTTTTTAAATAAGGGTGGCGATCACTATGTTTGTCCGCAGGATTATGAAAAAACAATACAAGCTATAAATCAAATACAAGTTGGTTCAGTATATGTACTGCATGGACTATTTGACTCTGGAAGAAATGCTATAAATGATGAGAGCGTTGACAATAAAAATAAAATTAAGCAAAAATTGCTTTTGAGAGATATTATGCCAGATCAAAATTGGTTTTATTCTCAGTTTTTTGGAACCATGCATTTGCTTAGCTCGGGGTGGGGCATGTTTCGTTTTGGAGAAGATTTTAGGTGGTTTTATTTTCAGGAGATGATTGACCGTACAACGTCTAGCTCCTGGTTTTTTTCTTCAGACTTGGGTTGGATGTGGTTTGATGATCAGCATCCAAGATTATGGTACATAAAGGATTTAAATGTGTGGATAGAGGTTGTATTTGGAGATATGGGGGGTAACTCAAATGAGAATCCAGAGATTTTATTTATAATTGCTATAGATAATGATTCGAATCCTAGTACAATAAATAAGGAGCCAATCAAGAATGTGGGCGAATATATTACTATAAACTCACAAAATACCACGCAAAGCCCCTTAACTTTTGAGATAGTGAGTGTGGTTGTTTCTGCAGATCATAATATACAATTTTCTCACTATGTTTTAAAAAATAATCCTAAATCAAACTATATATCTGGCGGTATTTCTAGTAGTGTAGATCAAAGGTTGAGATCTTTGGGTGGTAATTTTGACAAAAGTAATTTAAACTCAAATATATTTTTTAATAGACTTGCGATTGCTGATATTGAGCTAATTGACTCAGAAAGATCTTTATCTGGGACGGATGCTATTAGGCTTCAACTTATTTCTTCTCATGATAATAATTTTAAAAACAATTATATGGTTACAATATCAGATTTTCAAACAAATGATGCGACTTTTAATGATAGTTTTAATGGAAAAGAATTTAGGGCTTTATATATATCTGATGATGTCATTGAATTACAACAATCCCAAGATGAAAAAATAAGCCTAGAAAGCTTAGCTATCAGTAACAATGGGTTTATTGAGTTTTTTGAAAACGTAAACTCTATAGGTCAGAGAATCTTTGAAGCTCAGAAATTTAGAGTTACATCAGTTAACGAAAACAATGCAGGTACATTTAAGGTTTCCGGATTAGAATATAATATTGCAAAATTTTCTGCTGTAGAATCCAAGGGAATTGTAAGAAGACCTGTAATTCCTATTCCTCCTCAAGCGGACATGGGCATTCCTGAATCTCCGCAAAATTTAATTTTAACAGATTTAAGTTTATAATAATTATGTCTTCTACAGCAATAGGTTTGAGTTTTGAGGTTCATGATTTATCTGCAAATTATGAAGTAATTGGTAACTCAGATAATTATTCTTTTCAGTATAAAATTGGTAGGGGTATAGATTTAATAACTGAAGAACCAGATCCAATAAGCTCGTTCACGGGACAAAGAATTGAAACTGTCGTGCCATTGAAGGGAAACTATGGAGATTTTACCGTTAGGCTTTTTGCGGTCAGTGATATAGGGGTAAGGTCTGAGTTTGTTCAAGAAAAAATATATATCAGTCCGCCAACTTTTGATGGCACCTTTACTTTCGCAAATTTAAAAATAGATAATTTGCCTGATAATGCTGTTTTAGATAATTTAATAGTAAGCGATCCTGATAATGTAGGTGACACATTAGAGGTTAATTCGGAGTACGTAAATAGAAATATATCTTTATCTTGGGACTTAATCCCTCCAGAAGGTCACAGCTTGGGTGGGCAAGCAGTAAATGAAGAGCTTAATTCTGATGCTTTTTTTGATCATTTTGAAATAAAAATTAAAAATACAAAAGATAATATCTTAATAGATGATTCAACGTTAAATAATTCGGCATCTTTACAGGAAAGCTTGTCTACGGCAAATGTAGCGGGAAAATTAAATAGTTATACAAGCTTTAATCTTCAAATCGACGAAGGAGCGTTTTCTGAACAAGAACTAAATTTAGATAGAAATTTATTATTTGAAATATCTGCATTCGATTCAAAGGGTGGATCGTCTACAGGAATCTTGAGTGGAATAAATTTCCTGCCAAACCTTAATCTTTCACAGAGAACAAGCTCTGCGGATTCTTCGTTTTCATTTTTTTCACAAGATTCTGATTTTAAGTCAGTAGAAGTTAATTATATTGCTATTCCGTCAAATGAATCTCTACACGATATATACAATCTTCAAGAGAATATAGACTTTTTTAAAAGATTAAGTGAGGCAAAAACGTATGTTTCGTTAAAAGATGAACAATTTTATCAAAATCAAAGTATGGTTGTTTTTAATGGAGATGTTTACGTCGCTCAGCAGGATCACCTAAATTCCAATGCTACGTCTCCTCCTAATTCTACATATTGGCTAAACATAGGTCCAAAAGTTAATTATTTTTCTGACTCTTTGCAGGTTTCGGAAGAATCTTTTGTGAATAGGCAAGTATTTGGTTATAGTTACTACTATTCATTTAGGCCTTCAGATGGATACGGCACAGGGCAGCTTTTTAATTTGACTGAAAGTGGTTTAGGTTTAGCATCTGATTATGCTGAGCTTAGCCCAATTACTTCTGAAATTAAAATAGAAAACCTTAGTTTTAGGGAAAGAGAGGATGATCTTGTTTTTGAGTGGGATTTTGTTGATCAAGATGGATTACCTGTTGAACTAGGAAATGAAAAATATCAAATAAATTTTGGTGACACTCCAAAAGTTATTGGTTTGAGTGGTCACCTTTTTGATAATCATACAAACATGTATCTTTCTGGAATTGGAGAAAATAAGATAAACGACTCGTTTACTTATTCTAGGGAGTTAAATAATGATATATATAAAGATGGAGGATTTCCTGAGGGGGTCGCAAAGTTTGATTCATCTTTAATATATACCCCTGATGATAAAGATAAAGTAATTGATTCAACTAATATATTTGAGCAATCAGAATATTTTACGGATGAAGCGGCAGAATTTTTTAGTACACTGCCTGTTCAGAATGAATTTGTATACAATTCTATAAAACAGAATGCTGATAAGCAACCTTACGTTCGTCCTTTTTATGAATACTGGGATCCTGCAAAAACTTATCTATATAGAGCATCGGCACCATTTTCTGATGTAGTTAAATACGAAGGGGTTTTGTATGAATCTTTATCAGACTCAGGACCGGAATCTAGCGAAGATATTGGGATTTTTAATGAAAATACGGTATATAGTTCTGGTGATTTGGTTGTTGCTCCAGCAAGACTCATAGATGTATTTGATGACACTAAATCTTATTTAAATTCAGATGTTGTTTTGTATGACGGGGCAATATATGAGTCTTTGGCATCACAGTCTGCTGGTAATGCTGTAAGGCCAGATTTGGATTCATCTTTTTGGAAAATATTGAGTGCTTTTTATGATATCGAATGTTTTATTTATAAATTTGTAGGGTCATCAAGCAGTTCGACTCTGGCGCCAACGAGAGATGATACTGAAAGTTGGGAGTTGCAAACTCCAGATGTCTCCGATAAGTTTAAAGTATGTATTGATTCTTATTCTAATACTCCAAATGCAGAATATGTTTTCTTTAATGAAACAGTATATAAGGCCAATAATGCCTCACCAGCTTCAGAACCCCCAATACCCTTAACAACATTAAATCACGATTATACATCTTTAGACTGGACACCTTTTTGGGAAATTAATGACAGCTTAGAAGATATTGTTTTTGGGCATGTGGGAATACCTCAAAGCGGAAAAAGAAGTGTTGGATTGGAGCTTGGGATTATAAGTGCAGATGGACAGGTTATATCTAAAAAGCAAATTATTGGAGATAATCCAGCGCCAGTGATATCAAGTAATGGTTTTTCGGTAGATTCTCAAAGCGAAGTAACAAAGGTAAAATTTAATTTTAATTATCTTCGAGGTAGGCAGGAGAAGACTACTTTATTGAATTTATATAGATCTGATCAACCTGATTTTGAGATAACAGGGGCTGATGGTTTGCCGTTTACTGGAATTGATCAAGATGGTTCTACTTTTATAAAATCTGTATTGGGAGAAGGCGACGCAACTTTTGGGGATAATATTACTCAAATAGTAGATGATACCGCAGAAGTAGGTGAAGAAATAACTGGGTACTATTATAAATTATTGCCTTTTGATGATTTTGGTAGCGGGGCGTTATATACTGCAGTTGACGATGAAGATCCAATAGAAAAAGTTTGGGTTTTGCCTAAAAATTTTCATGATCAAAGGAGAAACGCTCCTCCTGGGCCAGCTATAAAAATTACTACTGATGAAATTCCGGGTCCGGTGGGTAATCTTAATGGATCTACTGCATTTCAAAATTATTTTTTGAATTGGAATATGCCCACTGCACAAATTCAAGAAGGAGTCTTTGTTGATGATGTTCCAAATGATATTAGTTACTACGAGGTGTGGCAATCAACAGGGCAATCCAATAATTTTCTGAAATTCGAAAACGGATCTTTTTTGACAGAAGAGCAAAATGCTACAGGATATAGAAGAGTTGATGGAGTGCAATATACTTTTGGAGATAATATTCCAACCGAATATGAAGATTTTGCAAATAAAATTGAAAATGCTACAAATATATTAGATATAGATGCGCGTTCGCGATCTATACAAATAACTCATAGTGGAGAAGTAAATGATACTAGTTACTTTTGGGTAAGACCTGTTGATCACGCCGGAAATAAAGGCCCATTTACTGGTGCATCCGATCTTGCTAATACT
>MDTC01247157.1_pt1 | contig 15301 bp, 8 predicted proteins | sample 811181 | NCBI WGS metagenome assembly MDTC01 (sample SAMN05326644, study PRJNA326480) | marine metagenome | isolation source: seawater | place: Pacific Ocean: North | collected 2011
GGAGGGTAGTAAATTCGTTCATAAAAGAGTCCTGCGTGAACTACGGAATAAGCCTAAATTTGTACTGCAGCAGCAGCGCTGCGATACCAAACGACTATGCTCGATAGCCTGTATCAGGCATGCTTGCAGACATTTTCCACCACACCCCTTAGACGTATCGATGCCCCTGAGACCCGCCACAGAGATCAGCGCCGCTCTCATGGGACAAGTCTCGCGTCTGCGTCGCCAGGCTCTGTGGGCCGATCGTTGCACTGTGCTGTCTTGGATCGTTTTGAGTTGCGCGACAACCTGGGCGATCATTTTGGCCCTTCAACAGGTCACCGGTTGTTTCACTGGAGTGTGGCAGCTTGCAATCGGGATGATGGCCTTGGTCATGGCAGGGACGATCGCGCTGCTATCCCGCGCCTCAAAGCCCACTGAAGATGTGGCTTATTGGGCATCGACCTTAGTCGATAGTCACCACGCCGAGGCTCTACGCACAGCAATAGAACTCGCTCAGTCCGAGCAGGGATCTGCCTCACTTCGAGCCACAGCGATACGTCATGCTCTCGGACACGTCGAGCAGATGAACGCTCAAGTTCAACGACTATGGCGACGACGAGGCGCGTTTGGCGTGATGACTGCACTGATGGCATTCGCCTCAGGAGCGTGGACAGTCAACCAACCTGCGCTCGGTGCGAGTATCGTCACACCTAGGGTATCGACGGGCAATCAGCAGCGGCTGGTCGGAACTTTAGTTGCTGATCTGAAGGTCAAACTCACTCCTCCAGATTACGCCATCGAGGTCTACAGCAAGAGCAGCGGCGACAGTGACGCCATAGAGGCTCTAAGTGGCAGCATCCTGAGTGTTTCCGCCACCATGATCTCTGGTGTACAGCACCTTCATGCGGTCATTCGACATGCCAACGACCAAGAACAAAAGTTGTCCTTGTCCAGCGAAGACAAGATGGTCAGATGGAGTCGTCGACTGTCAAAGTCCCTACAGTTTCGTTTCATCGGACGGAGTCAAAAGGGTGCTCGACTGATTGAGAAAACCTGGCGTGACGTCAGCGTCGTCACCGATCAACCGCCCAAAATCACGATCGCCAAACCTATCGATCATCTTGAGGTTCGTAGCGACCAAGAGGTCATCGTCGCTGGGCAAGCCTCCGACGATATCGGTCTGCAACGTCTCGAAGTTGTCATCGCTCTACCAAACGGCGAGGTCAAGCGACAGGCTGCGGCACTGACCCTCGGAGAGCGGCAGGTCAACGTCCGCCAAGTCGTCGACATCGAATCTATGGCTCTTCGCCCGGGGGAAATCGCTACCCTATGGCTCGAGTGCGCAGATCGTCGAGGACCAAACAGACCCGGGAAGCTTAGCCGATCGCAACGTGTGCAACTGACGCTCTATTCTCCAGAGCGCGCTCACAGACGCCTGCTAGAGGCGCTCGCCGAGGTCACCACTCAATGGACCCTTCGACTCGCAGCTCGTCTTGAGCGTCCGAGTCACAACGAATCCAAACTCGAAGACGTGCGAAAACGGTTTGAAAACCTGGTCACCACTGAGCAGGTCGCTCTGAAGGCGTTGTCGGCATTGATTGAGGCGATGCACGACGACCCGCTCGCCGCGCTGCCCACCATTGAAAGGCTCAAAGCAGTTCACCGCGACTTCCGACAAGCCCAAGAACGGGTCGCATCTATCGAATCCAAACTCACAATCAACATCACAGGGTACGCATTGAGTCAGATCCGCCACACAATGAAAAAAAACAACATGGTTTTGGTAGATAAAATGGAGCGTGGCATCGTGAGCTTGCTCGCTATCAGTCATCGGGAGCACGGCCAGAGCCTACACCGGCAGGCGCAAACGCTCAGCGCCTTGCAAGACGAACTGACAGATGTCTTCAAGGCGCTCAAAGACGATCCGGACAATCGACATCTGCGTGGTCGTGCCCAACGTCTGCTCGAGGCGATCGATCGAGCGATGAAGGCGATGATCCAGGCCGCTATCGCAAGAATCCCTCTGGCTCCGCAGGAAGCCGTCAATGCGACTGCCAGCACACATACAGGACCATTGAGCGCTCTGAGCCAACAATCAGAGCAGTTCCATGAGATCAAAGAGGCTTTGCAACGAGGGGATATCGATCAAGCGATCGAGTCGATGAAAGCGACCAACAATCAACTTCAAGCCACCTTGCAGGCACTAAAACGAACGCTCCGAAACGAGCATAAAAAAGATGACTCAAAGACCCTGCAATGGATACGCAAGCTGCGCGCGTCTATCAATCGATTGACTGCAGTTCAAAGAGACCTGCGCCGACAGATCGCGCCGCTGGCAGACGAACAGCACAGCAATGAAGCACGACAAATCAGCGAAAACTTCGAGCAAGCTCGCTTGGAACTGCGAAGTCTACTCGATGATGCGCGCGATCAAATCAGGACCAAGCGCCTGAGGACCATGACCGCGCGGAACTCTATAGGTGTCGCCAGAGCGCGCTCTGCGCTTGCAGACGTCGACCTTGCCTTCAGCGAACAACAACTCGATCGCGCTCTCAGAGGTATAGGTGAAGCCAATCAATCGTTGCGCAGCACCCAAGACTCACTGTGGAGACAGAGTGACGAGGCACCCGAGCAGCGCATCGACGATGACAGACGAATCCAAAATGCCCACGACCGCCTGATGCGCTTGGCGTCGAAAATTCGTCGAATTTTACCGACCCCTGCTGCAACTCTCAGAGTTGATGGACAGCAGATTCTCGACCGTACGTCGACCAAACAAGCGAAATTACAACGACGACTACAACGTACCCAACGGTCGATGCGACGCGATCCGGGAAAGCATCCTGGGATTGAGCGCAGAGTCGGCAATCGACTCAGCCATGCCCAGACAGCAATGAAGCTCGCACAGCGAGCCCTACGAAACGCGGATGCGCGTCGAGGCCAAAACCTCATGGTCGAAGCTCAAACCGCTCTAGAGCAGGCCTTTGATCAACTACAACAACCTGATCAGAGACGACGCATGCGGCTCAAATCCAATGCAAACCGATCCAATGGCCGATCTTCATCGCGGAGTACGGGCCGTCAGCAGCCTAGGCGCAATGCTATGCGGCTGAAAAGCGGCAATACCAGCGATTCAGGGCAAGACTTTCGACGCGATGTCATGCGGGCGATGAAACGCTCGGCTCCAGCGGGATACGATGCCCAAGTACGCGAGTACCTACGCGCTCTCACCAAGGACAAACGTCGATGAGTCCGACCAGCTTCAAGTGGAAAAGGAGGACCATATGAGCTTAGCAGCCCCAACTGTGAGTGCTGAGCAATTCGTCGATCTCGTGGTGCGTAGTGAGCACTTAGTGGTCGATTTTTTCGCTCCGTGGTGCGCTCCATGTCAAATGATGGCGCCGCACTTTGAGCGTATCGCTCGGAGGCATGCCGACATGACCTTCGTGAAAGTCGACACCGATGAGCATCCTGAGCTAGCTGCAGCTTTGGATATCCAATCGTTGCCGACCATCATGGTCTTTCGACAAGGTGTTTGGCTCTGTACAGAGGTAGGGAATCAATCACCAGGATCCTTGCGTCAACTGGTTGGCAAAACTCAAAAGATCGACATGGATGCAGTGCACGCGGCGGCGGTATATCCAATGAGCGAGAGTTAATCAGAGCGGACCCGTCGAATGCGGCCTTTTCGCCGCCGATTCGCCGGCGTTGAAGCTCGAGAGGAAGACTGGCTCTCAACTTGGGCGTCGAGTACTTGCATCGACTCTCCCCGCGCCAACCTCAACAAATGTTGCAACACTTCACGGGTGACCAAGAGCGGATCATCGCGCTCATCGGAGCGCAGTGCTCGGACCAAGACCATCTGAGGGGTCAAACGATACAGTGTCCCAGGAGCGTTGAGCAGTGAGAGCAGACTTTCCGCCTGCAGCAGCCCCCGCTCATGCAGCGTCAAAGCAATGGCTGCAGGTCCCTGCTCAACCTTGCTGACCCCAAGTTCTAAAGCCAAAACTCGCAGTTCAAGCGTATTGGTCAATGCGACTGCGGCACTAGGCATACGACCAAATCGATCGATGAGTTGATCGACCTGACTGGTCAACTCATCAACACTACGTACCGCAGCCAAGCGCTTGTATGCCATCAATCGTTGAGAGGGATCGGGGATCCATGTGTCTGGTAGATATGCGGTCACATTGACCTTGATTTCAGGATCTACCGGTGCCCCAAGGTCTTCACTTCTGAGTACCGAGACAGCCTCTTCGAGCATTTTGACGTAGAGTTCATAACCGACCTCTGCAATATGGCCCGATTGCCGCTCGCCCAAAATATTGCCGGCTCCGCGAATCTCCAGATCGTGTGTGGCGATATGAACCCCTGAGCCGAGTTCACTAAATCGCTCCAATACGGCGATTCGCTTGGCGCCTTCTTTGGTAAGGCGCGATCGCTCCGGGACCATTAAATAGCAATAAGCCCGAGCAGAGGCTCGACCCACTCTTCCTCTGAGTTGATAGAGTTGAGCCAAGCCAAAGGTGTCGGCTCGCTCAATAAACATCGTGTTCGCGTTGGGGATGTCGAGGCCACTTTCAATAATCGTCGTGGCCACCAACGTATTGTAATCACCTCTCATGAATCCAAGCATCGCATCTTCGAGAGCCACCTCGTTCATCTGCCCATGAGCAACGACGGGCTTCAGTCCCGGTACAAGGCGACGCAGATAGTCGGCGTTTTCGGCCAACTCTCCGACCCGATTCCGAATCCAGAAAATCTGTCCACCACGCGCTAGCTCACGTTGCATCGCCTCTTTAATGAGTTCATCCGATCCACGACAAACGATGGTTCTGACGGCCTTGCGATTGTCAGGAGGAGTTGCGATCAGACTCAGATCTCGCAAACCCAGGGTCGCCATTTGCAAGGTGCGGGGAATCGGCGTCGCGCTCAATACGATACAATCGACTGTAGAGCGCCAACGCTGCATCTGCTCTTTGTGTTTGACGCCAAAACGATGCTCTTCATCGATGATGAGCAAGCCCAGGTCTCGAAAGATCACATCCTTGCTGAGCAGACGATGAGTCCCGATCACAATGTCCACTTGTCCCGACGCCAATCGAGCAATGACGTCGCGCTGTGCTTTCGAGGAGCGAAAACGCGACAAGCTGTCGATGACGACGGGTAATCCTTTGCAGCGGCTCTCGAAGGTCAATCTGTGCTGTTCCGCGAGCACCGTTGTCGGTACCAAGACGACGACTTGCTTGCCGTCTAAAGCCGCTTTGACTGCGGCCCGAATGGCGACTTCCGTTTTGCCATAGCCCACATCTCCGCAGACCAACCGCCAGGCGGGCCGAGGCGCACACAAATCGGCGATGCACTCGTCGATCGCTCGTTGCTGGTCGCGAGTCTCTTGAAAGGGAAATGTCGCCTCCCATTCGCGATACAATTCGTCGGGCGCCGAGAAGCTATGCCCTGGTGTCGCTTGGCGCTCGGCGTAGAGTCTCACAAGCTCGGTGGCGATCTCTGCCGCCGCTTTTCGTGCTTTGCTCTTGGCCTTGGTCCAGCGCTCGGCTCCCAATCGATCCAACGAGGGTGTCTTGGCGTCAGCTGATGCATACTTTTGAACACGATTGAGACCTGTAACGGGGACATAGACTTTTTCGTTGCCTTTGTAGAGCAACAATAAAAAGTCTTGCTCAATCCCTGCCGCTTCCATCCGCATCATCCGAACGTATCGACCCACGCCGTGGTCGACGTGAACGACATAATCTCCTTCTGAAAGCTCACTGACCTCCCGAATCAAGCGGCCAGCGGCGGAAGCATCCTCTCGCCGACGTCTCCGAGCTCGACGACGGGACATCCTGCCTTTGATGCCGAAGACCTCTTGCTCATCGATCACCATCATGTGTAAGGCGGGGATATGAAACCCTTCGCCGCTGCCGCCGAGCACCAAGAGCGCACCGATATCTCGATCGCTTCTTAAGGATTCGATGCGCGCGGTCTCCAAGGGCTCATCGAAGATCAGCGTCGCGACGCCATAGTGCTTGAGTAATTGCTCAAGGCGCTGGCGCCCTCCCTCACTGTGAGCCGCGATGACGACCAGGGTATGATCCCGGCGCGTCTCGCGAATCAAACGTGCCAAGGGACGCAGCCCTTGATCGAGTTGGCGAGATTGCTCCAACTGCCGAGTCATGCCGGCGTTGGAGTCCACATCAAGGGTAAAGGCTGGCGGAGCGTTGGCCCCCTGCACATCTTCAGCAAAGACAACGGGGCGAATGTGAACTTGTACATGTTGGTTGAGCAGTTCTCGAATCGACTCGGGTGAGCAATACAAAGAGCCAGGATCATAGACAGGCCGGCCAGCCTGGAGTGCGTCACGGTGTTGAACGATGGCTTGCTCCCAAGCCTGCTCCATCGCCTTGAAGCAGGCGTCAGGCCCCTCAAAAACCACGACCGGACGCTGGGGACCCTCGGGCACCAACTCGAGCAAAGACACCACATCGGGGCTCACTGCAGGCAGCAACGACTCCAAACCAGGCAACAGGTGTCCCGCGCGCAACTCTTGCGTCAAAGCGCGAAGCTCGATGTTGCCAATCCCTTGTTGATCAGCCAGGTCGATGACCCGATCAATGATGCCGTCGATTCGTTGGGGATCGAGCAACAGTTCGCGCGCTGGTGGCATGATCAAATCAACGAGGTGAGACCCCGAGCTTTGATTTTGTGGATCGAACAATCGAATCTCTTCGATGTCATCACCAAAAAAATCAATACGTGCGGGCTGATCATAGAGCGGACTCCAGACGTCGACTACACCTCCTCGCACACAAAATGTGCCTGGATCTTCGACGATTGGAACTCGTTCATAGCCCCCCGCGACAAGTTGTTCGGCGAGTTCCAAACGATCGAGTTCATCGCCCCGAGAGGCGATTGCGGTCGCGGCATCTAACGTGGCGCCATCTAGGGTTCGAAGCAGCAGTGCGGTTGCTGGCAAAACGATCGCCGCAACCCCAAACTCCTGATTGAGACGATAGGCAGCAGCAGTGCGGCCTTGAGCCAAGGCGCGCACTGGCGAGATCTCGTGATAAGGCGATACGTCGTTGGGCTCAAAAGCCAGTACCGGCGCCATCGCCGGCCACTGCTCTGACTCAAAGGGAACCAAGCCATCGATCAGTTGTTGAGCTCGCGCCTCTGTCGCGGTGATGATCAACAAAGGCCGTTGGAGACCATGACGGATAGAAGCCAACAAGAATGGCACTACGCCCGCTTCGGCAGTGCCGATCAACGTCAACGGGTTGGCGTGTTCGATGCCCAGCACCAAGCTCTCGAGATCAAATGGACGGACGCTTGGAGGTGAGTGCTGCATGGGCACAGGAGGGTAGAGATCTACGTAAAGCTCCGCAAGCACAGAAGGCGGCACAAATCACGGCATCACCACCAACAGATTCAAGCCAACACTTGACCCTTGTGCGGTCGCAACAGACACTGCGTCCTTGGAATCGTAATCGGAGTCCCTATGAGCCGTCTCACCGCTTTTACAAATCAAGCTGCAACGTCCCTGACGATCTCGCTCGTCATCGCCGCCATGGTCGTGGGTTGCTCAAAGCCCGAGCGCCCCAACCCAGCCGGTCCTGGAATCCCGCAAAATCATCAACCAAAACTCTTAAATGAGATTCCGAATACCAAAAACTTACTCAAAGACTCGGGGCTGACAGCTGAGCAACAATCTATTCCATTGGCCACGATCGGTGCACGAATCATTACCTTGGGTGAACTTGAAGCTCGGCTCCGCCAACAGCCCGACGCCATCCAAGCTCAGTACCGCACCCTCAACAAACGCAAAGAGTTCCTGCTCAATTGGGTCAAATTCGAGGTTTTGGTCGAAGAGGCTCGTCGCCAAGGCTTAGACAAAGACCCAGAAGTGGTCGAGACGGTCAAACAGCAGATGGTCCGCAGGTTGGTACGTGAGTCTGTCTTAAAAACCATCACGACCAAGGACATCACCGACGCGGAAGTACAAGCCTACTACGACAACAATGTTCGGCTCTACCACAAGCCTTTACAGGTCGAGGTCAGACACTTGTTGTTGAAAGACGAGGCTCGTGCCAAGCGAGTACGCAAGGAATTGTTGGCTGGCTCAATGGGTTCGGCCGCCAAGCTCTCAGCGCTGTGGGGCGACTATATTAAACGAGTCTCAGAGGACAAAGCGTCCGTTCCATTTTTGGGAACACTCGGCATGGTCAGCGAAACTGCTCCAAAGGGTGCGACTGCTGCTGAATTAGCGAGGTTGAACTCGATTCCACAAAATCTGCGCGCTGCTGCGTTGGCGCTCAAACCCTATACGTTGAGCGAAGCCCTCAGCAGCGATCGTGGATGGCATGTGATGATGGCGGTCTCTCGCAGTCCAGCGGTCGACAAATCAATCGAGCAGGTCAAAGGCTCGATCAAAAGACGTCTGCTCAAGCGCAAGAGAAACTTAGCCCGAAAATCCTTCGTCGATGAGCTCATGACCAAGAGCAAGATCGACTATAATGACGAAGCGATTCGGCTGCTGCCTCCACCGAAAATCAAAAATCGCAAGCCCACCAAAGCCGACTTGAACGTCAAAACCGGAGCGCACCATGGCCACAATCACTAAGAGGCGTATGGCCGCTGGGTGGGTGGTTCTGACGCTCTTGTGGAGCGCGTCCGTGCAGGCCGGCGACCAAGGACGTCGAGCCAAACTGCCCAAAGGGTTTCAACAACTCGAAAGTGTCGTCGCCGTCGTCGGCCAACACATCATCACGCTCAGTGAGTTGGTCCGTGCTCAAGCTCAAAACAAAGCCAGCCAACGTTTGGTGCCAACTCGACAAGCGGAGCGTCCACGTAACAGTCGGGAATTACTTCGACAGGTGCTCAACACTCAAGTCGACAATCTGCTGGTCACACAAGCCGCCAAAAAACTTGGACTGACAGTCGCCGATAGTGAAATTGACAAGCATTTAAAGAAGCTCAAAGACCAAAACATTTGGGACCAAGAGGAGTTGCGTCAAAACCTCGGAAAAATGGGGTTCGCCGACGTAGCCTCTTATCGAAACCACGTACGAAATGAGCAACTTCGGATGAAGATGATTCGCACGAAACTGGGCTCGAAACTTCGAATCGCTGAGGCCGAAATCAAGCGTGTGCTCAAGCTTGAGTACAAGGGTGGTACGCAAGAGCAAGAGATCCACTCGCGTCACATCCTCATTAAGGTCCCGCAAGGAGCTTCTCCCTTGCAGGTCAACGCGCTGCGCAACAAGGCATGGGGCATCTATGATCGAATCAAAGCAGGCAAGCTCGCATTCGTCGACGCCGCCGAAGAATATAGCGATGACGAGGGCACTGGCGCCGGAGGTGACCTGGGGTGGATGCGTCGTTGGATGCTCGATCCCACCTTTTCACGGACGCTGTGGAGTCTGAAAAAAGACCAAATCTCCAAGGTCATCTTGACGCCCTTCGGCTTTCATATCGTCCAGTTACTTGAGCGCCGCACCGTGGCCGCCAAAAACAAACGTATCCTCGAGCAGATGGTCCGAGCGCAGCTGGTTGAGCAGCAATTTACCAAGTTCTACGAGCAGTGGCTCACCGAGTTGCGATCCGCAGCTCACGTTGAGACTCGCCTCTAGGGTAGCCAGCAGGGAGCGCTAGCCCGGTGGGTCCAGCCTCTACGCCAGCGCGATCATCAGCCTGACTATATCCGTTGTTTGGCTCATTGCGCTCCGGCGGCTGCCGATTTCAATCTAACGCTCGGTCACTGCGCAGCACTCTTTGGTGTCGCGACAGCTAGTACTCGAACAAATCGCTTTTTGAATCGAAGAAATGGCCGTTCAATGAAGCGATACGAAGCCCAAGCCGCTCCGTAGGTAAGCACTGCACCGATTACAGGTGCCCAAGTCACGCTGATTCGAATGGAGGCTCCGACAGCAAGCTGTTGATACAAGTAGGTCGAGTAGCTCCAGGCTCCGAGAGTCTCTGCCCATCGATGATGCCACCATCTCATCGATGGCCACCTGCGCGAGGCCATGACTTGGACGATCCAGACGCAGGTCAAAATCGGCTCAAGCGTGAAACCAATGACGTTGCGATAGCCACTTCCCAAGCTGATCGACAACTGAGTCGAAGTGATGATCAGCGCCACGACGGCGGCGATCTGCAGTGGGTGACGACACAGCCATCTGCAGGCTGCAGCACCGCGACCATGCCAAATCGCGACAGCTAGCAGGCATCCGTAGAGCAGATGGTCAGCGCGCGCGTCAAAAGCTTCATAGGCATAATGGACGCTATCCCAGATAAAATAGAGCTGAATCCGGTGAATCGTCACCAAAGCGATCAGCACAACCAAACCGATCAGACGGCGTTTCGGACCGAGCCAGCGAAACAAAAGCGGCCAAAATAGGTAAAACTGCTCCTCCACCGCCAACGACCAGGTGTGGCTAAGTACATTCGAAGCGCTGTCGGTATAGGCCTGGTAATAGTTCGCTGTGTAGGTAAAGGACGACAGCACAAGCCACCAGTCCACTGGCTTCGAGCCACGTTGAGCCATGAGCCACCAGGCCACCGTTGCGATCAGCCAAAACGCATAAAACGCAGGAAAGATTCTCAATGAGCGTCGCGCATAAAACGCCCCCAAAGCGACTGCCCCATGCGCTTGCTCTTCTCTGAGAAGCAGCCACGTGATGAGAAATCCAGAGAGCACAAAAAAGGCGAGTACACCATAGCCACCTGGTACCCGTGGTACGCCTAGGTGGTAGAAGACGACCAGTGCAGCACAGATCGCTCGGAGCGCACCCAAGCCAGGGATTTTACCGCCGCTCAACGCATCGCGAAGCGAGTCAGGCATCTGCTCTAAGCGAGGTCCAGCGTTGGTCGGCACGGTTTCATGACTCCAGTCAAAATCAAGGCTGGGCCAGGGGCCCAGACACACCGAGTCGGCAAGGAGGCGGTGCGTCATCTGCTGTCGGGGTATCGCACTCCGAGTTGGAGTTCAAACCTTTGAGCGTTGTCCGCTCTTGCTCACAGAGCATGTTCCTCTTTCGCTGAGATAAGCGTGACTTTTTTGTCCGACAAATAGATCGATCTTGGTGCATAGAGCGTCTGTACCTCCAATACCCCCGCAAAGGAGGACTCTCACCATGATTTCCAAACGTATCTCCATGACGCTACCTATCGCGATGTTCGCGCTACTGAGCGTCAATACACTCTCGGCTGCTCCCATCTCAACGATCGAGGGAATCGTACGAATTTCCGCGTCGCGGACCCCCTTGCCCCGCGCTCGTGTGACCTTGTCACCTGGGGGCTACACGACCTGGACCAATCCTGCTGGCCGCTTCGCGATTGGAGTCCGCAACCCGGGCAAATACACCATTGAAGTCAAACATCCCGCCTGCATCGCCCACAGCTCTCAGGTCTTCGCTCGCGCAGGTCGTACAACGACAGTGTCGATCGGCCTTCGTCGGCAAGCGATTGAAGGAAAAGATATGGCTTGTTCAATACAATCAAATCGGCCCATGCCAGAAGCCAAAGTGAGAAAAAAATTCAAACCCTTCCGCTTTGCGAGTCAAAGGATTGGCTCTGTGGGCTACAGAACCACGAAGCGAGGCGGCGGCGGCCACGGCGCCATGAGCCCTTTGATGCGGGAGCGTCCCAGCCGCGAAGGATATGCGTTCACACCAGACAACAACTTCCACCATGCGCAGCAAAAGCCGCTGTCGACCTTTTCGATTGATGTGGACACGGCGAGCTACAGCAACGTTCGACGATTCTTACTTCAAAGCAATCGTCTTCCTCCAGCAGATGCCGTTCGAATCGAAGAGCTTCTCAACTACTTTCCCTACGACACCACTGAGCCCGTCGGCAAAGAGCCTTTCGCGGTCAGCGTCGAGTTGACCGAAGCCCCATGGAACCCGCAACACAAAATCGCGCGAATCGCCGTTCAGGGAAAAAAGGTCGCTCCAAACTCATTGCCGCCTGCGAACTTGGTCTTCTTAGTCGATGTCTCTGGCTCGATGTACTCGCCCAATAAACTGCCACTACTGAAGCGATCTTTAGCTGCCCTGGTCCGCCAGCTTCGACCGCAAGACAAGGTCTCTATCGTGGTCTACGCCGGCGCAGCTGGCGTCGTGCTGCCTCCGACATCCGGTGACCAAAAAGAGCACATTGTGACCGCTTTGAACCGATTGCGAGCAGGCGGATCAACCGCAGGTGGCGCAGGAATTCGACTGGCCTACGAACTGGCTCGAAAATCAGCTCGTCCAGGAACCAACAACCGAGTGATCTTGTGCACTGATGGAGATTTTAACGTCGGTCAGAGTTCTGACGGCGAGTTGGTTCGAATGATTGAAAAACAACGACAATCAAACGTGTTCTTGACGGTGTTGGGGTTCGGTCGTGGCAACTACCAGGACGCCAAGATGCAACTCCTCGCTGACAAAGGAAATGGCAACCACGCTTACATTGACTCTGACCTTGAGGCTCGCAAAGTCCTGGTTGAGAACATGGGCGGAACCCTATTGACGATCGCAAAGGACGTGAAGATTCAGGTGGAATTTAATCCGAAAAGAGTCGCGCAATACCGCCTGATTGGCTACGCAAATCGGAAACTCGCCGCGAGAGACTTCAAAGACGACAAAAAAGACGCTGGTGAATTGGGCTCTGGCCATCACGTCACAGCGCTCTACGAACTGGTCCCCACACAGACGGGTCCAGTCTCGGAGTTGCGCTACCAAAAGACCAAGGTTACAGCTGCAGCCGATGCCGGCGAATTGATGTTCGTGAAACTTCGTTGGAAACAACCCAAAGACAAGCGCAGTACACTACGAAGTTTTCCGATCGCCGATCTCCCCAGTCAACTCAAAGAGTCTTCCTCCGATCAGCGCTTTGCCTTGGCAGTGACCTTGTTCGGGATGAAGCTCAGAGGATCGAAAGAGGCCAAATCGGTCAGTTGGCAGCAGATGATGACGATGGCTCAACAGGCCCTAGGTGAAGATCGAGGTGGCTACCGTAAGGCCTTTATCAAGTTGATTGGTCACGCCGCGAGGCTTGGAAGCTAAGAACAAGTCGAGTCCGAAGTCGAGCGTCTCTCGCCAGGTCGGGAGGCGTTCGACGTATTTTTGTCCCTCGCGCCTGACGAGGGTCGCTAGCCAGGGTATGCTCGTGGGATGGACAGTGCTTTGGTGGTTATCTACGGCTTGATTTTGTGTTGGGGGGCGGCTTGGGGCTCGTTTCTCAACGTCGTGATTTGGCGTCTTCCAAACGAAATGAGTGTCGTGTCTCCGCCGAGTCACTGTCCAAAGTGCCAGCGTAACCTTGCATGGTGGCACAACGTCCCAGTTTTTGGTTGGGCCTGGCTGGGTGGCAAATGCCACTACTGCAAAGTCGCTATCTCCGCTAGATACCCTGCCGTAGAGGCGACTACGGCTGCGTTGACTCTCGCCGTTTCGATTCCTTGGGTGAGCGCGTGGTTGATTGGCGATCTAATGCCCTGGCAAGCCGGAGTCGGTCTGCTGGCGGAGCATTTGTTGATCTTCGCGTGCGTCGCCATCGCTCTGATCGACGCTGATACCTTCATGATTCCCGATCGCCTGAGTTTGCCCTTGGTGCCATTAGGGATCGTCGTTGCTGTCCTGATCGGTGAGCACCGAGGCGTGTCGTGGCAAGAGGCCTCGTTGGCGAGCTTCGTAGCCGGTGGTGGGTTGCTCGCAGTGCAGTGGGGCTACGCCGCAATGACGGGACGAGAGGGACTGGGCACCGGAGACGTCAAGCTCTTGGCGGCTCTGGGAGCCTGGTTGGGGCTACAGACATTGCCACCTTTACTCTTGCTCGCCAGCGTTCAAGGCCTGCTTTTTGCCTTTGGAACAAGCTTCTTTGGCAAAACAAATCTCAAAGAAGAACGAGGTCTTGAGTCCCTCAGACACCTCGCGCTGCCATTTGGGCCTTTCTTGGTTCTCGCAGGGCTACAGACTTTGTTGCTTCGCTCGTACTTGGAGCCTCTGATCCGTACTTGGCTTGGAGGCTAACCTTGCGGATCCGACATCGCGCGCTGTTGGTGTTGTGCTTGCTGTTGATCGCCGTAAGCACCGCGTGGGTCATGGTGGGGCGAGATATTTTGCTAAGAATCACTGCGCTTCCCGTCGAGACAACCGAGGCGGCGGTCGATGTGTTAGCGCTCGCTGCAGCAGCGCTCTGTGCCCTAGCTATCGCAGCAGGAGTGGTCGCATTGCGACTCTGGGTGATTGGGCCGATCGAATCCTTGGCGAAGCAACATCAGAGCAAGGGCGGCAACGAACTCGTGGCACTGCGAACTGTACTCGAAGATCTCCAAACGCAGCTAGACAGAGCCCGTTCACGCGAAAAGGATTCGCTGGGAGCGGTTCAAACACTCTTAGAGCGCGAAGATCTCGCCTTGGTGCGCCAAGATCGCCAAGTGCTTACTGGCCAACTCGCTCTAGGTGTTGCTCATGAGTTAGGGAGCCCGTTGACCGTCGCGATGGGCTGCGTCGATAGCCTCGATGAACAGGTGCCGGACGCGTTGAGCCAACCCCTTCAGCAATCACTCGAACGGATGATCGGGGTCTTGCAAGAATTCAATGATTTCGGTCTTCAAGGTCATTCGAACCAAGCCATGGGTTTGTGTGACGTAGCGATCGCAGCGGGCGAGACCATTCATCTAGCTCGCCTCCACCCCAAATGCAGTGCGATCCCCGTTGAATTCATCGGGCTACCCGAAGCGCAGAGCTCGTTCGCTCGGATCGCTACATCTCACCTCAATCAGATCCTTCTCAATCTACTCATTAATGCTGCGGACGCTCTACAATCAACAGATGGCCTGATTGAAGTCCGTCTCGGTCGAGATGATTCACATGTGTGTGTGTGGGTCGATGACAACGGCCCAGGGATTGAACCAGCGCTTCGCGAAACCATCTTTGAGGCCTACGTCACCGCCAAACCCTCTGCACAAGGCTCTGGGTTGGGCTTGAGTATCTGTAGACGTCTTGCTCGGAGCGCAGGGGGCGATCTCATCGTCATCAACTCTCCGCTAGGTGGCGCTCGATTCGAGCTGCGTTTGATAGCGGCAGAAGGCTAGAGCTAAATCCGGTGCATTTGTCGGCAAAACGATGTCTTCTAAGCGCCGGACTTCATTGACCCCACCAGGCCGGTCTGTTACAACCCGCGGCTCTTAGCGCGCGGTTCTGCGCGCGAGGCGTGTTTTTACACTCTGATTTTGGTGCCTTGGCAGTTGTTGTCTCAGAAGTCACAACCCAGGCCGCCAACGTGTGAATCGAGGAGACCATGAACCACTGGTTTAGCAACGCAGCTA
>MDTC01242853.1_pt1 | contig 15298 bp, 12 predicted proteins | sample 811181 | NCBI WGS metagenome assembly MDTC01 (sample SAMN05326644, study PRJNA326480) | marine metagenome | isolation source: seawater | place: Pacific Ocean: North | collected 2011
AGGCGCCGACTGGGATTATCACATCGCAGAAATAGATCGTATGGAGCAACTGACCAAGCAAGATGTGGTGGATATGGCTAACAAATATTTTGGTGATGATTACGTCGCGGTGTACCGGGTCGATGCGCAACATGAAGTGCCTGTAGTTGAAAAACCACAAATTGACCCAGTCACCATTGACCCGACTCGTCAGTCTGAATTCGCATCACGTGTGCTGGCGATGGAAGTGGAGGAGATTGAGCCGGTATTCGTAGAGGCAGACCGCGATTATCGAATTGTTGAGTTTGCGCCTGGGGTAGAACTCTACTATGCCCCTAACCCGCTGAATGATCTCTTTACATTTTCCATCGGCATAGACGTTGGGACTGAAGCGGATAACAAGCTCGGAATAGCGGCGGCGTTAATGGATGTTGCCGGCACGCTGTCCCTGTCCAATGAAGAACTGCAAAAAGAATGGTACCGCATGGGTTCGGAGTTCCGGTTTGGCTCCGGTGAAAATGCATCGGCATTCTCGGTTAACGGCCTGGATTCGCAGTTCGAAGACTCGGTTGCCCTAATGATGGAACTCATTAACTCGCCCAGCGCCGACCAGCAGACCCTGGAACAACTCAAGGGCATTCTGCTTAAGTCACGTGAAGACCAGAAGAGTTCGCCACCCGCCATTGCTAGGGCGCTGTTCATGTACAATCGCTACGGCGAAGAGTCTCCGATGCTGGAAGCAATGACTAGCCAAGAAATTCTTGATACCCAGGTCGATGAGTTGCTGAATGCTCCAAGCGAGCTGCTGAACTACAAACACACATTATCCTACACCGGCTCCATGCCACTGGAAGAGCTAGTGGCGGCACTGCGTCGCAACTACGGGATTAAAAACGGGCTGAGAGATACACCGGAATTCCGCTTCCGATCTGCCCGTGACATAGAGGAAACGGAAGTGCTGGTGGTTGATCAGCAAACAGCACAGGCGCAGGTCAGAATCGAATTTGCCGACGGCGAATACGATCAAGAAGACGGTTTGCTGGCGAATCTCTATACCAATTACTTCGGCAGTGGCATGTCCAGCGTGGTGTTTCAGGAACTGCGCGAAGCGCGAGCCCTGGCCTATTCTGCTTCGGCACGCTATGCCCCTGGCAGTCGGGTCAATGCAGAAAACCTGATCATGGGTTCAATCGGCACGCAAACTGACAAGACTGCAGATGCGCTGGCGGCTTTTATCGACTTAATAGACAATATGCCCAGTTCCTCTGAACGTTTCGATGAGTCGGTCAACAGCATGCTCAACCGCTATCGCACGTCAAAGTTGAACTTCCGCGAAGTCATCGGCGCCATTCGCACCTGGGAGAGACAGGGTCTGGAGGGCGATCCGCGCCGCGGCAATTATCAGAAGCTGCAGGAAACCGAATTAGAGGATCTGCTGCAGTTTCAACAGCAGCACGTGAAAGACAGAGCCAAGCTCATTTCTATTGTTGGCGACCTGTCGATTATCGATACGGCGGAACTAGAGCAGTTTGGCTCGATCCAAGAGGTCGAGGTAAACGACCTATTTGTCAACTGATCCTGCAGTAGCGGTATCAATCGCGAACTGGGCAGACCTACAAGGACTTCACGGCACTCACGTGAAGTCCCAAAAGCCTGAAAAATATGAGTAGCGAACCCCCTGCCCTCCGCGTAACAGGGCTGTATAAGAAATATGGCCAGTTCGAGGTTCTTAAAGGACTCGACCTGGCACTTTGCCCGGGTGCGATTCATGGCCTGGTGGGCCTGAATGGATCCGGCAAAACCACAACCCTGGAATGCATTCTCGGCCTGCAGGATTTTGACCGCGGCGAAATCATGATGCTGGGCCACGGTCCACGCAAACTTCACGCAGCGCAAGGCAGAATCGTAGCGATATTCGATACCCCCACCCTCAATCCCAACCTCACGGTCAGACAGAGCCTGCGACAAGCCTTGCTCTTGTGTGACGGCGCTGCGCGAAAACCTGCTGAGGTTGAAGCCCAGTTGAGCATAACCAAGTTCTCCGATTTTAAGATTAAGAACCTGTCTCTGGGCAACAAGCGTCGCGCTTCGATCGCCCACGCACTGTTGGCCGATCCTGAAATCATCTTGCTCGACGAGCCCTTTAATGGACTCGACGCCGGTGGCGTTGATGAAGTGCTGACACTGATTAAAGACCTCAATCAGCAACAGGGCACCAGCTTCTTGCTCTCCAGCCACCAACTGCCCTACCTTGAAGAGATTTGCAGCCACATTGCCATCCTCCATGATGGGCGAATTGCAGCCAATGATGAAAAGTCGAGACTACTGGGTTCTGTGCAGTCAACGATTCGTATCCAGACCAATGACAATCCCAGAGCCGCGGAAATCATCGGCCAACTAGCTGGCTCAAGCCTGCAGACAAACAACAATACTGACATGCTGTTGGTGAACTCGGAAACGATCGGCCCCGCCGATATTAATCGCCAGCTAGTTGAGCAGGGACTTGCCGTGAGCGAAATCGTTGCGGAACGCGCCTCTCTGGACTCCTTGTTTCGGCGCATCACCCAGGGAACGAATCCATGAACCTCGCGGTGAAGGGATTCATCAAAGCACTGCGCAGCGAACTGCTGGTTGCGCGCTATACGCTTGGTGCCTGGCTGGTTGTATTGCTGCCCTCTCTGTTTATCAGCCTGCAATTACTTGTGGTGAAAATGAGTGAAACCGGCGCCGCTGCGAGAGACAGCCTGCTGGGCCAGGGCGACTTTGATAAAATGATTGCCAATAACGCCTATGGCCATTTCGTTGATGGCCTGAGTACGGGGCTTGCTCTGTCAGGGTTGCTGTTGGTTGCCCAGGCCGCCTACAGCTTCAGCGCGGATCGCGACAGCGGCGCATTGCGACACTTGTTAATTCGTTGTAGCAGTCGCCGTGCCGTAGTCCTGGCAAAACTGGTACATCTGCATTTGCTGGCGCTGCTGGCGATCCTGCTACTAATCGCCACCAGCTATCTGGTGAGTGGCGGCCTGTGGGAATTTGGGCCGGTTGTGGAAGACGGTTTTGAATTGATCAGCGAGGAAGAGATCGCCTCGGAAATCAAGCTGGGATTAGAACTGGCCCTAGTACCGCTACCAGCAGCGATCGCGTTCGGCGTTCTGCTGTCGGTAATAGCCAACTCCGCCACCCAGGCCGTAGTATCTGCACTGGGACTAAGCCTGGTGCTGGACGTGTTCAAGGGTATGCTGGGTGAGTATGCTTACTATCTGTACGCCACCTTTCAACCGTCACTGCTGGATCAGTCTTACCTGCAGGACGTAGGGCGACTAGTGCGCGGCTATTCCGATGTGCTGGTGGATGAGCGCTTCCTGGAACTCAATCAATGGGTTCCACTACCTGCGCTATTGCTATTGGTCGTCGCATCACTTTTCTCAGTGCAGAAACGCAAGGTCTAGTTTATGAAGTTCACTACCCGCTTTAGCGTCACTTCACTGCTGCCTTTGCTGGCAAGCTGCATCAGCTATGAACCCGTCACCCTGCTACCGGCAATCACATTGTCCGCCGAAGAGGTTGAGCTGGTATCAGCAAGCGCTGGCTCCGGCGTAGATTTCGGCATGGATGTCAGCCTTAATGAAAGCGATTCGCTATTTAATGTGGAGACACTGCCGGGCGTGCGAGTGCGCGCAGTGAACAGCAACGGACCGGCGGCGAACGCCGGCCTGGAAATTGGTGATGTGATTCTCAGGATAAACGGCACCCAGACTGACCATACCGACACACTGCTTGCTCTGCAGGCAAATCCGGTTGCAGACAATCAATATACGCTGGAAGTTCGGCGCGGTACCGTGGTTTTTGAGGCCAGCATGATCGCTGCAGCCAGATCGACTGGCGCACCGCCAAAAGAACTCTATCGCGTTGACCCAATTGCCAGCCGCGCCGGGTACCGCACCGAGCTAGTCAATATTCCTGAGCGAGGCAGGGTTGCCGCCGCCCGGGTGGTGGAGATTTTTGCCGAAAGCCCGTTGCCTGCGGCGGGCATCGAAGCCGAAGCGCTGATCCTGGCGCTTAACGGCCGCTACCTGAATTCGGCCCAGGATCTGGTAAACCGCTTGAACTCCGACTTTGAACCCGGCGACACCGTGCAGATGACCGTCGTACAGAATGAGCGCCTGACAAATCCCAAGGTTGAACTATGGAATCCTGGCAGGCGTATTAGTCGCATAGCACTGGGGCCTGTGTTGCAATACGAGTCCTCGCTCAGCCCGTCTCGCAGCAGCTTCACGCTAGCCGATTTTTGGCTGTTTGCGCTGTACAGTTTCCAACAAAACGAAGGGGAACGATCCCATAACATTCTTGGTCTAATCAATGTCAGCACCGACGTCGGTGAACTTACCGAAGAAACCAACCGCAGCAATTTACGGCGCCTAAGCAAACCATGATTTGTCATCAGACTAAGCCAAGCAGAATCCAACATCCTGTCTCCTCTGCGTTGCTGGGTCTGACCATTGTGCTGTGCCTGCTCACCGAGGCCACGGCTCAATCTAACTATGCCGCCTTCGAATTGGAGCGCGAAGAAAACTGGCGCCCCTTGGTGTTGGAAGACTTGAATGGCGATGACGCCAAGGACATCATCTATTCGCACTATGATCCTGCCATTGGGCGCGAGCTTCACATCCACCACCAGCAGGCCGACGGCGGCTTTGCCGCTACCCCGCAGCGGATTGAGGTAAAGACTGAAATTATCGCCATTGGCTTCGCCGACCTGCGACCCGACCCCGGCAAGGAACTGGTGCTATTCGCGGACAGCGGTGTGTTTAGCCTGTCAACTGCTCAGGCAGGCTATGCGGGAAATCTAAAACTATTGATTGAATGGGACCTGATCGCCGCGATCCCTGACCTTGAAGAAACCCTTTTCACCAATATACCCACCGACATAAATGGCGATGGCTTTGTCGATCTGCTGCTTGCCGGTGATGATGAGTATGGGCTGTTCTTCGGAGGCCATGATGAAACCTTCACCCTGGCGACCCGGTTCACCACCCTGAATGAAGACATCACGCCGGTTCAGCGCGTCAACAACGAGCCAGATCTTGACGGCAGGCTGGGGATAAATCCGGAACAGGGTGTCGTGGTGGAGCTCAGGGTCGAACTGCCCTCTCCCTTTGAGGGCTTTGTCGAACAATGGCGGGAAGCCGAGCTGGAGTCAGGCTCCCTGTTACGAAGCGAACAATGGATGCCTGGCGCTGTCCTAACCCAACTCAATGACGATGCGCGGTTGGACATCGCGTATATCAACGCCGGCGAAAATGGTCTGGGACAAATGAACATCCACTTTCAGCATGCCGACAGCAGGTTTGACTCCACACCGAATTGGCAGAGCGATCTGGATTCCAGCGGTGAGCTGCAGCTTGTCGACATGAATCAGGATGGCAAGGTCGATTTATTACGTCTCTCTGGAGACGGGGATGACTGGACCGCTCGCCTCTACCTTAACCAGGCAGGTAGCTTTAATTTTGCTGGGCCGAATCAGGTTATGCGCTTTTCAGGTTTTGACATGAGTCTTGAAGTCATAGAAAACGCCGATGGTGAGGTCGTCCTCAACGCCAACTTTTATACCATTCCGGTGGTCGATGCGATTCGAAACGCCAGCATTAACCGCACCCAGTTACTTTACGGCAGCGGCGCCAGCGAACCGGGCCAGGTGTTCAACCGTCGACCGGACTCCAGGCTCGAAGAAACGTTCGCCGCCGAGAACGTACGCGGCCTGTCCGAACAGATGTCCTTGCGTTACGACGTGGATGGCGATGGCGCCAATGATGCGCTGTATGTGACTGAAAATGGCACGCTGGCCGCAAAACAAATCGGGTCTGACCTGCGGATTGCCAATGAGCCATTCTGGGAATACGTCTCTCCCCGCACGGTATTCGAATTTGAAGTACTAACTTTAAATGATGATGACCGACCCGATCTGCTGCTGCGCCATGGCAGGACCACGACGCTGCTGGTGGCACAGCCTTGATCAAGGATCAGAGATCGAGTGACGATGCTAATCATACATAGCAGATGGGGGTTGATCGCGCTATCCAATGCACTGCTATTCGGTGGTTTAAGCCAATCCGGATGGTCAGATGTACCCGACTTCAAGCAGCAGATTTTCAGTTTGCCGGCCAGCGCCGAATCTCTTTTAGTGGCTGATCTCAATGATGACGGCTTGAATGACCTGTCCACCCTCGTGGATGATCGTCTGAGAATATATTTTCAATCCAACGACGGTTTTGACTTTAGCGCCGATTTCGCCGAAATACAGTTTAGCGCACGAGCTGTAGGCTGGGATCTCAGCAATGGTTTCAGTAGTAACGGCAGCACCACGATTATTGCCTTGCTGGATGGCAAGCAAGCGGTGTACTACCCAATCGCCGATCGTACAGTTTTAGAACCACAGGTCATCAAATCCGATTTACCCGGCTTCATCAGCTCTGGAGTAAGCCGTTTACATTTTGCCCGAGACATCAATGCCGACGGCTTGCAAGATCTGGTAATTCCCGGTGCAGGAGAGATCAGTATTCTCATCAATGATTCAGGAAATTTCGAACCACCTCTCAGCGTTCGTTCCGAAGTTCGCCTGCGCACGCAACTGAACATCAATCGCTTCAATCGCTCTGTTGGCCAAACCATACGCATCCCGTTACTCGATTTACGTGACGTCAACGCCGACGGCAATGCCGACCTGATTTCTCGCACCGATGAAAAGCTGGATGTTTTTCTGGCAGGCACAGGCGACAGCTATTTCCCTGCTTCGCCGACTTATTCGCTGGACATCGCCGCTATTGAAGAACGCCTCGGTGACTTTGATATCGATACCCTCGACTTTTCCAATTTGACCGGCGTGCTCGCCCTTACCCATGAAGAAATACTTGAGGACATAGACGGCGACGGCATCCATGACTTACTGCTGAGGGAAGGCGGCAAGGTATCATTTTTCGGAGGCAACAGCACCGGCATGGATCTCGAGCAGCCTCGCCAGGTACTGCGCTCCGGCGGCAATGTCTTAAGTACCTTCCTTTATGACGAGAACGAAGACGGTCTCAAGGATCTCTGGCTCTGGCGAGTTGAACCGATTTCTGTGGGAGATATTTTCGTGTGGCTGGCGCTGTCGGGCTCTGTCGCGATCGAAGCCTTTATATATCCTAATGACGGAGAACGGTTTGCTCGCAGACCCTCACGAAAGGTGACAGTTGACCTTAAATTCCCTTCAGTTATGCGTTTGGCGAATGCGTATGAAAACCTCAACTCAGAGGTTGAGGAAATTCAGGATCAGGGCATCTCGCGAACGACAGAGGCAGACCTTGAAGGCAGTCTAGAGGCAGATGACCTGGTGGTGCTGATGGATAACCAGATTAGGGTGTTTCTGAATACAATCGAACCGAGCCAGGATCGGGAGTTTCTCGGCGCGCTGGGCTACTCCCAAAGTCGCGACAACTATGAAATCGATATTCGCGAAATCCTTAACAATGTAACACTCAGTGGGGACCCCAACCTCGATGTGGCCAGAAGTCAGGCCGCTGCTGTCAGCATCGACCTTGACAGCAATATCAGCAACGGTGATCTCGTCGCCGCCCAAATCAACAGCGATCAACTAGACGACATCATAGTTTTCACCAGTTTCGACGCTAGTCAGATTCGGGGAATACTGTTACTCTCGAAGTAACCAGCCTGCCTGCATCAAGAGCCTTTTAATGAAGAAAGTTGTCTGGACCTCCTTTGGTATTTCCTTTGTTCTGGTCAATGTAATTGCCGAGGTAGGTGCCTACTACACGGGCATCTATATTCATATGTTCTTCAGAATTGCACTCATCGTTGGCGTCACTCTGGGCGCCACCGTACTGGGAGGCACCTTTAAACTGATTGACGTCCTGGATCAGGAAAAGCCGCTGGCCGGCACCGTTAAGGATACCCTTGGCGCGGATCGCAAAAAGGCCTGAGAACAGGCGCGGGCTCACCTTACAGGACAGTAAATCCCGCCCTCCTACCCCAAATCCGCTCCAATTGAGCTTTGCGGGGAAATGTGCTTTCATCCGAGCGGTTTCTGCACTCGAGACGAGAATAGAGATCGGGTCCAGACAGGCTATTAATCGTCACAGCATATGTCTCTGATTGAGCATCTCGAAACGATAAGTTGAAAGGCGTTTCCAACTGCCACAGCTACTGTCCCGTCTGTTTGAGAGAAATAAAAAAGAATCCAGCATAGTGCCCACATTCAAGAAATTTGGTTCAAGCCTGCGCCCAACGCTATTGGCATTACTCGCCCTAACCATGTTGGTAGCCTGCAGTGATGAATTGAGTCGGGCTCGCCCCTATGTGCTCACCACGGCAACCACTGGCGGCACCTTTTACCCGGTCGGTGTTGCTATCGCTACCATCACCCACGCACAGCTCGCTGAAAGCGACGGTATCTCCATGACCGCCATTAGTTCAGCTGGCTCACTTGAGAACATCAAATTACTCCGGGACAACCAGGCGCAGTTCGCTATCTTGCAGGGGCCCTTCGGCGCCTGGTCCTGGGACGGCGATGGCCCGGTAAGCACTCCCCAGGCCCATATCCGAAGCGTCAGTGCCCTTTGGAAAAACGTTGAGCACTTTGTGCTGCTCTCTGAGCTGACAGAAAACGGCACCATGGCGGATCTCAACAATCTGGATGGCGATCGCTACGTGCTGGGAGCACGCAACTCCGGCGCGGAGCAGACAGGTCGCTTCATACTCGATACCCTGGGCATTGATTACCAAAGCAAGTTTAGCCTGGCCTATATGGGCTACGGCCCGACCACCGGCGCAATTCAGGATGGCAACATAGTAGGCATGAACATCCCTGCCGGCGCACCGGTCAGCTCAATCACCCAGGCCTATGCCCTGATGGGTGATCGCATGACGATTTTGAACTGGACCCAGGAGTCACTGGATCGGATTAACGCGCGCTACCCGCTGTGGGACTGGTACGAGTTCCCGCCCGGCACATATCCCAATCAAACTGAACTGATTCGTACCGTGGCCTCACCCAATGTGCTCGTCACCAGGGTCGGCATCCCTGATGAGGCGGTATACAACATAACAAAAGTTATATGGGAAAACCTGTCAACCCTGCATGATATTCATCGCGCCACTCGCGACATGCGTATGGAGATCGCAATCGATGGTCTCGGGGCACCGCTGCACCTTGGCGCAATCCGCTACTATCGCGAGATCGGACTCGAGATTCCCGAACGACTACTCATCACCGAAGCAGAGGATCGCGCCAACGGCGCAAGGAGCAACAGCCCATGACATCACCCTGGCTGCGCTGGTCGGCATTCCTGTTTGCCCTGTTTCATATTTACTGCAATGTGTTCGCCAGCATTTCCGAACTATGGCTGTCAGCAATCCACTTTGGTGGCTTTGGCGCCATCTGCATGTTCATGGCCAACGAATTGCTCACGGATGGCAAGAAGTCTCCGCAGTACTGGATCAATGTGGTATTGGCACTGTTGGCTATGGCAACTGCGGCTTACCTTCTGCTATTTGAAAACGCGCTATACGCGAGGGAAACAGAATACATTGCCAGCGACTACGCGTTCTCCATAGTTGCCATCGGATTGGCAATGGAGTTTACCCGCCGCACCACCGGCTGGTTTATGCCGACTCTCATTGCTGTGAGTCTTTCCTATATCCTCTTTCTGGGTCGCTACATCGGTGGCGTATTTGCCTTCCCGGGCCTCAGCCTGGAAACCGTCATGTACCGCAGCTATTTCACCAGCGAAGGCATGTTTGGACTCACTGCCAATATTTCTTCTACCTTTGTTTTTATGTTCATTATCTTCGGCGCATTTCTGCTTAAATCAGGCGCCGGAGACTTTATCGTGCGTCTGGCCAATTGCCTTACACGCCGCCTCACCGGTGGCGCTGGCCTGGTGTCGGTAGTTGGGTCCGGACTAATGGGGTCGGTTACCGGTTCTGCAGTCGCTAACACCGTTTCCATCGGCGTCATCACCATCCCCATGATGAAGAAATCCGGCTTCACTCCGCGCTTTGCAGCTGGCGTTGAGGCCGCTGCCTCTACCGGAGGTGCACTGATGCCGCCAGTCATGGGAGCCGGCGCCTTTGTACTGGCAAGCTATACGCAGATCTCTTACCTCACTGTGATCGCGGCATCAGCCCTTCCCGCCCTGCTTTATTTCCTAACGGTTTCCTACTTTGTGCGAATTGAAGCAAAGCGACTAGGAATGACCCCAGTGCAGGATGGTGAAGGCGAATCGGTACGCACCGTATTAAAAGAGGGCTGGCACTTTATCATTCCGCTCAGTGTTTTGATCGGGCTTCTCATCTCCGGCCGCACGCCTACCTCTTCGGCTGCCTTCGCTATCCTGTCGGTGATTGCCGCATCCTGGCTTTCCACAACCCCGATGAAGCTGCAGGACATCTTCGATGCCGTGGTTGACGGCGTGCGCAACATGGTGTCCACTGCCCTGCTGCTGGTCGCCGTAGGTATCGTTATCAATGTGGTCACCACCACCGGCGTAGGCAATGCGTTTTCCCTGATGATTGTGGAATGGGCGCAGGGCTCACTGTTAATCACGCTGCTCCTTGTTGCCCTGGCTTCCTTGGTGCTGGGCATGGGATTGCCGGTTACCGCCTCATACATCGTGCTGGCCACGCTCTCGGCGCCATTAATTTTTGATCTCATTAGCCAGTCCCAACTGTTGGCCGCACTGCAGTCAGGCGATCTGCCCAGCAACGTCGCGGCAACAATCAGCCTGTTTGGTGGAGACCCAGTGATCGCCCTGCAGGAAATGCCCATGGAAATGAAGCAACTCATTCGCCAGGAGATGCTGCCTGCGGAATTGCTCACAGGCATGCTACTAAGCGCGCATTTGATTATCTTTTGGCTTTCCCAGGACAGTAACGTCACGCCGCCCGTATGCCTCGCCTCGTTTGCGGCAGCCGGCATCGCTGGCACCAAACCGATTCCTACCGGCCTTACCAGTTGGAAAGTCGCCAAGGGCCTGTACCTGGTGCCGATACTTTTCGCTTATTCGCCTCTGATCTCCGGCACATGGCCGGAGCGAATCGAGGTATTTCTGTGGGCATGTATGGGACTCTATGCCCTTTCTGGCTTGCTACAGTGGCATCTGGAGGCGCGCATTACACCAGCGGCGGCGCTCGCTTTATTGATCAGCGCATTCCTGCTGATGTGGGCACCCCTGCCCATCTATTACCACGCTCTAGGCGCCGCCTTGCTGGTGGGCGTAGTTTTTTTGCAGCTCCAAAACAACCAACTCGTCACCGCAGTGGCTAAACCACAAACAACTTGATAACAGCTTGAGAAAACTTCATGAATAAGTACAGCGCAAACGAAATACATCTAATCAATCGCCCAGCCGGCATGCCCAGCGCCGCAGACGTGGAAATGGTCCAGCGCGAGCTGACACCTCCCGCGGCGGGCCAGGTATTGATCAAAAACCTGTATATGTCAGTAGACCCTTACATGCGCGGACGCATGCGAGAGAATGCCGTGTATGCCGACGCCTACCAGCTAAACAAAGCGATGTATGGCGGCGCCGTTGGCGAAGTTATAGAGTCCCAGTCTGACAAGGTGAAGATCGGCGACATCGTGTTGAATCAGGGAGCCTGGCGCGACAGGCTGGTGGCCGACGATTCATCGGTCACCGTCTTGCAGCCTTTCGACAAAGACCGGCTGTCTCTTTATCTCGGTGCGCTTGGCATGCCCGGATTTACCGCTTATGTCGGCCTGAGGAAATTCGGCGAACCGAAAGCGGGAGAAACTGTATTCGTTTCCGCCGCCTCGGGTGCGGTCGGCGCCATCGTTTGCCAGATTGCTAAGCAGTGGGGCTGTCGCGTAGTGGGCAGCGTAGGCAGTGACAGCAAAGCGCAATGGTTAAAAGAAAAATGTGGCGTCGACGCCACCATCAACTACAAAACCTGCGGTAACCTGACCAAGGCGCTGGCAGAAACAGTCCCGGACGGCGTCGATGTGTATTTTGAGAACGTCGGTGGTGAACACCTGCAGGCCGCCCTCAACGTGATGAATCCATTTGGCCGTATCGCGGCCTGCGGCATGATTTCAGCTTACAACAATGCCAAGCCGGCACCAGGACCCAACAACCTGATGCTGATTGTCGGCAAAAAGATTCGCATTAACGGTTTTATCGTCTTTGACCATAGTGAGATGCAAACGGAATTTCTGGAAAAAATGGTAGGCTGGATCCAGGATGGCGAGATCCAATATCAGGAAACAGTTTATCAAGGCCTGGATAAAGCTCTCGATGCCTTTCTCGCCCTTTTTAGCGGCGATAACTTTGGCAAGATGATCGTAAAAATCTAGCTCACTCTTTTTACCTTCAACTACTAACGAGTTCGGAACTGGTCGACCCCTTTGGAATTTTGGTTGGGCAGAACCTGGATGCCAATAACGCCTTCTGCGCGCAATGATCAAACCGCAGCACTCACAATTCATCAATCAACTGTAGCTGCGCGCAAACCCTCTACTGCTGCGTTATGGCTGAGGTATATTGAATGACGCCCCTCAACTCCAGCTTGGCCAGCGGCGCTGCGGTCATCAAAGACACCACCGCGACCGGCGCAACGGAAAGGGTATCACTGGTGCCGAACATACAGTAAACCGTCAGTCCATACAGGTTCGCGTACAGACCGGTTTCAGCCGGCATACCGGCCACCATCGCATGAGTCGGGGCTTGAGGAATCAACATGTTGGCAACGACAAACGCAGCCAGCCTAGAATGGGAATGAAGCAAATAGAGCGCCGGTTTGCTTCAACTAATTATTCGCTCCCGCAGAAGCGCCCGAATCGCAATCTTGAAAGTAAACAAGTTTATTCCTACCCCTGAGCAAGCAAGTTGCGCAAATCAATAATTGCGGCATTGGCACGCGACACATAGTTTGCCATGGTAAGTGAATGATTGGCAAAAATACCGAAGCCGGAACCATTTAGAATGACAGGGAAAAACACATTGCGCTGACTGGCCTCTAGTTCCCTGATGATCTGCCGCAGGCTGGCCATGGCGTTCTTGTCTACCAGCACCTCTTCGAAGTCCACTTCGACCGCGCGTAGGAAATGCATCAGCGCCCAGGTAACGCCTCTGGCCTCGTAAAACACATCATCTAATTCTAACCAGGGCGTTCGCACTTCCACTTCGGCACTGGTGGGCGTGGATTGAACTGCCGTAGACTCTCCCGCAATGTCAGTGTTAATTCGGGCCTGCCCCACACTAGCGCTGAGACGCTGAGACAAGCTACCCAAACGCGACTCGACATTGAGCAACCATGACGCCAGGTTATCCGCGCGAGCAAAGAACTGCGCATCCACATTCGCAGGGTCGGAAATTCGCAGCAAATAGGAATCCACCCGCTCGATTGCCTCGCGATACTCAGACTCGGTTGGTGGAAACAGCCAGCTATCACTATTGAAGTTAAAATTCGGCTCCGCAATTATCAGGTCAGGGTCTTCAGTGGACTGGCTCTGCGAGCGACTGAAATCTTCCCGCAGAGAGCGCGACAGATCTCTCACCTGAACCAAGGCACCAAATTCCCAGTTAGGAATATTATCCAGATATAAGCCTGGGGGCATGACATCATTGGTGAGGTATCCTCCCGGCTTGTCCAGCAAGGTTTCTGCCACTCTAATCAAGGCCGAAGTAGTGATTGCGCCGGGGACGGTGCCGAGCCCTGCACTGGCAAGTTTCGCCTGTGCGTTTAACCTGACATCGAATTGCGCTGGCTCATTGCTCCAATACATCCCGACTAAGAGTATCAGGATAATCAAGAATCCCATGCCATTGGGAATTCCACGACACCATCCCTCACTATTCTCACGCGCTGTGACCAATGCTATGAAGCTGGCCCAACCCTGCATTAACTTGTCGAACATACTCAGTTACTCGCTGCAAAAGGCAAATGGTTGATGAACTCAGTATGGTTCCGCATCAGTCCTCGTCCTCTGGCAATCGTAAGCGCACACCACTGCGACTGGCTAACTCGATATTGCCACGCAAGCGATAGCCGGCTACCGCCTCACGCATGACACTGAATATCCAGCGAGCCAGATCATCACTGGGCGCGGTAATGAGAAAAAATGCTTCGTTCTCTCGCGCCTGCTCTGCAATGGCAGCAATCTCTTGCTGGATCGCCTCAGAGCGCTGTGCCAGCCCACCAGCATTTAACTCGAAGAACAGATCGCCGGAGTCTTTCTCGGCCTGCAGCAGGTCGCCAGCCTCGGCGATGGCAGGATGGGCCGGATTGACATAGCGCGCCCTGCCCAACAGAGTCTCCGCTTCCTCAAACAAGCCCTGGCGACTGGCATCCTGGGCCAATTCGACATAGCGCAGCACGATATCCTCGAGGCCTTCGAGAGCAATTGCATTATCGGGATCGAATGACAGTACCCGCTGGAAACGGTCGTGTGCGTTGTCACTCATCGGCGTCAGCAGGCGATCCGCGTCCAATGCCTGCAAAGCTGCAAACAGCAAATCGGCAATCATACGCGGGCTGCCGTTAGCACCCGCGCCACGAATCACTTTGGCCTCAGAGAGAGTCCGGATCTGGATGGCCTGCTCTATCTCTGCGGCAGTTTCTGGCTCCGGCGTTTCCGTCGCACAGGCAACCAGTAAGACTCCGCAAGCCACCACCGAGAGCAAACGTAAAGATAGTCTAGGAATACCGCTTGATTTCATGTTGTCGCCGATACTCAGTTAGTGAGTTCCGCAAAAAAAAGATAGCGAAGTTTATCACCTTCTGCTACCGCAGTATGGGGCGGAATGATGGCAAGACCATCTGAAATACTTAGGGAAGCCCCAACTCCCGAACTCTGGTTGTCTATAGGTTGCAGGCTCAAACCTTCCTCTGTATCTCGGCTCAGCGTCACCCGGATGTATTCCTGGCGCTCACCGCTTTTGGCTCGGTCGAAACCAGCGGGCACATCAATCCAATCAGAAAAAGGCCGATCACAGGCCTGCATGGACAATAGAGCCGGGCGCACCAGCAGCACAAAGGTGACAAACGCCGAAACCGGATTTCCCGGCAAGCCAAAAAATTGTTTACCGCATACCTTGCCACTGGCAAAGGGTTTGCCCGGCTTGATGGCAAGCCTCCACATATCCAGACCACCCAGGGATTCCACCGCTGGTTTGATGTGGTCTTCTTCGCCGACGGAAACCCCGCCTGTACTGATGATGACATCTACCTGTTTGGCGGCGGTTTTTAACACATTTCGGGTGGTATTAAATTCATCACCAACCACACCCATTTCTATGACTTCCGC
>MDTC01182889.1_pt1 | contig 15296 bp, 8 predicted proteins | sample 811181 | NCBI WGS metagenome assembly MDTC01 (sample SAMN05326644, study PRJNA326480) | marine metagenome | isolation source: seawater | place: Pacific Ocean: North | collected 2011
AATTTTCGTCGTTTGACTTTTGCGAAATGCTGGCCAAGACAAGACGTTTTCGCACGGAGGATTCCCCTTTGCTTCCATTTGTTGTTGTTGTTGTTGTTGTTGTTGTTGTTCTTATCGTTCGCCGAATCAGTCTTTTATGTTCGCGAATCTTCTCTCTCATCTTCTCCGTCTCCCTCTCTACAATCGTTCGTCCTCGTTCGGCGAAAGCGTGCATCCATCTTTGATGAGGATGATGACATTGCTGACTTTCTCTTGGATTTATCGCCGGCATTTGGACCTACGACTGAAAGAAAATTATCCCACAACGCAAGAAAGAAGTTTCCTATCCACTCGATGTGTGCCCCGAAATCGAAGCACGATTACTCTCTTTACAGGGCACCCGCAACGCGCGCAATCAATGAGAGAGTGTCGGGGAATGAGCGAGTGAGCGCACGCGCTCTTCCTCTTCCTCTTCCTCTCTCTCTCTCTCTTTCTGTTCAGCCCGTTGGGGGCGCACACCTTTTTGAGTCCCTCGGAAAGTGAAAAGAAACTCTTCAAAATCGCATCTCAAAAAAAAACGAATTATTATTTTGTGTGTTTTTGTTCTTCGTTTCGTTCTTTTTTGTGTTCCGTTTTTCTTGTGTTGGACAACTTTTTCCTATCAAGTTTCTTTCTTTCTTTCTTTCTTTCTTTCTTTCTTTCTTTCTTTCTTTTTCCTTCCTCTCACTCTTTCCTTTTTACGCGAACGGCACTTTCAACAATAATTATTAGACGCGAGTACACACACACACACACACGCACACGCACGCACGCAGAAAGAAGGAGAAAGAGAAAGAGGAGGAGAAGGAGGAGAAGATAATAATATGGTGGTTGGCATCGAGCCTTCGTCCTCTTTCGACGCCATGTCCGTCATTGGACGCGTGATGTTATTCAGCGGATATTCATTTCTCGGTTTCGCCATGAAATCTTTGGAGTTGTTTTCAAAAAAAGACGGTTTAGTCATGTTGAGGTTTGTCGTGAACGTCACTTTACCGGCGCTTCTGCTGCACACCTTGTCGACGAGCACGAGCATGTACACTCCGGCCCAAGCGACGAAGTATTTGTCCAATATGCCAATCGTTCTGTGCTCTATGTTTGTTTCGTTCACCGCGATGGGTTCGGCGTTGTATTTGTATTATAAACGACCGTCCAACGAGAGAGGATTGTTCGTCGGGAGTATGGCTGGAGTGAATTTAGGAACGTATTCGTATCCCTTCATAGAAGCCATCTGGGGCAGCGAAGGGTTACGGTTAGCCACTTTGTACGATTTGCCAAACTCTATATTTGTCTTCGTCATCTCGGCGGTTGTGTTTTCGTACGAACGCTCCAAGACGAGAAAGAGCGAAAACATAGAGCTTCGTCACGACGACGGTGGGATGTATTCTGGCGAGTTTATCACGGAAAGAATTAGGAAAGAAACCTACGCGAAGAGAAGTTCTGTGAACGTCTCCGATGAAGATGACGTGATGACCAAAGATAACGGGCTCTCTTCGATTGCCAAGAGGAAGGAACAACTGGAAAAGGACGGGCCAAAGATGACGTTCACGACGCAGCTCATCAAGAGTGGATTGGGGTGTTATACGTATCCTTCCGGTGCGACCTACGAAGGCGAGTGGCAACAAAACGTCAAAAATGGATTAGGAGTGTATAAATATGCCAAAGGAGGATCGTACGTTGGGAACTTTAAATCCGGCGAATTTTCCGGTTTTGGCATTCGAAAACTTCGAAGCGGCGTCGTCAAAGCTGGCATTTGGAAAGCGAACGAGTTGGAACAAATAGTACCCATAGAAGAGTTGACGACAACGGTGAGGGATGCGACGTTGTGCGCGGAAGCTGCCAGAGTGAAAGTAGAATCGTTGAAGCAAGAGACTTTAAAGAAGAAGGCTTTGAATATGTTGAAATTCCCGCCTTTTATCGCGTTGGCGGTTGTTTTCGTCTCCAAAATCATCGGGCACAGTTTACCGACGGTGGTGCACAAGTTAGCGGAACCGTTAGCGAATGCAAATAATCCATTGGTTTTAATCACAGTCGGTGTGTTGTTCGAAGCTGGATTGAGGAGACAGCAAACGAGAGACTGCGTTGGATTTTTAGCCGCGAAATACGCGACCGGTTTAGCATGCGCTGCGGTGGTGTCTGTTTTTATTCCGCATGCGTTCCCGATTGCCCGAGGTACGTTAGCGGCGTTGTGCGTCATGCCGGTTCCATCTGTTGTTGTGCAACAAGCCGTGAAGAACAATATGGATGCTGATCTTGCGGCGAGTTTAGTCTCAGGCTCTCAAATCGCCTCGGTCGTGATGTTGCTCTTCTTCGCGGTGACGATGAACTTGGCGAGCAGACCATTTTTATTTCCGTTTTGTTTGTTGATCTTAGCCGGCATCGTTGCTTCGGTGGGGTATTTCTTGGACGAGTATCTCTCGCCAAATCCACACACAACGTTTAAAGGTGCGCTGGCGGACAAAATTCACGCCGTGTTGGACGTTATATTCAAGAACAATAATAAGAATGAAGTAGAAGAGGATGTATTATCCAATAGAAATAGTGAAAGTAGGAATGACAGTAGAGGCAGTAGCGGAGGCGATGAAAATGATGCCGCCGATAAAAACGACAAAGACGAGCGTTCTAGCAATAACAGAGGACCGAGTGGACCGAATGCAATGGGTCACGTGAGCACATGCAAAGAACGAGGAAAGAACGTGTGGCCGAAGCGTTTTGGGGTTCAAACGAAACTCTCTCTCGACTCGCCGCGACGAACACGAACAAAGAAGAGCAGCGGCAACAATGCCATCTCGTCTTCTTCTTTTTCATCGTCGTCGTCGTCGATGATGAGCGTGGTTTTTGCATCTGGAACGAAGAAGATGGAGAGCACGATCAGAAGAGCGCTTCAAACGCGAACGCCTGGGCCTTTCATGGCGGCGCGGCGCATTGTTCCTTCTTCTTTTCTTTTTTTGTATTAGAATTTGACGTGACAGTGAATTCTTGTTTGTGTGGACGCACACTTTCATAATAATTTTAAATCACTTTTCGTGCATCTCTTTTCTCCCTTTTCTCTCTCCGCTCTCCCTTCGCCCTTTAAAAAAATTTTGGTTTCCAAAATTGTTGCCACGTCCACGAAGAGGTTTTCAAGCGGAGGGTATTTGAGAGGAGAGAGAGAGAAGAAAACCACACTTGTCCACGCGCTCTAAAACGATATATAAGTCTATTCTTATATAAGTACATCGTATAAATATGATGTCGAATTCCTTTACGATGCGCAAGGTGTGTATTTCATCCTCGTGCCACTTTCGCGCGGTCGACTTTACCCGTATAGCCCGAAAATTCGAAGGCGCCTTCGACGATTTTTCTTCCGTGCCGGCGGCGAAACGAAACGAGCGTAGTTTGTGTTTTGCGAACATTTTTGATGCACAAACTGCTCGATTTTGAATCGAACATTTGTCTTTCAATCCGAATCGACCCTTTATGACCTCGCGTACGCGTGCGTCGGCACCTGATTACGCGCGCTTTTCTCTTCTTCCAAGTTTGGATAATGCGCTTTTTTATCAACTCTCTGACACACAAATGTTTATTAATTCAACAACAGGCGCTCGTTGCTAAACCGCTCTCATCGTCGGTCTCGGCGTCTTCCTCGAGAAGAGCTAGTCAAAGACCAAACTTGATGGTTCGCGCCGAAGCCAAAAAGTTAACCTTTGATATGTCGGCGAGACAGAAAATGCAAGCTGGTATTGACAAATTAGCTGACGCGGTAGCTATCACCTTAGGTCCGAGAGGCAGAAACGTCGTGTTAGAGGAGAAGTTCGGCGTTCCGCAAGTTATTAACGATGGGGTCTCTATCGCGAGATTCATCGAACTTCCAGATCCCGTTGAAGATGCCGGCGCGCAGTTGATTAAAGAAGTTGCCGGTCGAACCAACGACTCCGCCGGCGACGGGACGACGACTGCTTCCGTCTTAGCCAGAGAAATGATCATGTTTGGTTTGCAATCCGTCGCGTCGGGTGCTAACCCGGTCAACATTAAGAAAGGGATCGATAAGACGTCTGAATTTTTGACGAAAAAATTAAACGATTTGGCCGTCGACGTCAAGGGTAAGGAAGACATCAAGGCGGTTGCCTCTATTTCCGCAGGGAACAACGATGAAATTGGTGAAATGATTGCCGACGCGATAGAAAAAGTAGGTGCGGATGGTGTCTTGTCCATTGAGAACGGTAACGGTTTAGAAACTGTTGTCGAGATTGAGGAAGGTATGGAAATCGACCGCGGTTACGGTTCGCCACAATTTGTCACGAATAACGAAAAGTTATTGGTTGAAATGGAAAACGCTAGAATTATCATCACGGACGAAAAAATTGAGCAAGTGAAGGATTTGGTGCCACTTTTGGAGCAAATCAACGAAGCTGGATCACCACCAGTTTTACTCATCGCGGAAGATGTCGTCGGCGAAGCATTGGCGACGTTGGTTGTCAACAAACTTAGAGGTGTCCTGAACATCACTACCATGAAAGCGCCAGGATTTGGCGAACGACGCAAGGCTTTACTCCAAGATATTGCTATCGTTACCGGTTCACAATACTTGGCGAGCGATTTGGGTTTATCCGTCAAGACAGCGACGATGGACTCGTTGGGTTTTGCCCGTAAAGTCACGCAAGCTGCGACTACGACGACGTTTATTGCCGACTCTGCTTCCAGAGATGACATTGACATGCGCGTCTCACAATTGAAAAAAGAGCTCGCTGAAACCGATTCCGTTTACGACACGCAAAAGCTCTCCGAGCGTATCGCAAAGTTGGCCGGGGGTGTTGCTGTCATCAAGGTTGGCGCGGCGACTGAAGCTGAATTAGAAGATAAAAAGTTGCGCATTGAGGATGCGAAGAACGCTACGTTTGCTGCCGTCGAAGAAGGCATCGTGCCTGGCGGCGGCGCCGCTTTGGTGCACTTGTCTGTACTGATTGAGGAATTAAAGGGTAGTATCACGGACCCGGAGGAGAAATTAGGCTGTGAAATCGTTCAAAAGGCATTAGTTGCGCCGTGTAGATGGATTGGTAACAACGCTGGTGTTGAAGGTGATGTCATCGTGTCTCGAGTGGCGCAAGAAGCGTGGGATATCGGATACGACGCCATGGCTGGTGAATTTGGCAACTTGATTGAAAATGGTGTCATTGACCCGAAGAAAGTTACGAGATCTGGCATCCAAAACTCTTGCTCTATTGCGGGTATGGTTTTGACCACGCAAGCCGTCGTCACGGAAATCCCGGAGAAGCAATTGAAGGGAAGACCGAAAGATAGCAATGCGGATACCGCGAACGCTCCCGGCAATATAACTATTTGAGCTTCCCTCTCGTTTCAATTGAAAATCATATTAGCTCACAATTTCCAAGAATATTACCAATGCTGTATCTCTCTACAACTAAATCACAAATCATTGATTTACAAATTCTAAGTAAACTACTACGTACGTACCGTATCTCTCTCATCTATAATTATTACATCACAACTCGTTGCTTTTACCGTGACTGTCGCTCCTTTCTCGCTCGCTAATTTTACTACTATGTTCTTCGTCGTCAAAGTTCTCGGCATCGAGAATTATTTCTTGAAACGTTAGGTCGTCTTCCTTCTCGTTTTTGTACGCGTAACATCGAACTGGCGAGATGTTCTTATCCTTCGTGACGAATGCTTCGTGTGAACACAGTAAAGGCGTCGCGAATTGCAAGTTATAAGAACACGTCGTCGGCTCTTTGATGCTCAAAAATGTGTTCTGTCCATCCTCTGCGCACACAAACTGTACCTCTGTTTTCCTCGTTTCAAGCGAACCAATGTCGCACTCCGTACCACCTGTAAAATGATGCACGTGAAACGCCGTCGCTGGGATACCTACCGATGCCTCTCGCTTCATAATTTCCGTTTCATTTTCATCGTCGCGCGTTTTATTCGTCAAAGCTTCGTTAAATTTGCCCAAAGAGTAGTCCACGGAAATTTTCGCGTTACTTTCGACGTGGTATTGTCGAACATGTTTCTTAAAGCAAAATTCGTACGTCCACCACCCTTCAAATCTATAGAAGCACGCGTCCGTGAGCGGCTGCAGTAGCGATGTAATAGATGGAGGCTTTGTGTCTTCCTCGTTTTCTGTTTCTTCCTCGTTCTGATTCACCTCTTTCTCTTCTTCGTCTTCTTCTCCTTCTTCTTCCTTCTTTTTCCTTCTCTTGCTCGACGAAGAAGAAGAGGGTAAAACGCACGCGAACGTTTGTCCTTCGTGATCGGTGATAAATTCCAACTCTTTCCCTTTTGTTTTCTTCTTCAATTGCTCGCTCGTTAATAACGGTTCGTCTTTGTGCACGTTGTTCAAAGCGACGATAAACGCGTCTTCCAAATCCAATTTCGTGGACGTTTCCGAAGTCGTTTTACTTCGAATGAATTCTTGTTTTCTCTTCCTCAAGTCGTGTAAACGCGTTTTTACGGCATCGTCGAGCGAGGGTTTCGTCGCCTCGACGACATAAAATGCACTGGTCGTGTCTGTGAGTAACATCAAGGCCGCCGAAAGGAGAAGGACGACGATCATGAAGAAGAAGAAGGAGAAACGACGACTCATTTTTATTTGTTTGATGTCGCGGGGGTCGTTTTTCCTTTGTGAAGAATTCTCGTTCTCGACCTTTTTCTCAAAGTCCTTTTAAGTGTGGGTTGATTCGTTCATAATACACTCGTTTATCAAGTACCAAAATTGGTACCAATGGTACGGTAGTATTATTGTCATCTTATTAAAAAAACATCTACTATTTTCATTTCGTCGTTTACAACTCGGTTTCCTTCAAGTACGCTCTTAACTTTGCGCACTGCTCGAGAACCGACCTTCGACTGGTCCCGCCTTCCGTGTCTCTGCTCTCGGCCGACTTTTCGTAAGACCAAATTTCCGCGACGTCGTCTTCAAACTTGTCGCAAAGTGGTTTCAAATCGTCAACCGTGAGTTGGTCTAAGGGAACTTTCTTATCGACGGCTAATTTCACCGCCGCGCCAGAAATGTGGTGCGTTTCGCGAAACGGCATGCCTTTTCTCACTAAATACTCCGCTAAATCCGTGGCGAGCATTTCCGCAACGAGAGACGATTTCATCTTCTCCGGGTTCAACTTCATTGTCGCCAAACATCCGGCGGCGATTTGTAAGCAATCGGACATCGTGTCAACGGTTTCAAACATCCCCAACCATCCTTCTTGGAAATCTTTGTTGTATGTGGTTGGCGTGCCTTTTAAAATGCTCAGTAAACCAGTCAGCGTTCCGATTTGCCTTCCAGCTTTTCCTCTCAACAACTCCAAAGCGTCTGGATTCTTCTTTTGTGGCATGAGGGAACTTCCGGTGGAATACGCGTCAGACATTTGCATCATCCCAAACTGTTGAGAAGAGTACACGATTAAATCTTCCGACCATCTCGAGATGTGCATGAGCGTCATGCTCGCCCAAAACATAGTTTCAACGACAAAATCGCGATCGGAAACTGCGTCCATGGAGTTTGGACAGATGCGTTCAAAGTTCAAATCTTTCGCCAACAACTGTCGATCGACACCAAATGGATTCCCTGCTAACGCGCCACTCCCTAGCGGCATCGTGTTCACTCGCGGCATTAAATCGTTCAAACGCATGTCGTCTCTTTGCCAAGCCGCGGCGTGAGATAACAACCAGTGCGAAAATCGAACCGTCTGCGCCGACTGCAAGTGCGTAAATCCCGGCATCACGTGATCCACTTCCTTTTCCGCTCTATCGATCGCAACTTCAATCAACGTTCGCAAATGCTTTCTCAACACTGTCAATTCTTTTCGTAACCACATTCTCGTGTCCGTGGCGACTTGATCGTTCCTTGACCTCCCCGTGTGTAACTTCCCTCCAATGTTCGAGTCGATGACTTCGCACAACCGTCTTTCGTTGGCGGTGTGAATGTCCTCGTCGCCTTCTTTCGCGACAAACGTATCGTTCTGCCATTCTTCCAAGACTTTCTTTAATCCTTTGTGGATTTCATTTCTTTCCTCTTCGGTGATGATCCCAGTCCGAGCTAACGCAGAGGCGTACCCGATGGACCCTTCGATATCTTCCAACGCCATTCGTCGGTCAAAGGATAAACTTTCGTTGAACTTTTCCATGAGCGGATCGATCTTCTCGCTGAACGCCCCGCCCCATAACTTTTTAGGTTCACCAGAGGCAGCGTTCGTCGTCATCGTGTCTCTTCCTCTGAACTCTCTTTTCGTCCGCGTGTCGAACAAAGAAGAAGAAGAAGAAGAAAAAGAAGAGGACTTTGTGTTGTTCCCAGCGATGAAGCCGCCAACAACCACTGACGGCCACAAAGGCGACGACGATTTCGAGGACAACGAAGAAGACGGACGAGGACGAGGTAAAGACGATGAAACGATCGTCTGTTGGTGTCTTTTTCTTCTTCTTCCCGCTTCTCCTGCTCCCGAGAGTGATGGTGGTCCTTCAGTTCTACCGTGACTACGAGGTCTTCGTCGGCGTCTTCTTCGTTGGTGGTGGTGTTGGTGGTGGTGTTTTGCACTCGACGACGGTGTCGGTGAAGCGAACATTTTTATTGTGTCGACTGATAAAAATGATAAAAATGAAATGACTAAAACTTTTGACCCCGTTTTTCGTTTTTTAAATTTCGTTTTACCACCACATTTTATTTTAATATTTGGGTGGCGACATCCCGTCTTTTGTGTGTTGTCGTGTGTGTCATGTGTGTTAATAAACAAGTAAAAATGTAAAAATGAAAATGTTGATCTCGTTTTTTTGTTTGTTGTCGAAAACGGGTGTGTGTCGAACGAAGTCTTGTCTTGTCTTTCCTTCATCCAAAAAAGAAGAAAGAAGAAAGGAGGTACTCTTTCTTCGTCGAACGCTAAAAAGTGCGCGTCTCTCGAACACGCGCCGCGCGGTAGACAAAGACGCGACCGGGACATCGGATCGAGATCGGAACGAAGGAGGAGACGCACGCGGATAAAATACGAATACGAACTCCTTTTTTACGGAAACTTACTTATATCGAGAGCACCTTTTTGGTTTGTAGCGGCGGCGCATTTATTAACGTGAAACGACGAGAACGTCATGGGGATATTCGGCGGCGGCGACGGCAATAAAAACGACGACGCGGAGACCGCGCCGATCGGGAAAATGCCTCCGCACAGCAGGAGGCTTTCACAATCCATGATCAACACGGAGACGGGAAAATTCATGTCTAAACTCATCAACGAATCGAGTTATTTGTCAGGGACTGGGGAAACGAATACGTTCGATACCGCGGAAGCCGTCGCGGAATCCGACGAACTCATGAGAGAAATGTTTTTCTCCATTGTAAAAGAAACTGCCGGGGAAGAGATGGTGACTAAAATCATGGACGTGTATAAGATTTCAGAAACGTTTAGCGAATCGCACTCCTCTGAGGACTTTGACAAGTTGAAAACTACCTTGGACGCGTTGAAGTTGGACGAAACGTTGATGTTATCCTCGGCGTATTCGAACTTATTAAACTTGCACAACATCTCTGAACACGTGGCGACGAGTATGGAGGAGCGACACGCGCGTTTGGACGATATTCCAAGAGGTCCGGCAAAAACAACCAACGGCGCGATTAAAGGTATGGTCGCCAACGGCATGGACCCAAACGCGATTTACGACGCGTTGTGTAACCAGCACGTCGATTTGGTGTTGACCGCACACCCGACGCAAGCATTGAGACAATCTTTGTTGAAGAATTTTGGTAAAATTCGTAAAAACTTAATCAACTTGCAACGTTTTCGTCTCTCTCGATTTGAACGCGAAGAGATTTTGGAATCCATTCGGTGCTGCATTCATTCGGCGTGGAGGACAGACGAAATTCGCCGTTCGCCGCCGACGCCACAGGACGAAATGCGAAGAGGTTTGACACATTTCACGAATACGATCTTTGCTGGGGTGCCGCAGTTTATGAGACGCGTCGATACTTCGTTATTGAACCACGGGTTGAATAGACTTCCTTTGGAACGCTCGATTATTACATTTGGCTCGTGGATGGGTGGCGACCGCGATGGGAACCCGTACGTGACGGCCACGTGTACGAGAGACTCCGTCTACCTCGCCAGATTACAAGCGACGACGTTATATTTCAAAGCTATTGAACAGCTCATTTTCGATCTCGCCATGTGGCGATGCTCGTCGTCGTTTCGAAAAGTTGTCGACGAAATTGTAGCCAACAGACCATCCGAAGAAGACTCGGTCGTGTTTGAAATTCGCAGAGGACGTAACTACACGGACTTTTGGAAAACTATTCCGGAAAATGAACCGTACAGAGTTCTCTTGGGCGAGTTGAGAGACAAATTATACTTGACGATGGAACAATTACAAAAAGTTGTCGCCGATCCGTCCATCGAGTTGGATCTGGACGATGGTTCCGATCGATTCATCCATAGCAAAGAAGATTTATCCGGCCCATTGATGCACTGTTACGAATCGTTGATGGAATGTGGCGACGAACAAGTCGCTAATGGCTATTTGCTCGACGTTATCCGTCAAGTGCAATGCTTTGGTTTGAATCTCGTCAAGCTCGATATTCGACAAGAATCCGATCGTCACGCCGACGCCGTGGATGCGATCACCACGCATCTGGGTTTGGGTTCGTACAAAGAGTGGAGCGAAGAGAAGAAAATCGAATTTTTGAAGAGCGAAATCGAAGGCAAACGTCCGTTGATTCCGCACCAGTTGGAGTGTTCGAACGACGTTCGCGAGGTTCTTGATACGTTCAAAATGATTGCGTACATTCAAAAGAAGGTTCCGGGGAGTTTAGGAACGTATGTCATTTCCATGGCGACGAGTGCTTCGGACGTTTTGGCGGTTGTTTTGTTACAAAGAGAATGTGGCGGGACTTTAGAAACTTCGTTGAGAGTCGCGCCTTTGTTTGAACGTTTGGACGATTTGAACGACGCGCCGAGAGTTTTGAGACAACTCTTCTCCGTCGAGTGCTACATGAAAACTTTAAGAAATAACGAACAAGAAGTCATGATTGGATATTCGGATTCTGGTAAAGATGCTGGACGTCTCGCAGCAGCGTGGGGTTTGTACGAAGGCCAAGAGAAAGCGGGTGAAGTTGCCAAGGAATTTGGCGTGAACTTGACCTTGTTCCACGGCAGAGGCGGTACCGTTGGTAGAGGCGGTGGTCCGGCGCACATTGCCATCATGTCGCAACCTGGAGGAACGGTAAATGGGTCTATTCGTGTTACCATTCAAGGTGAAGTCATCGAACAAGATTTCGGGGAGAGAGAAAATTGCTTTCACACTTTGGATTTATACACCGCCGCGGTTCTCGAACACACTTTGAAACCGCCTGAAGGTCCAAAGCCAGAATGGAGAGTCGTGATGAAAAAAATGAGCGATGCTTCGTGCAAAAGATACCGATCGGTTGTGTTTGAAAACCCAGATTTCGTCCCGTACTTTGCGCAAAGCACGCCGAGTACGGAATTAGGAAGTTTAAACATCGGTTCGCGTCCGAGTAAACGGAAACCGAACGCTGGCGTTACGGCTTTGCGTGCAATTCCTTGGATCTTTGCCTGGACACAAAGCCGCTTTCAACTTCCAGTGTGGTTGGGTATGTCTGCTGCATTCGCTGAGATCAAAGAGCAGGAAGGCGAATTGGGCACGCTGAGAGAAATGCATAAGAAATGGCCATTTTTCAGAGTGACAATGGATTTGATCGAGATGGTTTTAGCCAAAGCTGATTTGAACGTCGTTGAGTATTACGAGAAGACGTTGGTAGATGAACGCCTGAGAAATGGATTAGGCAAAGAGTTAAGAAACGAGTTGATGGCGACCATCAACCACGTTTTGGAAATTGCCGATCGAAGAGAGTTGTTGGTGAACCCAGAGTCGAAGATTGAAGTCGATGGTCAACAATGCCCGGCGCAACATCAACAGTTGAAGAATAAGTTACAAATGCGTTCGATCTATATCACGCCTTTGAACGTGATTCAAAGCGCTTACTTGAAGAAACAGCGCGAAATCGAAGAGATGGAAGCCAGTAACGACAGTTCTTTCGACAATTTGAAGTACGATCCAGCTTTGCCATGGGCTCAAGATATGATGAAGCTACATCCGAGTGCAAACGCTTTCAAATCGGCAGTCAACGATACGCTCATCATCACCATCAAAGGTATCGCGAGTGGTTTGCAAAACACCGGTTAAAACAGAAATAATTATACACAAATACGCATATCAGTATACATAAAAGAACTCAAGAAGAAGGAAAAAATAATGTTTATGAACAAATTTGCCATTGTGACTTGTACAACTCTATATAATAATACACGCAACACTATGAACTAAAACACTACACTGCGAAACCTGCGCTTCTAAGTTTAGATTCCACAATCGCGTCGTCTTTGTACGCCCACACGGAGACGATAACCATGGCGCAACCGAGCAAAATCGGTCCGTTCAAAGGTTCATAAAACAAAATGTGACCCATAACCGTCGTTAATACCAAAGCGGCACACACGGCGACGGTTTTCGTCACCGAAGAGGAATACAAAACAGACAGGGCAACTAATATCCCACCAAGCGCGTGTAACGCGGCTATGACTACAACGAGGAATGTCCATCCTTGGAAGATATTTCCTTTCGTCTCGTACACTGATATCGGCATGTATATGAGAATTGAACACAACGCCAGCTGAATGTTTCTATCCCACACGTCGAGTTCCGTCGAAGAAAGGGATATAGGCGATGATGAAATTCCTTTCGCCAACATCGCCGCCGCCGATGGTGACTCCACGTCTAATTTCTTACCGCGATTCTCGTCGTCGTCCTCTTTCTTCTTCTTCAACACTTTCTCGAAATACACCGACCCGAACCCACTCAACATCGTTTGTATGAGCGCTAAAAAAACACCAAAAGCGTAGGATAAATCAAACAGATCGCTTATGTGTTCGTACCAATTTTGATGAACTCGTTTGTGAATCTCTGGATTATTCGGCGACGATTCCCAAGAAATTAAAGTCACGCCTAAAACTAGCTGCGTCAACGTTCTCCACACTCTGTTTGATATTCTCGAATTGAGTAAAATCTGTGCGAATATCGCTGTCGCTAACACTTTCAAATTTGAAATCGCTGTGAATACCGAAGCGTCCACGCGTTGCAAAGACGGGTAAGAAATTAAATTCACCACTAAATATACAAAAGCTGGCACGAGCATTGGCGTCGCCGTTTTCACCACCATTTCGACGTGTTTTTTCAATCTCGCAAAACTCTTGACGTCCATTTTTCGATATTTCATGAAAACCGAGAATGCGAGTTTCATGAACTCGTTCGCGCACAAGACGACGTTCTTGGAAAAATCCAACTGTAAAACCCCAACCGCGTATCGCCTGGCGAGCATGGACCCCGTGTTTTCTAGAGTTAGCGCGACGAGGAAGAAAGCAGCTAACTGTTTTCTTTTCTTTTTCGTGTTAGTATTCGCATCATCATCATTATTATTCCCCGTCGGTTTCATTCTTGTCGTTTCATCGTCGCCATAAAGACCGTTAAGAATCTTTTGGTTTTCTTCGTTGTTATCGGAATTAACGGTACGAAACAACTCTTGCGCTCGACCTGGAAAGGACATGGTTTTCAACTACGAGCTCTTCTTCTTTTTATGCGCGAATACGACTCAATACTAAACATACACGAATTCGAGGCGAAAAAAGAAATTTGAAAATGAAGACTCTCGACGAGAAGAGAGTACAAAGAAGAAGAACAGAAAGAAGACAACACAAAGAAGACGCAAAGGTGCTCGTACCACGATGATTTATGCTAACTACAATAATAAAGAGGTACGACGTTTTATTAAAAACTAATGAAGGCTATTCAACACGTTCACGACTTCCACTTCTATGGCATTCAAATACTCGCAAATTTCGCTCTGTTTGCGAAACTCGTGTAACTCTTTGAGCTCTTTGATGGATACTTTAGCGTCGTCGCCGCCTCGAACGAGACGTCGCTTGTCTTCAGGTATAGACGCGAGAAAGTGTAAGAGCGCTTTACGGTTTCTATCGATGGTTGCACTTCTTTGCGCTTCTTTAGGATTCTTCACTTCGTCCGATGCGTTATATTGTCTCAACTTCTCGCCGACGGAGTGGAACAAAGACGCGACTTTTATTTGCAAATCCAGAAATCCTCTCAAACGAGTAAATTCATCTCGCGAGGATATACTCGTCGTGTAATAATATCGATTCACCTCCCCGAGTTTTCGCAAAGAAATGACCGGCGTCGCGTACGTGTCTTCTAAAAACCGCAGAGATTGTTTACACACCGGTTTCTCCGTGAAATCCCATCTGTGCAAGATGTCGCACGGTATGACCCGAGTATTGCCTTCGAAGCACTTTTCGCAAACAATAGTTCGTAGATACGAACACGCGCGCTGTTGCATTTTTTCTTTTTCTATTCGTCTACCACACAAACACACGGGTGACGATGATGCCATCGTCGACGATGCTACTCTAAAACTCTTCTTGCTATTTGCGTTTGTGCGTGCGGCATCCAAAAATATCGTCTCGATCGAAAGGCCTCGAATTACGCGTTCTTCTTCTCCCTCGAACGTCGATCCCAACAATATGTTGGACATTTCGTCGATCAACTCTTCGTCCACGTTAGGCGTAGTCAACGTCGACGATAACGCGTTGAATGAGTGCATGACCGCGTCTTTACCAATGTTCACGGTTGTTTTTCCTACATATAAACTCGCGTTTGTCGTGTAAGAGACTCCAGAAACGACACCGGCTCCTAGAAATTGCGCTCCGGTGGAGACTCCAGAAGCTATGGAGGTGATTCCGTTGTGAATGCCATCGAGCAGAATGTTGTTGTTATTCGTCGTCGTCGTCGTTGTTGCTGTTGTTCTTTGCGTCGTTTGAGTGCTCCTGTTCTTCCTTCCATCGTCTTCGTTCCCGATACCGTTATTTCTTCTCTTCTCAAAATCTTCTTCGTTTTTATCTTCGTCGAACAAACAGACGACGTCTTCGTCGAACTCGTTCATATCTTCCTCTTCTTCTATCAATCCCCCTCCTCCTCCTACTCCTCTTATTTTGTCTTGGCATCGCACGCCGTAGAATTCATCCAGGGCATCGATGATGTGCGTCTTCGTCGTCGCAGTCATCTTCGCGCGCGAGACAAAAAAAAGAACACGAGTCGTCGTCGTCTTTGTTTTAAAAAAAAATTATAACGACGAGTTTTTGGAAAAAACAAAGAACACTATAGACTCACAATACCACCCTTCTCCTTCTTCTTCTTCTTCTCCACCAGCCGTTTTGCAAAAAAAA
>MDTC01173264.1_pt1 | contig 15295 bp, 14 predicted proteins | sample 811181 | NCBI WGS metagenome assembly MDTC01 (sample SAMN05326644, study PRJNA326480) | marine metagenome | isolation source: seawater | place: Pacific Ocean: North | collected 2011
CCTTGGGAAAATATTCTAGAGCCAAACTATCCAAATGGCCAAAGATTATACGAGGCAGACAGGAGGTTTTGGGTTGCTATCAATGATAAACAACAGCCTATATTTTTTATCATTGAGGAAGGAAATTATGAGCTTGAAAAACTACCAAACCTTTCAGGTGTTGAAATTCGAATTGAGCCTGAAGCAAACGGCTCCACAAGATTAATATGTACTCTATTAGATATAGAGTTAAGACATCAATTTGCCTATGTTGCCAAAGATGTTGCTTTATATTGCGAGCCATTTAAAGGACAGCAACTCATTAGAACATTTAATGAAAGATTGATTTCATGGGCGCACTTTTTAAAGCCTTCTAGATCAGGCCTTACTCACCAAGAATTTATTGGTTTTTGGGGTGAAATGTACTTTTTAACAAAAGAATTTTCAAAAATTTTTCAAATAGATGAATCGATACAATTTTGGATCGGCATATTAGGTAAAAAACAAGATTTCACAATTAACAATATCGCCATAGAAGTTAAAACCACCAAATCGGGAGACGCCAACTTGATTAAAATTTCTTCAATAGAGCAACTGGAACAAATTACGCCTAAACTGTACTTGGCTCACTTACACATAAATGATACAACAGACCCTTCTGGGCTTTCATTAGAGGATATGCATGAGGGCTGTAAGAGTGCACTTTCTAACAATACCAAGCTTCAAACTGAATTTATTAACAAAGCAAGCAAGCTTTATAGCAAAGCCAATGAAGAGCAGCTTCAAAAAAAGATGTGCTTGCTTCAATATGATATCTATGAGGTTAAAGATGGATTTCCAAAGATCACTCCCTCAGACCATAATGGAATTTCTTCAGCAAAATATTCTATCAATCCATCCTATATTAATGATTATTTTGTATCAAATAACTTAGAAGAACTTTTTCAAAAATAGAAGAAAATAAATGCGACACAAATCGACCCTTATAATAATTAGAATAGTGTAATGAATATCGAAGAATGCAAAAAGGATCTTTATAATGAGCTAAGAATAGCTGCTGACGTTGATAGTGATTTTTTAGAAGACTCTTTTGTTGAGTATGTAGAAAAACTACTTTCAGATGCCGGTATCTATGAAAATATTCAAAAAGGCTATTACAGCAACGATAGTCTTGGAATAAGAATAGATGGATATAACTGGAATCCTTTAGAAAAAATCTTGTCAGCTTTTATTATAAGATTTTCTGGTCTAGATGAGAAAATTTTAATTAGTCAAACGGATATAGAAAAGCTAGGGAAAAGAGCTTCAAAATTTATTTCAAGAATTGATGATAAAAAATTCTTAGAAAGACTTGAGCCCACAGATGAGGGTTATATGTTGGCAACAGATATGCTGCCATATCTTGACGAAGCTACTAAATTCAGGGTTGTAATTATTACCGATCATGAATTGAGCAACAGGATAAAATTAAATAAGCTCAAAATTGAACAAATTAATGGCAAAGACGCTATCTTTGAGATATGGGACATTGAAAGAATATGTAGGTTAATTTATTCAAGTGAAGAAGGCGAGGAATTTAGCGTTGATTTAAAAAAATTATCAGGTAACAAAAATGGCCTAAAAACTTTGCCTGCAAATATTGGTGAAAAGGGCATAAGCTCATATTTATCAGTTATGCCAGCAACAGTTCTCAGAGATTTATATGATGAATATGGTCAAAGATTGCTTGCAAGCAATGTTAGAACTTTTCTTCAATTTAGAGGCAAGCCTAACCAAGGCATGAAAACAACATTATTAACAAATCCAGAAAATTTCTTTGCATATAATAATGGTTTGACAGTAACAGCGTCAGGAATAAAGACAAAAGAATCAGATGGTAATACATACATAACCAAACTAGACAATATGCAAATAGTTAACGGTGGACAGACAACCTCATCAATTTATTTCGCACCACAAGAAAAGGGTTCGCAACAAGGAATAGATTTTAGAGATATTGACCTCTCAAAAGTGTATGTTCAAATGAAACTAACAGTAATTAAAGACAGAAAAAGAGCTGATACTATTAATTCCAATATCTCAGAGTATGCAAATACACAAAACAGGATACAAACAGCTGACCTGGTATCAAACCATCCATTTCATAAAAAAATTGAAGACCTATCTAGATCTACTAATGTGCCACCGGGAGAAAGCGGCATAGCATCAAAATGGTTTTATGAAAGAGCGAGAGGCCAATACGATACAAAAATACGAGCGCTCAAAAAAGCAGATCAGAAACAAAAATTTGAAAAAGAATTCCCTAAAAAGCAAAAATTCAGCAAAACAGACTTAGCAGCTTTTGAAAACACTTGGCGCATGAAACCTTATGAGGTTAAAAAGGGCGCTCAAAAGAATCTTGAGCTACTAGGCTCAAAGCTGGTTAAGGAATGGGAAAAAAATGAAGATCAATTTGGTATAGCTTTTTACAAAGATTTAATTGCAAAAGCAATTTTATTTAGACAGTCGGACAGGGCTATTCAATATGAATCAGAATGGTATCAATTGGAAAGAGGCTTTAAAGCTGAAACTCTAACTTACACTCTTGCAGTGATGCGTCATAAATTATTAGAAGACAAAAAAGATATCAACTTAAAAAGAATATATGACCAGCAAAAGATTTCTTCATCATTAAAAAGTCAAATCATGCATCTTGCAAAAGTCATTAGAGATTTAATTTTAGACATTGATTTCAGAGATGGTGCTGCAAACCCCTCTGAATTTTGTAAGACACAAAAAGCATGGAATAGACTTAAAGCAATAGATTACGAATTCAAATTACTATCCAAAGAAGACATTATTAGCGAAGAAGAAGCTAGCAAAAAAAGGAATCATGATAAGTTAATCAACGAGACTAGTTCAGACATTGCATATTTTAAGCAAACAGCAGATATAAGCATTGAAAAATGGCAGGATATATATGAATTTTTATTAAAACACATGCCTGAAGACAGCAAAGATATGAGAGTACTTCATAAGTTTACCTATAGATCATCAGGCATCGCACAAAACATACATATTCATGATCATAAAACTGCTATTGAGATGCTGAACAAAGCAAAAGACAATGGCTATATCATTCAAATAGAAAGTAATGACTAATAAAATCAATCTAGAAGTAAATATTAATTCGCTAAAACCAATTGAAATTAATGTTTTAAAGATGCGTTTTGCAATTGGATATGACAAAACATTACGAAATTCTGAGGTTGCTAAGGCCCTTGATATAACCCCTGCAAGAGTTTCTCAAATTGAAAAAAAAGCATTAATGAAAATAAGAAATAAAATCAGGCTTATTTAATTACTCTACCTATACTCTATTTAGCTAAATATTTTTTAGACAATACAAACGTCATAAATTGTCGCAAGATATTTTTATACTTATTAAATGAACAATTATTTAAAGAAAAAAATATCAGAAGATGAAGCTGTCGGCATAATAAAAAAGAACCCAAGAGCTATATTTAAATTACCTAAATTCTGGGATAACGAGCGCGTTATGATTGAAGTCTTGTTAAGACATCAATCAAAAGAATTTACCAACTTAATTCCAGCCAGCCTCAGTAACGATACAAATTTTTTTATAAATTTTCTTGAAAGGAAAATAAAAGAAGATAAATATTTTTGTTATAAGATTTTAAATCATGCAGCTCCTAAAGTTTTAGCAGATTCTAATTTGCTTGATTATATTTTTGCAAAAAATAAACTTAATGGTTTTTATCAGATATTTGTTTCCCTATTTCCAGATAAATTTCACACCAAAGAAAACCTTATTAGGGTAATGGGGGCAGATGATCATTGGCCAAATCTTTCAAGACATCACTTTGCTTACTTCAAAGATAATAATATTCCCCTTTTGAAAGGTATTAAAAGCTATCTAAATAAAGAATTTTTATATTCAAAGGGCATCAATCTCAAAGAATTGAAATTGATATGTGCAAGTAAAAATTACTGGTATGCAAACAGGCTTGTTAGTAAGGGCTTTTTTAAGGCGAATAGCGAAGAGATAAAAAGTTTATTTAAAACCCAAGGAAGCGAAACTATTGACATATATGACTTTTATTCAAATAAACTGAAACTTTCTTTGTGTAACAAGGAAATACTTTTGCAACATTTAAGAATTTATTCTCATGAGATATATGAGTATGATTGGCAGCACCCATTGCCATGTTCAAATATTGGTAGCCCAAGGCCAGCTTTAATTAATTCGTATAAAAAGAAAAAAAAGATGTCAATTCATGCAAAAAAATGGGATTCATATGCATGCCTGCAGGGCTTTTCTAATAAAAACATAGATGCAGATATTCCAACAGTTGATCATGTTAAAAAAACCTTATTATCGCTCAAAACCAAGCCGAGACAAAAGCAGATCAATGCTTTCATAAATATAATTGGATTACATGTTCGAAAATTAGCAAATTTTTTTGATCTCAATGTTAATTTATCATATGCATATAGATATGGAGAAAAACAAACTGAACATCTATTTCTTAATAAAGACCTTGAAGATATATCAAGGCTACTCAAGCAAAATTACAAAGATTTAAATTTAAAAAAAGACCTTTTTAAAGACAAGAAGACAAACTATATATTTAACAATTTTATTGATTTTGTCGTTATTAATTCGTATAAGAGCAAAATATCGCAAACTCTTGAAAGTAGCCCATATGAATGCATGTTTACATATGTCCTGATTGATACTATCTCAAAAGATTACATTCAGCACATAAAAAAGAAGAACAATATAAAAAGTTTTATTGAAACATATATTACTTATAACTCATTTAACAATACTTTCATGAAGGAGAGAGGCAAAGCTGTAAAGAGCTATTTAAAAAAAGAGGACATTAATAAAAACTATCATTACTTGTATCAAAATTGCCGAGAAGTTTTCCCATGGAAACACCTCCCAAAACCTAATAATTCGATTGAAAGTATTTCAAAAATCTTATCAGCCCATAGATATCACTCAATTCATTGGCAAAAAAAACTTATAGCAGAAAAAATCAAACCCAGTTTATTTGAATCAAAGAGAGTTTGTTACAAGCTTATTCAAAAAAGTTACAAGAATTTATTATTTTTTGGAGAAAATCAAAAAAAAGATAGAGAAATAATAAGTTATGCATGTTTGATATCTGACAATGCATTTCGATGGGCTCACATAAGTCTTAAAAAAGATATAAAATTTTTAAAATCTATTTTTAAAGACCCAACAACATTATTTCTAAATGCCCATTACACCATTAGAATGCGGCCAGAAGTATTTTATCCAGCATATAAAAAATCACCTGGCATTATAAATAATATAAGTTGGTATAGCATACTTCACCGGATGCCAATAAATACATTAGATAGATCGAATCAGTTGATTATAAAAAAAATTTTTAAGAAAAAAATTGAAAATTTAGATGTATTTAAGCAAGCAGAGTTAATAGATGCATTTAAGAAAAAAACACTTGGGCCTAGTTTGAGAGGAGTTAATTAATGCGGCAAGAACAGATTGATAAAATGACTTATAGCTATAAGCTTAAAAAAATTGAAGAGGGCATCCCTATAGCAACTTTTGGCAAAGGAGCCTCCATTGGCTTTGTTGCCAAATTAATAAGATCAAAAAAAATTATGAAGTATTTTGATAATAGAAAATGGTTATATGAGCATAATAATTTTTTAAGAGCATTTTTTTTAATAGATACATGTTCTCAAAATAATCTATTGGATTATTTTCAAGATGATCTAATAAGAGATTATAAACTAGAAGAAAGTTGGAATTGGGGCGTGTTTGATCCATTTGAACTTAGTTTAGAAATCAATATTCTTAGAGATACAAATAGATCAGATAAAATAAAAAAGCAAATTCTCAAAAATATTTTATCAAAATTTAAATGTAGTGAGTTAGATGATGATGATATTCCTTTTTAATTTTTACATCCATATCTTTTGCCATTGAAGAAATTTTGATTTCTCTTTTTTATGGAATCCATCTGATTCAGCTGCATGCTTTGCTTCTAGCATAGCCAAGTTTTGAAGCTTTTCATCTGTAATAATTTTATTGAAAAAATTAATTTCATATGAAGATAATTTTTTATTTAAAAATTGCCTATCGCTCTCCAAAAGCGTTATGATTTTTTTAAGTGATTTTTTGAAATCATAGGCAATTAGCTCGCCATTCATATCTAAATATAATCTTTTTAAAATATCTAAATCAGACTCAAATTGATCAATTTCTTCTATTGATATTTCTTCATCCTGGTAGCAAATATACATTACAAAAATAGCCACAGCTTCAAAAGAATTAGGTTTAATTTCTTTCATAAATTTTATTCATTCTATTTGAAATATCTTGAAATTCTTTTCTAAGACTTAATGGCCTAAGAACCTCAACCTCATCACCAAAAGCCCTAATCCAAAATCTTAAATCCATATTATTTTCAACTTCCGCTTCTAAAACCAAAAAACCTTTATTATTTTTTAACTGCTGTGAGGGTGAAAGAGGAGTTTCAAATAAATGTGAGCCAGCAAATTGTGAAAACTTTAATTTTATTTTAATTTTTTCACCAATGTTAAAACCTAAAACACCTTTTACTAAGCTTTTTATATTTTTATTCTTTAAAACAGAATCACTTTCAAGCAACAGCATAGATTTAAATCTATGCATAGCTAAATATGAAATGTCTTTAGGATATTTTTCAAAACTACAAACAAGATATGAAATTCTTCCTCTATGAACTAAACCCCCAGGATTTAACACATGAGTTTTTGTTTCAGAGCTATTTTTTGATAAATATTTAACCTCTATTTTTTTGCCATTAAAAATAGCCTCATGAGCAGTATCTAATATTTTTGCTTTAATATTTGCTGGTTTAAGATTAATACCCTCATGTTTAGCAATCACTTTTGATTTCCAGTTTTTAACTTTTTGATTTTGGCTCTCACCTAATACTTGTTTTGCTTCTTTTAAATATGGCTCGATTGGTTTCAAAGTTTTATTTGGAAGCAGGGGTGATAAGTAATCATTTGCAAGCTCCAAGCAAAGAGCCTCACTTGGGTTCATCAAAGAGGCCTTAACATTGTGAATATGACGTCTATACCCCCTTGGCATTGATCCTATAACTTTGACATAGTTTGGGAAAGTTGTTTCAAGAGCGTTCATACTTCTTTCAACAGATTTTTGAGAAACATAGATTCCAATATTTTCTAGATTGTTATGTATATTTTTGATTGTTAAAGAGGTATCCGTCCTTAGCATATCTAGGATAAGCATTCCCCGACGAATAGCCTCTGTATCGGGTGGTCTTTTATTTTTTTTATTAGACACTAATTGTCGCTATTATTTTTTATATTAAATTATATAAATTTTTGAGGAAAAAAAAATGAAAAAATTATCAATAAAAAAATTAAGTGATTATCTAGAAAAAATAGTTGATCATAAGATTAAGGCATCTTTAATGTTATGGGGTGCTCCAGGTATTGGCAAATCATCCCTTGTAGCTCAAGTAGCCAAACAAATGAATTTAGATTTAATTGATGTAAGGATAAGCCAATTAGCGCCAACGGATTTAAGAGGTTTGCCTGTTGTAAACGAGGACAGATCATCATGGGTACCACCTGAATTTTTACCTAAAGATGGTGAAGGCATCTTATTTCTCGATGAAATAAATATGGCTCCTCCAGCAATTCAGGGCATTGCTCAACAATTAATTTTAGACAGAAAGGTTGGTAACTATACTCTGCCTGAGGGATGGTTTATATGGGGAGCAGGTAACAGAAAAGAAGATTTTGCATCAGTTTTTGATATGCCGGCACCCCTAGCAAATAGATTTATGCATTTGGAAGTAGTTTCTAAATTTGAAGAATTTATCGATTACGCAATAAATAAAGGATTTGATGAAACTATTATTTCATTTTTAAAATTTAGACCAAAGCTATTACATAAAATTGATCAAAATTCTCCTGCATGGCCATCACCTAGAAGCTGGGATATTGCCAATGACTTAGTTGCTGCTGGCTTGGATATTGATCCTGCCGTAGGCTCTGCTGCTAAAGCAGAATATAGCGCCTTTGTAAAAGTTTACAAAAGTCTTCCAAAAATAGAACCAATCTTGGCAGGTAAATCTCAACCAGATTTTCCAAAAGACCTCTCAGCTCGTTATGCTCTGACATCTGGGTTGGTATTAAGGGCTAAGAATATTGATGAAATTAAAAATGTTTTACTTTATTTAACTGATAAGGCAACAACTGAATGGCTAACACAAACCGTCTATGATTTTGTAAGCAAAATGCATGAACAAACTAACATTATCTCTGAAATGGTTGATCTAATTTCTAGCAATACAAAATTAATGCATGTTGCCAAGCATGTAAACAAACTAATGACTGCCTAATGAAATTTGAAGATATAATCCTTAAAAGTATTTTGCAAGTCAGAAAGGAATGCCACTTCTTTGCTGCTCTTATGATGTTTGCAAATATTTATCCTAGCAAAAAAATTGATACAGCCGCAACCAATGGTAAAGATATATATGTTAATGAGGATTTTTTAAAATCCCTAAAATCAAAAGAGCAAAATGCTCTTCTCTTGCATGAAGTACTGCACGTAGCTTTATTGCACGTACCAAGAATTGGTTCAAGAGACAAAAGAGTTTGGAATATTGCTGCTGATATTGTTGTTAACGACTTAATAATAAGAAACACTTCTTTTGATTTGCCTTCCGGGGCGATACTTATAAGAGGATATGAAGATATGTCCGTTGAAGAAATATATGAAACATTATTATCTTCTAAGAATAAAAATTTATTAAATCAGCCTAATCTAATTGAAGATTTACTTGATAAGTTCGAAGATGATGTCGGTCCAGCATCGCTTTCCGAGGGCGAGCTTGAAGAAATAACAGCATATTGGAAGGATAAAATGCAAGTTATTAAAAATGATATTGAGTCATCAGATCCAACAAATTCTCAAGGATCATGCCCTTTAGGAATGGAAAGAGAGTTAGAGTCTGTTTTAGAGCCGGAGGTTGACTGGAGAACTGCATTATGGAAATTTATAGCTAAGACCCCCTCAGATTTTGATGATCTTGATAGACGATTTATTTATCGAGGTTTATATTTAGAGGGCCTTTTAACAGATTCTTTAAAGGTTTCTGTGTGTATAGATACCAGTGGCTCTGTATCCGGTGAGTTATTAGATCAATTTATGGCAGAATTAAAAGGCATCACTCGCTCCTATCCAAATGTAGAAGTTGATTTATTTTATGCGGATCATGATTTATATGGTCCGTGCAAACTTAATAATTCAAGTAATATACCAAAACCCAAGGGATTTGGAGGCACTTCTTTTGTGCCTTTCTTTGATTATTTAGAGAATACAAATAAATTTTCAAAAAATAGCCCAACCGTTTCGGTATATTTAACAGATGGTTATGGGGACTTTCCAGAACATCAGCCCACAGATCCTATCCTTTGGGTAGTTCCAAGAGATGGGCTTTCCAGCAAAGAGTTTCCGTATGGTCAAGTCATTAGAATTTCAACTGAGAGCTGGTAAGAATGGCATTCGATTCGATAGATTCTATTAATTGGAATAAAAAAGACGAAGTAATAAATTTATTAAATTTAAGCAAGCATTTATTTCAACATGCACCTGCACATATAAAAAATAAACAATGGGCAGCCTTGGCAGCAATTAAAAATTCTGAAAGCAATTTAACATTTGTTAGCAATAGACTATTAAACAATCCAAACTTTATTAAAAAGTTATTAAAAACAAATCTATGTTTTTTGCCACTCATCTCAGATGAGTTTTCAACTAATGTTAATTTTTGTAAATACTTAATTAAAGAGATACATCCAATTTTTATAGCTTATTCAGATAAATCTATGTTCGAGTGCAGAAACTTTAAACAATTTTGCTTTAGGCAAACTGTTAACTATATGAATAATTATTATAAAGAGTGCAATGCTATACAATTTCTTAATACCTACAATTATCATAAAAAACCTCATTGGACCGACGAGCTTATTTATAAACATATTTCTTCACTAAAAATTCTTTCAAGAGAACACGATAGTATCTTTGATGAAAGATTTGCTTCAATTTTTACTGAAACAGACAATATTGCATGGGCTATCTCAATGCCGGCATTTCAGAAATTTTATAATTTATTTAATTTAGACATTTGGGAGCTTGCAATAATCAAGAACTCAAAAGATAATCTTGTGAGCATTTTACCGCCTAGAATAAAGGCTGTGACCCAATGCGATTACCATAAATATGATCTTATACATTTGATATATACTGGCTTTGTTGATGAGTGGGCCCGGGAGTGTCCGAATGATTGCTTCAAACCCGCACATGAATGAAGATAAAAATATTAATATTTTTGATAAATTAGACTCAGATTCTAGTGAATTAAAAAATATTGATTTCATAAAGCAGCACGCAAATCATTTTGGTGAAATACTTTGTTTTGTCCCAGAAAAAATTTCAGACAACTATCAAATTATGGCTAGAGCCGTAGAAGAGGACGGCAATATAATAGAATACGCTTCAACAAGGCTAAGAAATTATAAACGCTTATGTTTAAAGGCAATAAAAACCTCAGAACATTCTTACTTCTTTTTTTCGAGGAGATTACAAAAAGATGAAGCTTTTTGTTTTGAATTAATCACTCTTAATCCATTTGTATTTGACTTTATTCCAAAAGAATTTCAAACAAAAAAGAAGTTTCTTTTTAGAGCAACGAGAAAATTACCTTGCTTGCTTCTAGAAGCATCAAAGAATATCAAGAATTGCCCAAATACAATGAAAAGGCTAATTGCTCTGAATAGCGATTGCTCAAAATATCTTGGTAAAAATTTAAAGAAAAACCAAAAATTTAGCAAAGAAATCTCAAAAAACTCAAATTTAGTAAAAGGTAAAAAAAGAGCATATTTATTGATAAAAAAACAAAAACTATCCTTAAGAAACTGCTCAAACATACTACGCAATGATAAGAAAATAGTATTGCAAGTTATGAGGTATAGAAAATTTGATATTAAATACGCAAGTAAAAATTTGTTAAGAAATAAATCTTTCATAAAAGAGGCGTGCAATATTTACCTAGATTCTTTTGCATACGCATCAAAAAACTTAAAAAAAAATAAAGAGCTTGTATTGCAATTGATGGAGAGCAATCCTGAAATATTGCAATATGCAGATACCTGCCTCAAACGAAATAAGAGTTTAGCCCTAATGATGGTAAAAGCTGATGGCATGCTTATAAAAACCCTACCTTATAAAACAAAATATGATATTAATATTGCGATTGAATCCATAAAAAACAATCCATTTGCACTTAAGTTTTTACCAGATCTAGCAAAGAATGAAAAAATTCTAAATATAGCAGCAAAACAAAATCCTTACTCAATTATGTACCATGGATATGAATATGAGCTAGTGCCAAAAAGAAATATAATTTTAGAAAATATTATTATTAGCAGTTTAAAAAAACTTAAGAAACATATAGATATAAAAAATTTCTATTCATGGGCGAAATTAAATGTAGCCGAATATGATATTGATAACTGGTATGTCAAAAAAGAAATTTATAATACAAACTTTAGAGATCAAGTGCTAAAAGGCTTTTTTAGACAAAGAATAAGCCAAGTCCAAAACTCATATCGATTAGCAGCAAAAGCTTTAAGTATAGATCCTGTGGCATGGCACGATTTTTTTCTTACACTAATTAAAAATGATCCAATCCTCTGCAGCATCAGGTCAAATACCTTAAAAAGGCTTAACTATTATAATAATTCAAAACACGAAATAGAATCAGAGTACACCATAGAATATGATCAGGAATATTCTATTCATGAGAACACAGATTCTGATTTAATTTCAGGAATATTTTATAAAAAGGGTGTTTTAGGCAAAAAATTTGTTGGCGTGGAGTTTTTTTCTAAAACTATTAATTTGTATGCAGAACAAGAAAACAAGCTAGGCAAATCCTTATCAGATGAGGAATATAAATATTTTAAATCTGGCAGGCCTATTTCAAACAAACTAAAGTCAAAGATTGATAGCATCCTATTTAGCTCTAACAAAGATGGTTTAGAATGGCTAAAATCTTATAGCGACGAAGAAATCAGGGGGCCTATTTAAGCTTTTTTTAGGAACTCATCTATTAGGCTAGCTTTAAAGTTTTGTAAATCATGTTCATTAATTATACCAGAGCTAATTGCTATCTTCTTGAGTCGCTCATCACCCCTAAGTGACTTCCCCGCATAAAAAAAAGCAAATGGGTCTTTACTTACAGCTATGCTCATAAATTTAAAATTATTAGCAAGCAAATTCCTAGATCCTTTTTTGAGTGCTCTAAATTCTTCGAAGTCTATGTCCCACTTATTATTTTTTTTATAAATTACAGATGGGTATAAAAAAGATAATACTTCTTCGGTGTAATTATTTTTTTTAATCAAAATATTTTTCTATGGATGTTATATATTGTTTTGAGATTTTTTCCCATGGTTTTTCATATTCATTCCTATTAATACTGCTACACGTATCGCTACCAGTAATATAAAAATCTGTATCTTTGGTTAATATAAAACTCGGAGAGTTTTTTATTTTTGAATCTATGTAAGAATAGGCCGATCGGTTACTTCTTAAAGCCTCCCAAATAATAACCATGTCCTTTTTTAACCTATGATTTACATGACGTAGAGCCTTACCAGAATTTCTAACAGCTTTTACTGCTATACGTTTATTATTTTTTAGTCTATCACTAGCAAACCTTATAGCCTCACCATTATTTGCAACAGCTTTTTCTACTATATGCTTATTATTTCTTAGCATATTGATAGTAAATTCAAGAGCCATACCATCATTTTCAACAGCTTTTATGACTAAAGATTTATCTTGTTTAAGTTCATCATCAGCAAATTCTAGCGCTTTGCCGCGTGATTTTATTGCAATCTCAACATGCTTTTTCGAACTTCTTATTTTTTTAGATAAAAATTTTAAAACTAACCCATTATTTTTTAATAGATTCTCTATAAAATTATCTGACGCTTTAAGGCGCCTTGAGATATGTTTAAAATTTTTAGGGTCTTCACAAATTGCAACTGTTGCAACATCATCATCATCTCTTAGTTTTATTGTGCTTTTTTTGAAAGCAGATGGGTAACAGTCTATAACACTAAAAACAACATATTTACTGGATAGGCAGGCTTTTTTATGTGCTAAATTTAAGTCATCAAATGCTTCAAGATCCAAGCCCGGATAATCATTATCAAACAAATTTGGATGTAAAAATTTTATTACTTCCAATTCTTTTTCTTTCATTAATCTTAATATAGTTAATTTTTTAGACAAAATGAGTCGCAAGTGTTTTAATTAATATAAGGAGCTTTGAATGCCACGTCACAGAGGAACATATAAACCTGATCATGAATCGCCATACGAAGTAAGCAGATCTCAAATTGAATCATTTCTTTCTTGCCCGGCATGTTTTTGGATGAATAGGGTAAAAGGCATTAAGTTTCCAGGTATGCCCGGTTTTCTTTTAAATACTGCAACAGATACTTTGTTAAAAAAAGATTTTGATCGATATAGAGAGCTTCAAAAGCCACATCCATTTATGGAGAAACATGGCTTATCTCATCTTGTTCCCTTTAAGCACGATGATTTTGAACTATGGACTAAATCCCTTCAGCTTGGTTTTAGAACCAATTTTTTTAAAGCTAATTTAATTATTGGAGGAGGCCTTGATGATGTCTGGCAGGACGTAAATACTAAAGAGCTGCACATAGTAGATTACAAGAGCACCGCTGGCAGAAAAAATGAAGAAGGAACAGGTCTAGCTGAAATATCTTTAGATGGGATTTATAAACAAGCTTATAAAAGACAAATGGATATATACCAATGGATAATGCGTGAAAATGGTTTTACTGTTAGTGATATAGGTTATTTTGTTTATGTAAATGGAGATCAGCATTTTGAAAAAGGGATGCTAGATAAAACAAATGATAGAGCAACCATGAAATTTGATGTTCAGCTTATAGAATATGAGGGTAATAGTTCATGGGTTGAAAAAACTATAATTGATCTTAAGGCCTGTTTAGATTTAGATGTATGTCCTGAACATTCCAAATCAGGTTTTGGCCCTAAAGGCGATAAACAATGTGAATATGCCCAATTATTTGAAGGCATGAAAGACAATAATATTACTTTTTAATTCTTAAAATGGTATTTCAGGAGATGTCTCACGATATTTACCTATGGCCTCAAGAATCTCAGAGCTATCTATAAGGCATGGATCTATATCAACAAGAAATTCATGCCAACACCTATAAGGATAAGTATTTTTAATCGCCTCTAATACAAAATATTTATCACCCTTCAAATCTTTATCTGCATACTTCAAAAGACTTCCATCAACTTTTATAACTTTTATCATTATCTCTCTATCTTTTTTTAGGCTAGCATCTGCATATTTAATTATTCGAGGATTTTCTTTTATGAGCCTCATGACAAAAGCCTTATCTTTTTTTAGTTTTTGGTCTGCATGCTTAAATGCACGAGGATGATTTTTCGTCGCCGCTAAAACTATGCCCTTATGTTCCTTAAATTTTTTTGGAGCCAAGGCAAGTGTTTCACCATCATTTTTAATAGCCGCATATACAACTTGTATATCATTTCTTAGTTTGTGTCCTACTGCAAAAAGAGCAAATGGATCTATGTTTCTAATAACTCTCAAGGCATTTTTCTTTTTATATCTGTATAACTTTGGTGCATACATAAAAATTGCTCCTAATTTGCCGCTATCCCACGTATGCCACTCTTGGCAATCTCCAGATCGAGTTATTATTTGATCAAATGCACTGCTTAAAAACTCTTCATCTTTACACAAAGCAAGCTTTAGCTTGAAAGGCATATTAAAAAAAAAATCAATATCAATTTCTTTATTGGAAAGATAAAGTTTCGGGTAAACCATTTTTATTGCATCTGCTTTCATTTATACAATGTAATTATACTTAGCGACATTTTATGTCTATTATGAATAAAAAAATGGCTCATAAGAGCCATTAATTTTTTTTGCTAGTTTTTACTACTTAACTGCATAAACCTCAATATCTACATTCCCAGTTAGGAGATTTAATGTCCCTTGCATGTAATTAATGCCATCAGAAACGCTATCAAGAGATTTCATATGAATGACACCACCATCACGAGTCCAAACACCTTTTAAAATACCTCTTTGCATCACACCATCTGGACTTATTCCTCTACCATGGCCTTCCC
>MDTC01256992.1_pt1 | contig 15294 bp, 11 predicted proteins | sample 811181 | NCBI WGS metagenome assembly MDTC01 (sample SAMN05326644, study PRJNA326480) | marine metagenome | isolation source: seawater | place: Pacific Ocean: North | collected 2011
AAAATTATTTCTTGATATAATTCTTTTAATTCCATTATATTTTAAAAACCTTTTTACATTTTTCTATTGCATTAAGTAAAATATCAATATCTTCTTTAGTATTATATAACCCAATAGAAGCTCTAGCTGTAGCAGACATACCAATTTTTTCATGTAATATTTGGCAACAATGATGTCCAGCTCTTATAGCAACCCCATCATCATCAAGAATTGTTGCTATGTCATGTGGGTGAATTCCTTTTAAAGTAAATGATATAACTGAAGCTTTATTTTTTGGATCACCAACTAAATTTATTGAATTATTTTTCCTCATCTTCTCTATTCCATATCTAAGTATGTCATTTTCATTTTCAGAAATTTTATCCAAACCAATTTTTTCTACAAATTTTATTGACTCACTAAACGCAACTACTTCAGCAGTTTGCATCGTACCTGCTTCAAATTTTGTTGGGCTTTCAGCAAATGTTATATTTTCTTTTTTTACTTCATCTATCATTCCTCCACCGCCTTGGTAAGGGGGCATTTCATCTAACCATTTTTTCTTTCCATAAAGTATTCCTAGTCCATTAGGTCCATATAATTTATGGCAAGAGATAACGTAGAAATCGCATCCTAACTTTTGCATATCTAATTTTAAATGAGGGGCGCCTTGAGTCCCATCTACTAGAACAGGAATTTTTTTTGATGAAGCTAGATCAATAATTTCTTTTAGTGGAGTTATACCACCTGTAACATTCGATATATGAGTGATAGCTATTAACTTAGTTTTATTTGTAATTAATTTTTTAATTTCATCAACTTGTATTTCAAGTTTTTCATTAATTTTTACGAATTTAATTACTGCCTTTTTTTTGTTTCTTAAATAATGCCAGGGTACATAATTCGAGTGGTGCTCTAATTCTGTAAGTATAATCTCATCTCCTTCATTTATAAATTTTTCTCCGAAAGAATTTGCTACCAAATTAATACCTTCTGTAGCACCTTTAGTAAATATTATTTCCTCTCTGTGCTTTGCATTAATGAATTTTTTTACAAGATCTCTAGTTTCTTCAAATCTATTAGTAGCTGTGACAGCTAACGAATGTACGCTTCTTCCAACATTTGAAAATTCATTTTCGTAGAAATAGGACATTCTATCGATAACAGATTTAGGTTTTTGCGAAGAATTTGCGCTATCTAAATAAACTAAAGGTTTGTTATTTATTTTTTTTTTAAATATTGGAAAATTATTTTTAATTTGATCTATTTTCATATTTAATATGTGTATTAAAGTGATTTAGTAAAATATCTATTATATCTTTGTTTTTGATTTTTTCTAAAACACTCTCTAAAAATCCTTTTATAATCATTTTGACTGCTTCTTTTTCATCTATTCCTCTTGCCTTTAAATAAAATACAGCTTCTTTATCAATGTTTCCTGAAGTTGAACCATGTGAACATTTTACATCATCTGCATAGATTTCAAGTTCAGGCTTTGTGCTAAATTCAGAGTCTTCATCAAGCAGAAGACCTTTGCTTAGTTGATATGCATTAGTTTTTTGAGCTATCTCATCTACAAAGATTTTACCTTGAAACACTCCCTTACTTCCTGAAGTAAGAACATTTTTGATATCTTGATGACTTTGACAATTTGGTTTTAAATGTTGAATGTTTGTTTTAACTTCCTGATGATTTTTAATACCTAAAAATAATCCAGAGTAAACTTCACTACAAGAATTCGTTCCATTTAGTTCAATATTACTTTCAAATTTCCCGAATTTCATACCTGATGAGAACAAATATTTTTTAAAGTTTGAATTTTTTTCTAATTTTACTTTTGAAAATTCATAAAAAAAATTATTACTTTTGTTTTTATTGATAAAATAATAATTTAAAGAAGCATTTTCTTGCAAATTTATATATTTATATGTATTTTTGAAAAAATTACCTTCTGACTCATCTACTAAATATTCTATTATGGTGGCTTCGGAATTCTCCGACATATTTATAGACTCAGAATTATTAATTATTCTATCTTTTAAAACCCCAGTGAAATAATTGTAAATAACTATAGGATATTTAAATTTGTAATCTGAGTTTATATTTAAGTAAAATCCGCCTTCGTGTAATGCTGTATTAAGATTTTGCATTAGACTATCTTTGCATTCGTTTGCAAAATTTAAATGTTGATCGAAATTAAGCTCTTTGATTTTTAAACAATTTTTATCTTTTAGGTTTTCAGATTTAAAATCAAAGGATTCTAGTTTTCCGTTTACAAGTGTTATTGAATTATGACTAAATTTTAAATCTTTTAAATTTGGTTTTTTATTATCTAATTGAACATTGTTTAATTCTTTAAAATTTTCATTTAAAACTTTTTCTAAATCAGTAAACTTCCAATCTTCTTCTCTTTTATTAGGGAAGCCTTTTTTTTTAAATGTTGATAGATTGGCTTCTCTAATCTTTAAGCTTTTATCTGACTTGTCTATAATTTTAAAATTTAATTCCATAATTAAATTAGATTAGATTAGTGTACCCAGTTTTTTCTAGTTCTTCTCCTAGTTCTTTAGAGCCAGTTTTTATAATTTTTCCTGATGAAAGCACATGTATAAAATCTGGTTTTATAAAGTTTAGAAGTCTCTGATAATGAGTGATAATTAAAAAAGAATTATTTTTATTTTTATAAGAATTAACACCATCGGCTACAATTTTTAATGCATCGATATCTAAACCTGAGTCTGTTTCGTCTAAAATTGCAAGTTTTGGTTCTAGTATTTTTAGTTGAAGTATTTCGTTCTTTTTTTTTTTCTCCACCAGAAAATCCAACATTTAAATGTCTAGATAAAAACTTTTCATCTATTCCTAGTTCTTTTGCCTTTTCTTTTACAATTCTAAGAAAGTTAATAGCATCAATTTCTTTAAGACCATTTGCTTTCCTTATAGAATTTAGTGATGTTCTTAAAAAATTGTTTGTGTTTACTCCTGGTATTTCCGTTGGGTATTGAAATGCTAAAAAAACTCCTTTTTGTGCTCGTTCCTCTATTGAAATTTTTGTTAAATCTTGTCCTTTATAGCTTAACTCACCTGAAATATTATATCCTGGTTTACCTGATAAAATGTTAGCTAACGTACTTTTCCCAGAACCATTTGGACCCATTATTGCATGAACTTCCCCAGGATTAATTTTAAGATTTAATCCCTTTATAATTTGCTTATTATTTATATTAGCTTTTAAATTTATAATTTCTAACATTACCCAACACTTCCTTCTAAACTTATTGATACTAATTTTTGGGCTTCCACAGCGAATTCCATTGGTAATTGTTGTAACACTTCTTTGCAAAAACCATTAACTATTAAGCTTACTGCTTCTTCTTGGTTTAAACCTCTTTGATTACAGTAAAAGAGTTGCTCCTCATTAATTTTTGAAGTTGTGGCCTCATGTTCAATTGTTGATGAAGAATTTTTATTTTTTATATATGGCACTGTATGAGCACCACACTTGTTTCCCATTAAAAGAGAGTCACACTGAGTATAATTTCTCGAATTAATTGCTTTTTTGTTGATATCAACCAGTCCTCTGTAGGTATTATCTGCTTTACCAGCAGAAATTCCTTTAGAAATGATTTTACTTTTAGTATTTTTTCCTAAGTGTATCATTTTTGTACCAGTATCAGCTTTTTGATAATTATTAGTAATAGCAATTGAATAGAATTCTCCGACTGAGTTGTCTCCCTGTAAAATACAGCTAGGGTATTTCCAAGTGATCGCAGATCCTGTTTCAACTTGTGTCCACGAAATTTTAGAATTTTTTCCTTTGCAGACACCTCTTTTGGTTACAAAATTATAAATTCCGCCTTTTCCTTTCTCATCACCCGGATACCAATTTTGTACAGTTGAATATTTAATTTCAGCATCGTCGAGAGCTACAAGTTCTACATTAGCGGCATGAAGTTGGTTTTCATCTCTCATTGGTGCGGTACAGCCCTCCAGGTAACTAACATAGCTTCCTTTGTCCGCAATAATTAATGTTCTTTCAAATTGGCCGGTTTGAGACGCGTTAATTCTAAAATAAGTAGAAAGTTCCATTGGACATCTTGTATTAGGAGGTATGTATACAAAGGATCCATCGGTAAATACCGCAGAGTTTAAAGTTGCAAAGTAATGATCTGTTAAAGGAATTACTGAACCTAAATATTTCTTAACTAGGTCAGGATGTTTTTGTATAGCCTCCGAGATAGAACAAAAAATAATACCCTTTTTTGTTAATTCACCTTTGAAAGTAGTTGCTACAGATACAGAGTCAAAAACAGCATCCACAGCTACACCACTAAGTCTTTTCTGTTCATCTAATGGTATGCCAAGTTTTTTATAAGTTTCTATGAGTTTAGGATCAACATCTGATAAACTTTTTGGATTATCTTTTATACTTTTGGGCGCAGAATAATAATAAAGATCTTGATAATCTATTTTAGGATATTTTGGTTTCTGCCAGTTAGGTTCTTTCAGGGATATCAGTCTCTTATAAGCTTTTAGTCTCCAATCTAAAAGCCACTTGGGTTCTTTTTTTTCTTTTGAAATAAATCTTATGGTCTCTTCATTCAATCCCTTTGGTGCTTTAAAACTTTCAATATCAGTTGTAAAACCATACTTGTACTCTTTATTTGTGTCTAAAACTTTACTGCTCATTGTCTTTTAATTAATTCCTCAAGTTTTACGTTATCAAAAAATCCATTAATATGATTATCTAGCTTATCCCAAAGATTGTGAGTTATACATTTGATTGATTTATGGTTACATCCTTTTTTTGAGTCTTTCTTGCAACTTAAAGTTTTTATTTCTTCATTTACTGCGTGAAAAATATTTGAAAGTTTAATTTCAGATGGCGGCTTATCTAAAGCGTATCCACCTTTAACACCCCTTACGCTTTTAACTAAATTATTATCTTTTAAATTAATAAATAATTTTTCTAAATAGGCTAATGAAATATTTTGTCTTGTCGAAATCTCAGTTAAACTTACCGGTTTATTCTTTGAATAAGATGCAAGATCGGCCATTGCCATAACTGCATATCTACCTTTTGTTGTCAGTTTCATAAATTTGGCTTGTTTTACAACAGTTTTAAATTAAATCCTACTAAAATACTCTGATTTAAAAAAAGATATTTGACGCATAAAAACGTGTTATAAGTCTATTCTTTTATTGAAACTAATTATCATTATTGATTATGAAACAGAAAAGTTTAGAGATATTTATACCAGGACCCGCTGGAAGATTAGAGGCAAAATATTATAAAAATCCAAAGTTTGGTTCTCCTGTTGCTATCGTTCTTCAACCGCATCCTCAATATGGGGGATCCATGAATAATAGAATAGTTCAATTAATGTATAATATTTTTTTAGAAAATGGATTCTCTGTTATTAAAATAAATTTTAGAGGAGTTGGAAAAAGTGAAGGAGTATTTGATAATGGTCAAGGTGAACTTTCAGATGCAGCTGCAGCTCTTGACTGGATAGAAAGAGAAAATATGGATTATAGTCAATGTTGGGTGTCAGGTTTTTCATTTGGGGCCTTAATATGTATGCAGCTTATAATGAGAAGACCAGAGGTGAATAATTTTATCGCAATATCTCCACAACCCAATGTTTATGATTTTTCATTTTTGGCTCCTTGCCCAACTTCAGGACAAGTAGTCTATAGTGATAATGATGAATTAGTAACAAAGGAAAGTATAGACGAGTTAGACAATAGAATAAAAAATCAAAAAGGTGTAGAGGTGATTTTTTCAAAGATTAAAGGAGCAAATCATTTTTTTAAAGATAAGGAAAGAGAACTTAAATTAGAAATTGAAAAATATATTAAGGATAAAACATCATTAATTTAACTATCTATAATTTCACCTCCAGAACTAGGTATTTTACATCCTGTAGTTTTAGGAAAAGATAAAGGCAGTGATAAAATTGACCTCACAGCCAAATAAGCAAATGCTTGAGATTCAATAAAGTCTCCCTTAAGACCAAGAGTATCAATATCGTAAAAAAATAGATTTTTATTTGAGTTAAGTTTAATATTATGAATTAAATTGAAATTTTTTCTACCTCCGCCACAAAGATATATATTTATGTTATTATTATTGAAACCTTTCAATATGGAAAATATTCCTGAGGCAATTATTTTAGCAGTATAAGATAATAAGGTTGCTGCACCATCTTCTACTGACAGGCCTCTAGCAAATGAGATATCGAAATCTTTTGTATCATATGACCTAAAAACTTTTTTTTGAGAATTGCTTTCATAAGTTTCTAAAGCTTGTTCTAAAATAATTTCATTAACCTTTCCAGATTTAGAGATTTTTCCATCATTATCAATTTTTTTATTAGTGTAGGCTTGTATCCAATTATCTAAAAGACAATTACCTGGTCCAATATCTTTGCTTAAGATATCTTGATCACTGTTGCCATTTACAAGTGTAAGATTAGCTATTCCACCAATGTTTAATATGCAAGCAGGAAAACTTATTTTTTTCGATTTGATTAAATATTTATGATATATGGGTGTTAAAGGAGCTCCTTCTCCCCCATTTAAAATATCTTTTTTTCTAAAGTTAAAAATTACCTTTTTTTTCAATAATTGATAAAGTAAAGCTCCATTTCCTATCTGCATCGATATTTTGTCTTCAGCATTATGGTACAAAGTTTGGCCATGAAAACCAATTAAATTAAAGTTATAACTCGTAGACATATCATTTGCAACTTTGGCATGAAAAATAGTTATTTTATTTTCCAATTCTTTAATCTCATTAGTATTTTTAATTAAATCTTTTTTTGAATTAATTTTTTTTTTTAGATTATGAAATTTTGTAAATAAATTATCCTCATAATTATAATATTTATCTTTTATAAATAATACTTTATCTTTACCATCAGATTTAATTATTGAGGCATCTACACCATCACCAGATGTGCCGCTCATAAGACCTAAAGATGTGTATTCTTTTTTCATAATTGTATTTATTTATACTAAATATTGTATAATAGTAGATGAAATATAAATAGAAATATGAAAAGTACCTTTTTAAAAGAAATGCATGAAAGAGGTTATATTAATCAATGCACTGATTTAGAAAAGCTTGATAAAATAATCTCAACAAAATCAATATCAGCATACATAGGTTTCGATTGCACTGCTAGTAGTCTTCACGTTGGAAGCTTGCTTCAAATTATGATTTTAAGATTACTCCAAAAACATGGTCACAGACCTATAGTTTTGTTAGGAGGTGGAACGACTTTAATCGGTGATCCTTCAGGAAAAGATACAACAAGGAAAATTTTAAAGCAAAAAGAAATTAATAAAAATATCTCAGGTATAAAGAAAAATTTTGAAAAGTTGTTAGATTTTAAAAATAAAAAGATCAAACCTATTTTTGTAGATAATTTTTCTTGGTTAGGAAAATTGAATTATATAGAATTTTTAAGAAAAATTGGTACTCAGTTCACACTAAATAAAATGTTGACCTATGACAGTGTAAAATTAAGATTGGAAAGAGAACAATCATTAAGTTACATGGAATTTAATTATATGATTCTTCAAGCGTATGATTTTTTTAAACTTTATGAAAAACAAAAATGTATTTTACAACTTGGGGGGTCTGATCAATGGGGTAATATAATTAATGGGGTTGAATTGATACGAAGAATTTTAAAAAAAGATGCTTTTGGGCTAACTAGCCCTTTAATTACTCTGTCATCAGGAGTAAAAATGGGTAAAACAGAAAAAGGTGCTATATGGTTGAATGATAATTTTTTTTCACATTATGATTATTGGCAATTTTGGAGAAATACTGATGATAAAGATGTAATAAGATTTTTAAAATTTTTTACTGATATTAATCCAAAAGAAATTGATGAATTGAGTAAAGCTACTGAAATTAATAAATTAAAAATTAAGCTAGCTAACGAGACAACTAGAATTCTACATGGAAACGCAAAATCTAAGCTGGCTGAGAAAACTGCACTTGATACTTTCGCATTAGGTAAAGTTAATGTTAATTTACCAACAATTAATATTTCAAGAGATAGGGTTACAAAAGGTATAAAATTATTAGAGCTATTAGTTGCAAATAAGATAATGGCTTCTAAAAGTGAAGTAAGACGAGCAATAAATAATAATGGAATAAAAGTTAACAATATATTAGTGAATGACGAAAATAAGATAATTAATTTACCAGATTTTCAGGAGAAAAATATGAAAATTTCACATGGGAAAAAAAAACACTATCTATTTAAAGTTATTTAGATCCAAGAGCTTTTTGAATAAATCTAGGTGTTAAAGTTTTAATCGGATTAACAGAAGTTTTAATTTCACCAGGATATCCTTTCATTTTAAAACTAATACCAAATAAACCCTCACCTATTTCTTTGGGTATTAATATGTCACCCAAAAAAGGAACTTTAGACAAAAATTTGTTAAGCGTTTTTGCAGGCACCATTGTCCCTCTTAGGCTTATAAGCCCAGATTGTGAGTCAACATATCCATCCATCAATATGGAAATACTGGGGCCTATAGCATATAATTCTTTTAAATTTAATAACTTATCATTTCTTTCTATTGCCATCTCTAGTTTATCAAACGATAAGCCATCGCCTGATAAGGCATCTGCCATTCCACCAAAATCAGCAAGCGATAAAAGTTTAACAAATCCTGGTGCATTTTTAACTTTAAAATTCTCAATTATTAAATTTGAATTACTATTTCTAAAATCGTAGGATGAGTTTAACAATAGTCTCCCACCAGATAAACCTTTGAAAAAATCATAATTAGATAAAAGAGCTTTGGGTAAATCAGAATAAATCTCAAGCAATCTTTTTTTAGAAACTTTATTTTCTTTTAATGAAATTTCTAAGTATTTATTTTTTGAAAACTCACCTTTTGATACTATTTTGATTGGTTTGCCTTTTTCTAATTTTCCTATCAAACTTAAATCATACAAGCTGTTAGTATCATCAGTTTTAATTTCTTTTAGATTTATAAATATTTCATTATTTATATTATTTAAAAAATTTGAATTGCTTTTTTTGTCTAGCAGCTTAGTTAGATTAGTTGCATCATATTTTATACCGTTTATTTTAACGTCTTTTCCGAATTTGATTTCAAAGTCATTATTAATTTTATCTTTGTTATAAGTTTTCACTGAGATATTATCAAACTTCTGTAATTTATTTTTTTTAATAATCATTTCATCAATTTGAATAAGGCTTTTTCCTTCTTTGAGTAAAAATTTTTTTAATTTAGTTTGATTTTTATTAATTTCCAAATTTGTTTGAATATTTATAATCTTATTTTCTTTTTTAAAGTTTAAGATTGGAATATCGACTTTTGAATTTAAATCAGTATTTAAAGAAATTTTATTAAAATTTTTTTTACTGGTATTTTTTAAATCATATTTTTGGAAGTTTTGATCGTTAATACTATATATTCCTGATGCATCAAAATTTAGATTATTATTTTTAGAAATTTCTATATTAAAATTTGATTTCTTAAAATTAAAATCATTTAAAAATTCGTCTATAAAAGCTATTTTTTTTGGTTTCTCAAAACTAATTGATAAATTTTTTAAGTCTCCCGCAGCTTCGAAGTTATAATCTTCAAGCTTTAAAGTGTTATCAAATTTCATATCAAATACACTTGAAATATTTCCCTTTAAATTATTAACTTCAATTATTTTTTTCCAGTCTTTAGGTAGGAATATATCTATTTGATCTTTGTTTAATTGCGCCTCTGAAGTTATTTTGCCAGATATTTTAAGTAAGTTATTGTTGTCGTATTTAATGAATCCTGTATTAATTATAAAATTGTTTAAATTTCCTCTTATATTTTGTATTTCACCGGAATTTTTTCCTATATAGTAAACAAAGGTCCCGTTTTTAAAATCAAAATTTTTAAAGTTTGCATCAAAATTTTTAACAAACCCGTCTATTTCATAATCAGTTATTTTGTTATTTTTTAAAAAAAACTTTAGATTAAAGTTTAAACTACCTTTGTTGATATTATTTAAAAAAAATTTTTTTGAATTTGAAGGTTTGAAGTACCTAATAAAGTCTTTAGCTTGGTTGACATCAATCTTTCTAGAGACAACATATATACTCTCTACATCTGGCTCATTTATCAGTAAAGACTTGAAATTAATATAAGCATTTATTTTTTCGAAATTGATTTTTGAATTATAAAATTTTATATAAGGATTTGATGTTGTTATAAAAAAACTAATTTTTTTTAAGTCTATCTTAATTTTAATATTTTCAAGTTTTACATTTAAATTAGGTATGTTACGAGATAGTTTTTGTTCTAAAAAACTATTAAATCTGTCAGTTTCATACCCTATGGTAGATAAAATTATAATTGTTGAAATAATAATAGTTAATACAGAGAGTGATAAAAATAATGAAAATTTTCTCATTTATTTATTTAAAACTCCAGCTTCAATAAAACTATCGATGTCACCATTTAAAACTTCCTCTGGATTTGTATTTTCTGTTTTATTTCGAAGGTCTTTAACTAATTGATAAGGCTGCAATACGTATGACCGTATTTGATGTCCCCATCCAATTTCTGTTTTAAGATTTAATTCTTTTGAGTTTTCTTTGTCTCTTTTTTGTATCTCATATTCATAGAGTCTTGCTTTTAGCATTTTGAAACATGTCTCTTTATTTTTATGTTGAGATCTTTCATTTTGGCATTGAACTACTATTTTAGTTGGCAAATGTGTAATTCTTACTGCGCTATCAGTTGTATTAACATGCTGTCCTCCTGCTCCACTAGATCTGTAAGTATCAATTCTTAATTCGCTATCTTCAATCTTTATATTTATACTGTCATCAACCACCGGATAAACCCATACACTAGCAAAACTTGTATGTCTTCTTGCCCCACTATCAAATGGAGAAATTCTTACTAATCTGTGAACGCCTGACTCACTTTTCATTAACCCATATAAATTATTTCCAGAGATTTTTAGTATTGATGATTTAATTCCTGCTTCTTCACCTCTATGCTCACTAATAATTTGATACGAAAAGTTTTTTTTATCAAACCATTTTAAATACATTCTTCTTAACATTTCTGCCCAATCTTGACTTTCTGTACCTCCGGCTCCAGCGTGTATTTCTAAGTAAATATCCAAACCATCATTTTCACCAGACAAAAAACAAGCTACTTCTGCCTGTTTAAGATTAGATGACAAATTATCTAGTTTAATCTCACAGTCTTTCATAACCTCATCATTTTTTTCTTCTGATCCTAATTTATGTAGATCTTCTAGATTTTTTATTTCTAATGAAAAAGTATTGAAAGAAGTTGTTAATTCTTCAAAGAATTTTTTATCTTTTAGAACTGATTTTACTTTTTTTTTGTTTTTCCAGAAATTTTCTTTTAACGTTTCCTTTTCGATTTGGCTTAACTTGTTTTTGATATCATTTTTTTCAAAGATACCCCCTTATATTTTCTAGGTTTTTTTTCACTTGATTTAGTGTTGTGTCAAAAGATTGCATTAATAAAATTGTCTAAACTTAATTAGCTTATCATAGTTAGTATTTGAAATTAATTGCTTATTATTTAAGTTGTTAATATCTTTTTTTTTAAAGGCTTCCAGGATAAAGTTCTTATCATCGAAATCTGACTGTTCTCCGGTATTATAATTTATTGGAGCAAAATAAATTCCGTTGGGCACATCAAATTCATTAAAATCTTCTAAATATAAAGCCCTTTTAATAAAATTTTTAAATATAGGTAGAGCTGCTTTTGAACCTGTTTCAAATTTTCCTAAAGTCTTTGGATTGTCAAAGCCTATATAAACACCTATTACTAAATTTGAACTAAAACCTATAAACCAAGCATCAAAATTGTTATTAGTAGTTCCTGTCTTACCTGCGATTGGGACATTTAGATCTCTTAGTTTTTTTCCTGTGCCCCTTTTAACAACGCCATTAAGTATGGATGTAATTTGGTAAGCAGTTTGTTCACTTATTACTTGTTCACCATTAAAATTTATTGAGGGTAAGCTATCTGTTAAATTATCTTCTGAATATCTATCACACCCTTTGCATTTCGCAAATTCTGCAGAAAAAATAGTTTTACCTCTTCTGTCTTGTATGCGATTTATAAGAACAGGTTTTATTTTTTTTCCACCATTAACAAAAGTTGCATAAGCTGTAGTTAAATTTAACAAAGAAGTTTCAACTGACCCCAAAGAAATAGACAACAATTCGGGTATTTCATCGTAAATCTCTAACTCCTTTGAAAGATTTAGAATTTTATCTATACCAAGATTTTTAGCAATTCTTACTGTCATTAAATTTCGTGAATATTCTATTCCCTTTCTCAAAGTTGAAGGACCATAAAATTTTTTACCATAGTTTTCAGGTTTCCAGTCTTTGAGGCCAATACCTTGTTCAGCTATAAATGGCGCATCTAAGACGATAGAATTTGGTGCCATTCCATTTTCTATTGCTGCAGCATAAACAAAAGGTTTAAATGCTGACCCTGGCTGTCTTTTTGCTTGTGTTACTCTGTTGAATTCACTCGACAAATAACTAAAGCCTCCAACCAAAGCTCTTACCTCTCCTGTAAATGGATCGATAGCTACTATACCGCCATTAACTTTAGGATATTGTTTTAAGCTCCAATTTTTTTTTTGTTTTTTTACAAAAACCACATCTCCTAATTCAAAAATATCTTTAATTTCTTTTTTACTTAAAGCCCATTTCAAATCAGATTTGTAAATTTGTATATTTTTAATTTTACTTGTTTTTAAAGTTATAAAATTTTCTTGTAATTCAGTGATTTCTGCTTTTTTCCAATCTAACGTTGGATCAATATTTTGATCATTAATTTTTTTTTTCCAATCTTTATCAAGTCTTGTATTTGTGATTGATCCTCTCCAGCCATGTCGTTTATCATAAGCCTCGATTCCTTCTCTTAATGCTTTAATAGCTTCTATTTGGTAGTTTATATCTAGTGGAGACTTTATGCTTAATCCTTGAGTATATAACTTTTCGAATCCATATCTATTTTTTATTATCCTTCTTACCTCTTCAGTATATGAGTTTGCTTCATTAACAATTTCTATTTTTCTTCTTTTTACTTTAATTTGTTTTTCTTTAAAATCTTTAAATTGTTTATCATCTATATAACCATTTTCATTTAAATTTTTTAGAACTAAATCTCTCCTGAATTTTGCCTCTATTGGATCTTTTATTGGATTATATCGACTCGGAGCTTTTGGTAATGCTGCTAGCAAAGCTGCTTCGTCATAGCTTAAGTCTTTAATAGATTTATCAAAATATTCAAGACTAGCTGCAGCGACACCGTATGTTCCTTGACCAAGATAAATTTGATTAAGATAAAGTTCTAAAATTCTTTTTTTTGAGTAAGCTTTTTCTATTCTAAAAGCTAATATAGCTTCTTTAATTTTTCTTTTTAATGACACTTCATTTGTTAAGAGAAAATTTTTAGCGACTTGTTGTGTAATTGTGGAAGCTCCTTCAAGTCTTTTATCACCTAAAATATTTTGTATATTATTTAAAGTTGCCCTTAAGATTCCTTTAGCATCTACTCCTGGATGATTAAAAAAGTTTTTATCTTCCGCCGAAAGAAATGAATTAATGACTTTATTTGGGATTGAATTGAACGGAACGAATAATCTTTTTTCTAATGCATATTCTGCTATAAGGCTTCCCTCTTTTGAATATACTCTACTAGATATCGGTGGTTGATAATTTGATAATTTTTTATAATCTGGTAGTCCTGATGAAAAATAAAAAAAAGCTGAAAATACTAATAATATAGAAGATATAAGTATTATAATTACAGCTTTTAGTGAAAAATTAATAAGTTTAAACATATTTAGTCTATCTTAGCGCTAATTTTGGCTATCTTAAGGCATTTAAATTAACGCTGATTAGTGCTAATATAATTTTTTAAAAAAAAAATTATGATTACAAAATTAATAAATATCTCAAAAGGAATTCAAATTAAATGGTCAAAAATTTATATATTGATGCATCGCATCCAGAAGAAACTAGAATTGTTCTTAAATCAAATTTATCTATTGAAGAATACGAATACGAAAATAAAAATAGGGTAAATTTTAAGAACAATATATATCTAGGAACCGTAAGTAGAGTAGAACCTTCTCTTCAAGCAGCATTTATAGATTTTGGTAGAATAAAGCATGGCTTTTTAGCTTTTAATGACATCCAATCTGATTATTACCAGATACCCTTGGAAGATAAAGAAAAGTTAAAAAATGCAGAAGAGAAGATTCGTGAAGATCTAAAAAATACTAATTTAGATGAAATAAATAACCAAGAAATAGTTAATTCAAATGAAGACCAAAAAATCGAGCCAAATCAAGAGTTTGAAAAAAAGTCTTCTACTAACAGTCATGATGATAAAAAAAATTACAGAGAAAAGTTAAAAAATACATATGGATTAAAAAAATATAGAATTCAAGAAGTTATCAAACCTGGTCAAGTAATCTTAATTCAAGTCTTAAAAGAAGAAAGAGGTCAAAAAGGTGCTGCTCTAACTACTTTTATATCTTTGGCTGGAAAGTATATGGTTTTGATGCCAAATACCGCAAAAGGTGGAGGAATTTCTAGAAAAATATTTAATTCAAACGATAGACAAAAAATTAGAGAAATTTTGAATAAAATTGAAATACCTAAAAGTATGGGTGTTATTGTAAGAACTGCTGGAGCAAATAAAACTAAAAACGAAATTGAAAAAGATTTTCAAAATACGTTAAAAACTTGGGATGAGATAAAAGATAAAGCTGTGAATTCAAATGCTCCATCAATAATTTATGAAGAGGGAGATATAATTAAACGAGCTTTAAGAGACATATATGATAACGACACAAAATATATTTATGTTGATGGAAATGAAGGTTATCAAAAAACTAAAAAATTTATGAAAGAATTAATGCCAAAAAATGCAAAATATGTAAAAAAATATAGAGGTAAAATACCTTTGTTTCATGATGCGGCAATTAATAAAGAACTAAACAATATTTTTGAACCATCCGTAAAGCTTAAATCGGGAGGCTACCTGGTAATCAATCCAACCGAAGCGCTAGTATCTATAGATATAAATTCCGGTCAATCGACTAAACAAATGAACATTGAAAAAACAGCTCTTAACACAAATCTTGAAGCTGCAGAAGAAATATGTAGACAAATCAAATTAAGAGATCTCTCTGGATTAATCGTTATAGATTTTATTGATATGATAAATTTTTATAATAAAAGAACTGTAGAA
>MDTC01127321.1_pt1 | contig 15292 bp, 15 predicted proteins | sample 811181 | NCBI WGS metagenome assembly MDTC01 (sample SAMN05326644, study PRJNA326480) | marine metagenome | isolation source: seawater | place: Pacific Ocean: North | collected 2011
AGAAAAAGAACAACGGGTAGAAAAAGAACAACGGGTAGAAAAAGAACAACGGGTAGAAAAAGAACAACGGGTAGAAAAAGAATAACTCGTAAATTAAGAAAAAAAGCACAAACGAAATATCGTGCGGGGGTACCTTCTAAATCATCAAAAAGTAAAAGTGTGAAACCCGTTGAGAAACTGATAAAGAAAGTGAAACCGAAAAAGAAAGTGAAACCGATAAAGAAAGTGAGTCCTATCGGTCAGGCTCCAAATAAAATAGCCGCAAAGGGTGATTACTTTCCTTATGGTTATTAAATAATAAATCTACTTAAAGAAATATTTATTAAATAAATAAAAGCGTCGTTGGTGTAGAGGTTAGCATAGCTGGTTTCCAACCAACTGACCCGGGTTCGATTCCCGGACGACGCAACGGGAGCCAGGATGGTCTAGTGGTATGATTCTTGCTTTGGGTGCAAGAGATCCCGGGTTCGATTCCCGGTCCTGGCCTAGCCACAATAGCTCAGTTGGTTAGAGCGTTGCTTTTGTAAAGCAAAGGTCGTGAGTTCAATTCTCACTTGTGGCTTTTCAAAAATTTATCTATAATTTTATAATTAATTATTTCCAGTACAATTGTTTTGTGGGGAAATCATTAAAAAAAGATGAATATTCATCATCTATATAAATTTGTAAAGATTGATCTTTAATTTTGGGACTTTTCGATGTCCATTTTTCTTTTTGAATCATCAATGAAATATATTCAACTCTTTTCGAAGGACCTCTATATTTTTTATTGTGTTTTAATCTCCATTCACATTGCATTGCTTCTTTCATCGTTTGGAATCCGTCAATAATACAAATTGGGTACCAATTTTTTCCTTTTCGAGTTGTATATTTTGCTCCACCTTTTATTTCATTATTGTGTTGTCTCCATCGTTTAAAAAAATCATTCGTCATTCCGATATAAGTTAAATTATCGGATTTAAGAAGATATACAAGATACATTTTATATATTATAATCCGTATTTAATTTTATATGCTAAACACATTTGGGGTTTTGAAGATATCGCAGGAATAATTTGGTTATTTTCATCGATTGTAAATATTTTATTTTGAAAATTATATTTTAGAATTAATTGACAACAAGACGCGCAACTTTTTTTTGTTTTATGTTTACCATCTTTTGTAAATTTAGTAATAATAATAATATATTTATTTCGTTTGTCGTGTTTTAAACAATATTCGATTGCTAATTGTTCTGCGTGAATAGATGATCTTCGATTATTTAATCCACATGGTTTTGAAGATCCATAATGAACAATTGTTTTTCTTTTTTTATCATAAATATAAAAGTTCACTGATACAGAATAATTAATAATAGAAAATACTCGAGAATAATCAATGGGTTGTTTCACTTTAATAGGTAATGGATTGAATTCAATATGATATTGGTTTGTGATTTCATGATTCATTTCATTTGAAGTAAGTGTAGTTTAGAAATTTGATTTTGAAATTCAAAATCAAATTTTAAAAAAATAAATTATGAATTCTTATCTGAATTATGATATCCTATGTGTAATGGTTTATTTATATTTATTATTTATATTAATAAACTGTTATCTTTATTTAAGAGATTTATATATTAAATACAAACAATCAAATGATAAATGGTATGGTATTGTAGATATTGATGATAATTTACATAAGAATTAATAAATCTAAAATTAGAATTTATTCAAAAGATACAATATATTTTCGATTATTCTCTTTTTTTTTCGGAGATAAATAATCTGAATTATGATAAATAAGACGATAAACCATTTGTTTTTGACCATTAATACTTTTTTCCATACCTAAAACTTTATAATTATGATTTTTAACAAATTGTCGAAGAATTGTGATAACTTTTTTTTCATTCAATGATGCTAAATAAATTTTAGATTTACAGGGAATATAATATTCTTCCAATGAATCTTTTAACAATTCAATATTTTGAACGGTATTAATTTCTTTCATATGTTCTTTTGTAAAAAATCGATCATCTTCTAAATTTTCCAATCCGAATGTATTTAAGATCGATTGAATAATTTGTAAATCCGGATTATTTTTAAAATTTTGATTTTTCTTAGACATATTTATTTCTTAATATTAATTATAAAATGATTTTAATTTAAATAACTTATTATTATTTATTTATTTTCTTTTTGATTGTTTTTTCTTTTGTTTTTTCTTTTGTTTTGTAAGAGTTGGTTTCTTCTTTTTCTTATGAGTTGGTTTCTTCTTAGGAGTTGATTTCTTTTTCTTTTTTTTAGAAGTTGTTTTTTTCTTTTTCTTTTTTTTATTCATCTTCCCCGCTTTTGGTATCGGAGCCGCAGGAGAAGCTTTCGCCGCAGCCGTAGCCGGAGATTCCCGTTGTATTCTAAATTGTTTTCTTAATTCTATAATTTCCCGATTGGGTTGAGCTATATCGTGTTCTGAATCATAATATACTGCCTCAACATCCGGAACGGGCGAAACGCCCGGCGGAGGCTCTCGATATATTTCACCGTTTGCTGGATTTTTCCAGTACGGTTTACCGCTCTTCATATCAGTATATATCTCCAATGGGCGAGGAACCATGCTCGCACCTGGGGCTCGTGTGTTCCGATCGGAGGCTTTCTGGATAATTTCCTTTCCACTAGGAAAACAATTATGTTTCAAAATACCATCTTGACATTCCATATCCAGATAATAATCATCATCGGGACATTTTAAAATAAAAGACCATTCTGATGCACTCTCGCACTTATTTTCATCCAATCCTTTTTCTTTTAAAGAAGTACGAATAGGATCATCTTTATTTAATCTACATTCAGGAAATTCGCCTTCTATAGGACACGGTTTAAGTTTTTCCTTTTTCTTATGAGTTGATTTTTTCTTAGGAGTTAATTTTTTCTTAGGAGTTAATTTTTTCTTAGGAGTTAATTTTATCTTTCCTGATTTTTTAACAGTTGGTTTCTTTTCTTTAGGAGTTAATTTTTTTTTCCTTTGACTACTTTCTTTTCTTTCTTGTTTACTCCATTTGTCTTGGGCCATAGTAGGCCAAGATAAAGATTCTGATGAAAATACTCCTTCCAAAATTTGTTCAATTTCTTTTTCTTCTTGAGTTTTAACATTTTCTCTCGCTAGTTTGTAGTCATCTTCTTCGGATGATTGAAAAGAACTACTTGATTTTGTATCATTTTTTACATTCTTTTTGGCTTCCTTATAGTCTTCTTCTTCGGATGAATGAATTGAACTACTTGATTTTTGTGGTGATAAACTCTTTTGATTTGTTTGTAAACTTCCAGTTAAACTTTCAGGTAAATAGTAACTTAGATTTTTCATTTTGTTATACAATAGATTAGAAAAAAGATCGTTTTAAAATATGAAAAGAATATCTATTCTAATAATAAAAATGTCAGAAGAGAAAGATGAAAAAATAAATTTAAAAGATATTAAACCCTTAGATGTATGGACAATTATTGAGACTTATTTTCGAGATAATCCAAATTATAAGACTCAACATCAAATTGATTCATTCAATGAATTAATTACTTCAAAAACGAATGGGATTGATTTTATTATTCGGCGTGAGAATCCTCAAATAATTCATAAAGAAGCAATTAATGCTGATAAAGGAGAATATAAATATCAGATTAATATTTATTATGGTGAAACATTAAAAGATGATGGTTCGATAGATGAAACAATAAAAGAAAATATATTTGTTTCTTCTCCGATAGAATATATTAATGGAAAAACAAACTATATGTATCCAAATATAGCAAGATTAAAAGGTTATACTTATGCTTCATCAATATTATGTAATATTGGTGTTAAATTTGTAGATGTTGATAAGGGAGTCACGGTAAAAAATTTTAAAAAAATAAATATTGGTTTAATGCCAATTATGATAAAATCTAAATTATGTATTTTAAATGGATTAGATGATATACGATTAACAGAATTAGGTGAATGTCCTTATGATCAGGGAGGATATTTTATTATTAAAGGAAAAGAAAAAGTTATTTTATCTCAAGAAAATAAAATTAATGATATTTTATATATAAATTCAACCACAGATAAAAAAATACCACTTCAATGTGTATTAAAAAGTGTTTCAACAGAAGGATATCAGTCAACAAGAAATAATACAATATCATTAAATCGAGTATCAACTGAATTCAATCCTTCCAATAAAGATATGGCTGAAATAACTAAAACATATGTTTATAAAATATCAGTAAGAATATTAGGATTTGGTAGTAAAAGTGAAACGACTTGGCCTGTTCCTTTATTTATTTTATTTCGAGCATTAGGGAAAGAATCAGATAGATCAATATTACCTTTAATAATTTATGATGATGATCCTGAAGAATTAAAACAAAAATTATATGATTTATTATTACCCTCAATTAAAGATTCTCAACCAATTATGACACAAAAATTAGCATATAAATTATTATCATTGAATACAAAAGGAAAAGAAGTCATTAATGTAATTGAGATATTAAAAAATAATTTATTTCCGAATTATAAAACAAATAATGAAAAAAGTTATTTTTTAGGATATTCAGTTAGACAATTATTATTAACACGATTAAAAATAATACCACAAACAGATAGAGATTCATATGCATTTAAAAGAATTAATTTAGCTGGATTTTTATTGTTGGAATTATATCGTGAATTGTGGGGATCATTTCGAAAAAATACATCATTAAGAATAGACAAAGAACATAAATTTAATTTCAAAGAATATGATGAAGATATTTCAAAAATAATTAGTGATCAAAATACAATTAAAATTTTTAATTCAAATTCGATGGATACAATTTTAAAATCATTTGGTGCGATTTTTGGTACAAATTTTTCAGGAAAAAAGGGAATTGTTCAGGATTTAAATCGAAATGTTATGTTAGGAACATTATCACATTTGCGAAGATTATCCTATCCATTACCTTCCGGATCAAAAAATGATATTCCAAGAAAACTTCATAATTCTCAATGGGGATTTGTTTGTCCAACTGAATCACCGGACGGAGGAAATGTAGGAATAATTAATCATATTTCAATTATGACAATTGTATCATTCAATGTATCAGAAATAGGAATTTATGAAGCATTATTAGATCATGGTTTAATAAATATTCAAGATGTTATTCCGGAAGATTTATCGGATTCAAGTAAAATATTTATGAATGGAAAATGGGTTGGAATTCATCGTAAACCAGATTTTTTATATAAAGTATTAAGATTATTAAAATTAAATAGTATTATTCATTTGTATACTTCTATTTATTGGGAAATAAAAACAAATGAAATTTATATTTTCACTGATTCCGGTCGTTTATTAAGACCAGTCTTTGTATTAAAAAAAATAGGACCAAATCTTACAAATGAATTAATTGAGGGTAATTATAATTATGCCTTAAATTGGAATAAATTAATACGAGGAACACATATGTATGAAAAATATCCTAATTTATCTATTTATGATAATAAATATTATAAAGAAGAACTAGATAATATTAAATTAAAAAATCAAGATTATCTTAAATATTTAGAAGATAATCAATCTCAAATTGAATATATTGATTCAATAGAAAGTCATGGTTTTTTTATTTCGTGTGATATTTATTCAATTGATAAAGAATATACTCATTGTGAAATACATCCTAGTTTAATATTAAGTGCGGTTGCATTAAATATTCCTTTTCCGGAACATAGTCAATATCCTAGAAATGTTTTTTCGTGTCAACAAACAAAACAAGCTGTAGGAGTTTATTCGAGTGCATACAATACGAGATTTGATACATTTGGACATATATTAAATTATCCTCAAAAACCATTAGTCACCACAAGATTTAAAAAATATACTGATGTAGATAAATTACCTTATGGTGATAATGCTATTGTAGCTATTGCCTGTTATTCTGGATATAATCAAGAGGATGCCGTTATTTTAAATAAATCATCAGTTGAGAGAGGTTTATTCAATACAATCTATTATCGAAGTTATGAAGATTCAGAAGAAATTGATGGATTGAATAATCCAGTTTTATTTGGTAATCCAAAATATTATAAAAATGTTAAAAAAAGTAAATCAATTAATTATGATAAATTAGATGAAAATGGATTTATTCGTGAAGGTGAATATATTGATGAAAATGATGCAATAACAACTAAAATTGTGTTAGAAAAAAATGCAAAAAAGGATTCAATTGCAAATGTGATTACGAAAACACTTGATTTTGGAATTTATGGTATTGTTGATAAAGTGATCGTATACAGAAATAAAGATAATTTAAGAACTTGTAAAATTAGAATTCGTAAAAATAGAATTCCTGATATTGGAGATAAATTTTCATCTAGACCCGGACAAAAAGGTGTCTGTGGTATGTTATTAGAACAACACGAAATGCCATTTACAAAAGATGGAATTGTTCCCGATTTAATTGTGAATCCTCACGCAATTCCCAGTCGTATGACAATCAATCAATTATTAGAAGTTGTATTAGGTAAAAGTGCTTGTTTAGGTGGATTTTTAGGTGATGCAACTGCCTTTCAAAACAATGATATTCATGATTATGCGAAACTAATGCAAAAATATAATTATGAAGAATGGGGAAATGAAATATTATACAATGGAATGACCGGTGATCAAATGAAAACTAGTATTTTTATAGGTCCAACTTATTATCAACGATTAAAAATTATGGTTGCTGATAAAATGCATAGTCGATCAACTGGTCCTCGACAGAATTTAACAAGACAACCAGTTGGTGGAAAATCAAATAATGGTGGAGGAAGAATTGGTGAAATGGAGAGAGATAGTATTATTTCGCATGGTTTATCTTATTTTTTGAATGAAAGTGTTATGGAACGATCAGATAAATATACTATGAATATTGATGAAAATAATGGTTTAATTAGTATTCAGGGACAAACAGAAAATGAATCAACTGTTCAGATTCCTTATTCAGTTAAATTATTATTGCAAGAATTACAATCAATGTCAATTGGTCCACGATTAGATACAAATCAGAATATTGTAAATCCGATTGTTCATGAAATGATTAATCAAAATTTCGAATAATTTTCTTTTTGAAAATTAAATTAGACAGAGGAATTGAAAAAAGAAAAATACGAAATAAATTAAATAATTCATTCATTTGATTTCGATTTTTGATTCCACCCCCCGTTTGTCCCGTTTTTTCTGTATCTTTATTACCTTTAAAAGCTCTGTACAGTAAATAGGGGACTAAACTGAAAAATATTCCACCTAAAATCTTCACAAGAAATGAAGGAAATAATTCACTTAATCCGAAAGCCGATAATAAATCAGGTAATAGCGAAAGACCAACTGAAGCTGCGGCCTTAAAAATTGTTACAAAAACTGCGCCACCCGCAGAAACAACTCCTCCCACAACCCGTTTAACTACTGATAATTTCCCTCCAGATTCTGCAATTTCTTCCGCTCCAGCGACAACTCTTTCAAGTTCTGCAACTTCTTCAGCGACTTCCGCCGCCACCGTTACTTCTTCACCTGCGGCGGCTGCACCTTCAGCGGCGGCTGCACCTTCAGCGGTTTCACCAGCAGCGGCTGCACCTTCACCAGCAGCGGCTGCACCTTCACCAGCGGCGGCTGCTTCTTCACCAGCGGCGGCTGCTTCTTCCAAAACAAATAAATCCCCCTCTCCTTCGGCGATAGTATTTATTTCGCTAATAATTGCTTCATCACTTTGAATACTTTCTAACCTAGATAAACCTTCAGTAACTTCTTCAATTTCGACTGCAGCTCTCTGAACTTTTTCGGCATCTCCCGATATATTTTCGGCGAATTGTAATCCTTCACCAGTAACTTCCATAGAATCCCAGACCTTAATTGCTTTACTTTCATCACTAATATTTCGAAGACGACCAGCCGCTTTAAAATCCGAAAGTTTCTTTAAAATTCCTTCTGCACCTGTAATTCTTCGAATAGATGAAACAATACGACTTAACACGGAGACTTCTTCGCCCACCACTACCACCCGTTGAAGAGAAGCTATACTTGCAAGAGACATAGTTATAATTATAAGAAATAAAATAAAATAACTAAATTAATTTATTTTCTTATTATATAAGAAATGTCCGAATCTGAAGAAAGAGTCGCCAATGATGAAACATATCAGAAACAACTTGAATACAGAGAAAATTTTAAAAAAGAAGTTGAAGAAGGTCCTTCCTTAGCAACCTGTGCAACATCTGGTGTTGCTTTAACGATCGGTTCAATTTTAGCTGGTATGTCTTCTGTTATTGATGGACCTGCCGGAATTATAGCTTCAAATGCGATGGCGGTCAGTGCAGATAAAGCAATCGATTGTGCGATACATCATCTAGAAGCTGATTCCGGAACATATTGTTCAGATGGATGGGTAAATGAAGATGGAGAATGTACAAGTTGTACCCGAGTTTATGGAATGAAAGGAAATAGTGGTGTCGGCGCGGAGACACCCGAAAATGCGGAAGATCATTATGGTGAACATACATTAAATTCATTTACATCATGGTTACAAGAAACGGAAGAAGAAGCAAGGGGGGTTTTAGGTGATGATGATCTTACAAATGTTTCCTGGACTGATAATTATAATAAATTGAAATGTATTGATGAAAATAAAACTCAATATACTCGTTTAATGCCTTCAGGAATATGTACAGTTGGAAACAAACAATTTTTATCTAGTGAAGATAATTGTTATTCATATGGTGGTCTTGGAGGGATTCATGGGTGGCAAGAACCTCGTTGGGAACCAAGAGAAAAACCAGAAAATGTAAGTCAGAGTAATTGGGATAAATTTATGGATTTTGGTCATAGTTATGGATTATTTAATTTTTTTGATATTCCGGGAGTAAATAAAGATGATTATATTTTTAATTCATTGAATCCTTGTGAAGATGATTTACAAATGGGAGGTGGTTTTTCATTACAAACTCTTCCAGTTGAATTCAATTCAAATTATTGTTGTCCTAAAATTCAAAATTCTCGTGAATGTCCTTTTTTTAATAAAGAAAATCCGGAAGATCGAAGAAATCACGCAGATATACGACATTGTTATGGACACACAAAACCATATGGTGAAGGAATAAGAGGAGGCATTGATTGTGGACCAAGAGATGGGACAACATCAGTTGAAAAATTGAATTATACTCCCGATAAATCAGATATAACAAGTACAAGTCCATATTTTAATATTGCTGATTTAGGAAGATATATTGATGTTAAAAGACCATCTGATAATACAGAAAATACTGATATATATTATGGTTCACGATTTAAAATAGATCATTCACATTTTCAAAATATGGATACAGATGATGGTGCAACGGGTATCGATGGATATAATATTCCAGGATGTATGAAAAATGGTTGTGAAGGAATATTTACACCAATTAATAAATTATCGTGTGGTTCACCTGCTTCTCCAAGACCTTGTCAAGAAGAAGATTATAGAAAAGAAATACAGAATATATATGATATTAATTTTTGTCATAATTATAGTCCAGAGTCACAATATATGGATATTGTGAGAAAATTTTATAGACCCGTTAGTAAAAATCATCCCAAAACAAAGGAAGAATTCGGTGAATTACCTAATTATTTGAATAATAAAAGTTTAGAACAAATTAAATTATATTATCCTGATATTTGTTGTGATAATATTGATAATTCAAAAATAGGTTCTTATATTGGTTGTGATACAAAAGGTAAAAATCCATATTTTATTGATAAAATATACACGGATGAAAATGAAAATGAAAATGAAAATGAAAATGTAAATGAAAATGAAAATGAAAATGTAAATGAAAATGAAAATGTAAATGTAAATGAAAAAAAAAGTATAAATCAGTGTAATATTAAAAAACAAAGTATTTGTCAACATAAAACTGATAAATTAAATCCTAGAAAAAACCAAATTTGTATCAGTAAAAAAGATAAAGATTGTGATGGAAATTGTGAATTAACTGATTCTATTCCAGCACATATTCCAATTAAAGAACCTTTTGAAGATACTTGGAATGGATCTTCTTTAGAAGAAGGACAAACTACAGGAAAACAAATTTATGCATTAAAAAATCCGATGGATAATGAATCAGAAATAGAAAAACCATATACAAAATGTATTCCTTTTAATGGAGAATCTGCAAATGAAATTGAAATTTATAATAAAAAAATAAATTTTGTTCAATATGAATCATTACCAACACAAGATTGTAAACAAAAAGTTAAATGTGGTTCCGATAGTACAATTATTCAATGGCCAAGTGAAGAAACTTTATCTACTGAAGATATAACTATCAAATGTTCAAAAGGTGAACCAGAAGGTTATGATTCACCCATTTGTAGTGATATTAATTATGATTATTATCAGATTAAATGTAGTGAAGATTGCAAAGGTGGACTATTATCTCAAATTACGGATGGAATACAAAAAATTATTGATCTACTATTAAATTTAGGAAATAATGAAGGATTTGAATCAGAAATGAATCTAGATGAAAAAGAAACAAAAACAGAAACAGAGACAAAGAAACGGGGATGGAAGGATCTAGCGGCAATTATATTATTATTCTTTCTCTTTCTTAGCCTCTTCAACCTAAACTGGTATTTCGAGGCTTTCGACATCATCTCCTTCGTCAAACCTGATGAGAGATCGCGATTGAAGAGGATGTACAGAAAACACTCAATCTCGGATCGCGTCAGACGATTTTTCAATCAGAAATAAAGATTTATATTTAAAAAGAATGAGAATAAAGAATAATAAAGATTGAATGAGTCAATTATTATATTTAATTCGACATGGAAAAGCACTTCACAATGAATTATTTGAAACAATGGGAGTAAAAGCGTTTCGAATTCCTGAAGGAATTGATCCTCCACTGGTGAAAGAGGGAATTGATCAATCAATTCAATTAAGACAAAATTGGGTTCATAAAGATGAAATTGAATTAATATTAGTTTCACCATTAACAAGAACACTTGAAACAGCTATGAATATATTTCAAGAGTTAAATATTCCGATAATATGTTTAGAATTTTTAAGAGAATATCCAATTGGAGAGGATACTTGTAATAAGAGATCTGAAACAAATTTATTAAAAAATAAATTTCCTAAGATTGATTTCAGTGAAATAAAATTAGAGAAAGATGAATTATGGACAGAAAAAAGAGAAACAATTGAACAATTGAATGATAGATTAAACCAAATGAAAAAATATATTCAAAATAGATCAGAAAAAAAAATAGCAATAGTAGGACATAGTTCTTATTTAGGACAATTTAAAGATAATAAAATTAGTTATCAAGAAAATGGTGATGAAGATTTAAAACATTGTTATCCTTATGAATACAAATTATAATCAATTATTGAATCATTCGATTGTATTGAACATTAAGATTAGACAATTTAATAATTTTGTATAATCTTCTTAATGATTTACGATGTGAACGATTTAATCTATATAATTTATAATATAAAATATGATGATTATCTTTTAATTTTGTAATTATAAATTCAATATCATTACAAATTTGTTTTCCTTTTTTTTCGACAAACTTTTCTGAGAATTTTTGAGTAAAAGTTTCACTTGTAAAAGGTTTTCTTAAATAAGAATGAATTATATATCCTAATATTTGAGAATATTGATTTGGACCATCTTTGTGTTTTGTTTTTATATTCTTTGGTGATTTAATCTTTTGATTATTAAAATAAATTAATTGTGTTTTATCAGACCATTGTATTTTTTTGATTACTTCAGTAGCCATTGTTATTATTTATTTATATTTTTTTCAGAAACATGGTTTGAATGATTTACGATGCCATTGAGTTATACCATATTTTTGAATTGCTTTCATATGATCTGAAGTTCCATAACCTTTATTATTTTGTATTGCATAGTTTTCTAAGATTGGATTTTCTTTTACTAAATTAAGAATATATTCATCCCGATATTCTTTTGCTAAAATAGATGCGGCAGCAATATTGAGGTAAGTATTATCTCCATTTGTTATACATATATGATCAATCCATTCACAATCATTAGTAAGATAAGGTGTAAAATAATTACCATCGACTAAAATAGTATCAATTTGAATTTGTTTTAAAATTTCATCAATACATTGGTGCATTCCTTTCATTGTTGCTTGAAGGACATTCAGTGAATCAATATCATTTTCCCAAATAAATTGAATATTAAATGCGATTGAATTATTTTCTATATATTCTCTTAATTGTTTTCTTTTTGAGGGTGAACATTTTTTTGAATCTTTAATTTCATATGGAGGAGGATTTAATTGAATATCTCCAAGAATAACTGATCCTATACATATTGGACCAAATAAACAACCTCTTCCTGCTTCATCGATACCCAATTCAATTTTATTTGTTTGATAAAATTGTTTCATTCTTGATATTCTTTTTTAAAAATAACTTTAAATTAAAAATAAATTATTAATAGTAATAGAGTGATGAACCAATTCGGAATAAAAATGTGTAAATATAAAAAAATAAGATCAGAATATGGTACAGTTCATTATGAACCATCTTATTTAGAGATTCCTTCTTTAGATATTAATTATAATGAATTATTTGAATTAACAGAAAATACAATTGAATCCATTGACTCAATTTCTGATAAAAATACAAAAACAATAAATATTGAAAATAAAACAAAAGAAGATAAAATTGATGAAATTATAAATCAACAATCAGAAAATCAAGAAAATCAAGAAAATCAAGAAAATCAAGGAGATCAACAAACAGAAAATCAAGAAAATCAAGAAGATCAAGAAGATCAACAAACAGAAAATCAAGAATCAGAGAAAGAAGAATCGAATAAAGAAGAATCAGAGAAAGAAGAATCGAATAAAGAAGAATCAGAGAAAGAAGAATCGAATAAAGAAGAATCAAATAAAGAAGAATCGGATAAAGAAGAATCAAATAAAGAAGAATCGGATAAAGAAGAATCGGATAAAGAAGAATCGGATAAATCATCTGAGAAACAATCAGGTGGTTTTTTGAAAAAAAGAATAATTGTAACAAATTTAAGTGTTGAAAAAGATAAAGAAATGTTTCAAATGTAAAGATTAATTAATCATACCAAACAGATGCATTATCATCTTCGAAGAGTGGATTTTTTCCCTGAACTATTTTGCCTGATTTAGTATGAATTTTCATAATATCTAAGAAATTATTAATTTTATTTTTTTTAAGGACTCTTTGAAGCATATAATGTCCTGTTGTTTGAAATACGAATCTTCCTTTCCATGTTTTATATATTTTTTGTTTTCTTTTTTGGTAATAACTTTCTTTACAATGATCTAATATATCTTTATAAAGAGAATTATTTTTTTGAGTGCCAAGGACGGCATTATAGGGTAATTTTCTTTTATCATCATTCCATCGAACAAAAAAATAATCTTTTTCAAACAATGATTGAATAGATTTATTTTGAATAATACAGATATCAAGATCAATATAAATTCCACCATAATTCCATAAAAGAAGATATCTTCCAAAATCAATTCTCATAATATCGAATTCAAAATCATAATATAATTTTTTAAATTCTTTATTTTTCGGTTTTTCTAATAATTTTTCTATTTGTTTACGAGACCATAATTTATATTGAATCTTATTTTTTTGACAATATTTTTTATTATGTTGATAACATTTATAAAATGGTTGAATATCTTTTAATTCTCCTTTGCCGATATTAAAAAATATTTGGTGAATAATTTTTTTTGATTTTATTTTCTTAGGTGATTTTGTTTTCTTAACTTTCTTTGTTTTTGTTTTTTTCATTTGTTTTCTATATAATTAAATATATTTTAATTTTTGAATCATTTCTCAGATATGATTTCTTTTGTAGATATAGTTTCTTGATTTGTTGGTATAATTTCTTCAATTTGAATCATTTCGGGATCAATTGGTTTATCAATTAATAATTTTTCTTTTTCTTTTTGTTCTAAATAATCAGAATCTAAAACATTATATGATACAAATTCATTCATAAATGCACTCATCATTTTATCATTTTTAACGGATTGATGGCCAACCGACAAAGAATTATATAATTTCATCAACACTAAGAGAACAAAACTAAAAAAACAAGATAATGTTGAAACACTATGATAATCTGAAATTACAATTTTAATCATTAATAAAACATTGATACAATATACTCCGGAAGTAACAACAAGACTTCTAAAATAAAATTTATTCAATCGATCCATAACTCTATCAAGATCGGGTTCTAAAATAATTTTGTCTTTCAATGCATTATCTGGTATATCATTATTAATATCTAAATATTTTATGGCCCAATGTTCTCTTTGTAATTCAAGAATATAGGTCATAATAAATAAAAAAAATGAAAATCCATTCCAATAAAAGGTAGTTTTGTGAAAGACCTCTGTATTTTCATAATTTTCTGTAAGAGAACAAATTCGAAGCTGATTCCTATCATTATCAGTATAACAAGCTTGAGGAATAAATAAAGTTAACATTGTTCCAGTCATAACTTTATAGAATTGTAAGGTAAATATACCAAAGACTTTAATGCGCTGAACAATATCGTGATCAAAAAACATTGTTATAGTATAATTTAGATTAAAATTTACTGAATTTAAACTTTGTCCGATCCAGTACTTAATTTAAGACTCATTCTTAGCGGGCCGAAGGCCGAGCTTGAGCTTATAGATCTTCTTCACTAAGGGGCCACTTAACAAGCTCACATGCTTTGCCGGCTTGAAGGGAGGTGGCGCTGTCAGTCAAGAGTTTAATTTGGTTCTTTTCAAAACCCCATACATTTCTATGATAACGGGCGTCGTCGTCGGCATCCGGAGGGGCGCCCGCCTTCGGCCCCACACTGTAAGATTTTTCCTGCGCTCCGTCTTCGCCTTCTTCTTCTTCGCCGGCTGCGGCGGCTCCAATTTTTATTTTCGTGGGTCCCGTCTGGCCTTCCACCCATTCATACTTCCGGCATTGCCCGGGCGGAATAATGAGCGGCATATCGTCGGGCTTCAGTCCACTATATACTACTATATTTTTTTTATCAGTATTATTCTCGCCATCAGTATTATTTATAAATACAGTACCGCCCTTCCCCTTCGGCCTCCCTCCTTTCATTAAAGATTTTTTTGACCTTCTTCTTCTTTTTTGCGTCCTATTATTTCTCTTCTTACCCGTTCTTGCAACGCGACTTTTTCTTCCACGAGTCTTTCTTGCAACGCGACTTTTTCTTCCACGAG
>MDTC01228922.1_pt1 | contig 15290 bp, 17 predicted proteins | sample 811181 | NCBI WGS metagenome assembly MDTC01 (sample SAMN05326644, study PRJNA326480) | marine metagenome | isolation source: seawater | place: Pacific Ocean: North | collected 2011
CCCACAAAGTCTATAAAACACACACTTATAAAATGACAAAAAGAATTAACGCTAAACATAAAATTGATCGTAGACTAAAGGTTAATCTATGGGGTAGACCTAAAAGCCCATTTAACAGTAGAGCTTATCCTCCAGGACAACATGGACAAAATAAAAAAGGCAAACCAACAGATTATGGCATCCAACTTCATGCTAAGCAAAAACTAAAAGCTTATTACGGGAATATTAACGAGAGACAATTTAGAAATATTTATAGAAAAGCTATAACTAAAAGAGGAGATACGACAGAAAACTTAATTGGTTTTTTAGAGAGAAGATTAGACACAGTTATTTATCGTGCTAAATTTACACCAACAGTATTTGCGGCAAGACAACTTATAAATCACGGTCACATCAGAGTTAACAAAAAAAAAGTTAATATTTCAAGCTACCTAGTAAAAGAAACAGATGTGATTGACATAAAAGAAAAGTCCAAAACTTTAACTGTTATTGACGGATCACTATCTAGCAAAGAGAGAGAGGTGCCAGAATATATTCAATTAGATAACAAAAATAAAGTTGTTAAATTAATTAGAGTTCCTAAATTTGCTGAAGTTCCTTATCCAGTTATAATGGAACCAAGTTTAGTTATTGAATATTATTCTAGATAATTTATTTATTTGTTAAAAAAAACTTCAATAAATTCTATAAATAAAAAACTAAAAGAAAATCCTAATTGGAATATATTAGATATTGGATGTGGATATACAGCTAACAAATATGCAACAACAGTTGCTGACGTTCAAGATTTATCAAATTTTTATAAAGAAAAAAAGTTTATTAGAATAACAGATAAAAAACTTCCATTCAAAGATGATGAATTTGACTTTGTTGTCACAAGTCATGTTATTGAACACGTTGAAGATTTTCAATTTTTTATCAGTGAAATAGAAAGAATTACGAAACAAGGGTATATTGAATTGCCTACAAGATTAGGAGATAACATTGTTTTTGAAAATTTAAAAGATCATATTTGGTGGTTCAAGTATGATGACGAATTTGACTCGTTATTAGTCTCTAGAAAAAATCAAATTCTTGAACCCTTTGTAACTGTTTCTACAGCTAAAAATTTAGAAAAGATTTTTAGAGAGAGTTTAGTCATGGAAATTTTTTGGAAAGATAAAATTGATTTTAAAATAGATGAAAATTTACAACTTAGATCTGAAACTAAAATTAATTTTACTTCGTTGATTAAAAAATATTTTAGTAAAAAAATCAGGAAATTTTTTAGTCGATCTTAGATGAACTAATATTTTTTTCCTTTAATAAAGTTTTTAGCTCACCTTTTTCAAACAATTCTTTTACAATATCACAGCCACCAACAAACTCACCTTTTATGTATAATTGTGGTATGGTTGGCCAGTCACTATATTCTTTTATTCCTTGTCTAATTTCCTCATCTTCTAAAACGTTTATTCCTTTAAAGTTGACATCTAGATGTTTAAGAATATTTGAAACAGCCATAGAAAATCCGCATTGTGGAGCATCTGGAACACCTTTCATAAATAGACAAACATCATTGCTATCGACTATGTTTTTTAATTTTTCTTTAATATTCATTTTATTTACCTTCTGTTGTTATCGACAAAGCATGAAGTTCATTTCCCATTTTTCCCTGTAATGATTTGTAAACTAGTTTGTGCTGTTCTATTTTTGACTTTCCATTAAAAATTTTTGAAATTATTTTAGCCGAATAATGATTGTTATCACCTACAAGATCTTTTATTTCTATAGTTGCATCCGGTATTGATCTAGTTATTAACTTTTTTATTTCCTCTACTGATAAAGCCATTAATAATTATTGTACCATTTGTTATTAATTTTATATAGTTCATTTATGTCTATTTTAAACTCGCCCAAAACCTCAAAATAATCTTTCTGAACAGTTGCAATTTTTTCATTAAAAACATTATTATCATTTAGAATTTTTACAACTTTTTGAAGGTTTTTAGGTTCTATTTCTAATATATATCTGCCTTGATCCTCTCCGAAATAATATTCCATTAAATTTGATAGTTTTGAAGGTTTTTCTATTTTTAAACCGTATCCAGACGAAAAACACATTTCAATAAGTGCTAGAATCAAACCCCCACTGGACACATCGTGTGCCGAATTAATTATTTTATTATTAATCAGATTTAATACAGTTTCCCCATTACTTTTTTCATTTGACAAATTCACATCGGGAGGTGGACCTTCTGTTATTGAATAAATTTCCTTAAAAAAAATACTTTGATAAAGATGTCCAAAAGTTTTACCAATTTGCAAAATAATATTTCCCTCTTTTTTTAAATGATGATTGATCTTATATTTATAATCAAGAATAAGCCCAACACCACCAATTACAGGTGTAGGATCAATATTCTTCTTATTTGTTCCATTATAAAAAGATACATTTCCAGAGACAACCGGGTAATTTAAAAATTCGCAGGCTTCTGTTATTCCTTGTAAACACTCTGCAAATTCACCCATCACTTTTTGATTTTCAGGGTTCCCAAAATTTAAACAGTTAGTGATAGCAATAGGTTTTGCTCCAACTGCAATTAAATTTCTCCAGTTTTCACAAACAATTTGTTTACCGCCAGTTAAAGGATGAGCCTTACAATAACTAGCTGAAGAGTCCGTAGTTACTGCAATAGCTTTATCTTTTTTGTGAATTCTTACAACTGCTGCATCTCCGCCTGATCTTTGTGCTGTGTCAGTCATTACCATCTGGTCAAATTGTTCTGTAATCCATGATTTATTTGAATGATTAGGTGAGGATATAATTTTTAATAACGCTTCCTCTAGTTTAATTTTTTTAAGATCTTTAATATTTATTTTTTTCTCTGGTAATTTGATTTTAGTCCATTTTCTATCATACATTGGTGCTTTTGAAGCTAAAGCATCGATTGGAATTTCAGCAACGGTTTCGTTCTTAAATCTTAAAGTTAAATTATTTGTATTTGTAGTTTTGCCTATTACAACGAAATCTAGATCCCACTTTTCAAAAATTTTTTTAGCTTCTTTTTCTTTATTGTCTTCTAAAATAATAAGCATTCTTTCTTGACTCTCTGACAACATCATCTCGTATGGTGTCATACCTTCTTCTCTGCAAGGAACTTGATCTAAATTTAATTCAATACCCAAACTTCCTTTTGATGCCATTTCAATACTTGAGGATGTTAATCCTGCCGCCCCCATGTCTTGAATTGAGATAATTGATTTATCTTTCATTAGTTCAAGACAAGCCTCCATTAAAAGTTTTTCCGTAAAAGGGTCACCTACTTGGACTGTAGGTTTTTTATCTTCTGAATTTTCATCAAACTCTGCTGAAGCCATCGAAGCTCCATGTATCCCGTCTCTTCCTGTTTTTGATCCGACATAAACTACAGACTTGTTTAATCCTTTAGCTTTTGAATAAAAAATTTTATCTTTTTTAGCGTGTCCTACAGCCATGGCATTAACTAAAATATTTTCATTATATGTGCTATCAAACTTAGTCTCTCCTGCAACTGTAGGAATACCTATGCAATTTCCATAACCACCTATCCCAGAAACAACACCATTAAGTAAAGATTTTGTTTTAGGATGTTCTGGTGATCCAAAATGAATAGAATTTAAAAGAGCTATTGGTCTAGCACCCATTGTGAATACATCTCTGAGTATTCCACCCACACCTGTAGCTGCACCTTGATAAGGTTCGATATAAGAAGGGTGATTGTGACTTTCTATTTTAAAAATGATTGCATCATCGTCACCAACGTCTATTACACCAGCATTTTCTCCTGGTCCTTGGATAACATGCTTTCCTTTTGTTGGAAGATTTTTGAGATGAACACGTGAAGATTTATAAGAACAATGTTCATTCCACATAGCTGAAAAAATTCCTAATTCTAATAAATTAGGCTCTCTTTTAATTAATTCTTTTATTTTAGAATATTCTTCTAGTTTTAAACCATGTTTTTCAACAATCGAGTCTGTAATTTTCATTTAGATTAATTTAACAAACTATTAAATAAGTTAACCCCATCTTTGTTAGATATTATTTCATCTACCATTCTTTCTGGGTGAGGCATCAAACCTAAAATATTTTTTTCTTTATTTAGGATACCAGCAATATTATTTAAAGATCCATTTGGATTGTTTTCTTCATTAATGATCCCATTTTTATCGCAGTATTTAAAAGCAATCAGATTTTTATCTTCTAATTCCTTTAGATGTTCTTTGCTGGTAAAGTAATTACCTTCATTATGAGCAATATTTAAATTTAATATTTGATCTTTTTCATATTTATTACAAAATTTGTTTTCTATATTTATTGTTTTTACATGAATGTCTTTACTAAGAAATTTAAGATTTTTATTTCTTAAAAGTGTTCCTTTTAAAAGACCTGTTTCAATTAAAATTTGAAACCCATTGCAAATACCTAAAATCAAACAACCATCATTTGCAGCTTTAATAACTTCATTTAAAATATTTGATTTTGCGGCGATTGCACCAGATCTAAGATAATCACCATAAGAAAAACCTCCAGGTATGACTATAAGATCTGACTTTGGTAAATTTGTATCTTTGTGCCACACCATTGTATTTTTAAAATTTAGTTTTTCCAGAGCTACACCCACGTCTCTATCACAGTTGGACCCAGGAAATACTATTATAGATGAGTTCATTTATTAAATTTTGGATATGTTAAAATCTTCGATTATTAAATTAACCAAAAGTTTTTTACACATATCTTCAATTTTACTCACAGCTTTTTCTTCGTTATTTTCATTAATTTCAATTTCAAAATACTTTCCTTGCCTTAAGTTTTTTAAGGTATCCATACCCATGTTTTGTAAGGTTTGTTGAACGACTTTTCCTTGAGGATCAAGAACATCTTTTTTTAATATAACTTTTACTGAAAATTTCAATTTATTTTTTTTTAAATTTAATAGATGCTGTTTTACCAAAATTAACTTCGCTTATATTAGTTTCTTCCGGCATAATACCAAGTCTTCTCGCCACATCTTGATAAGCTTCTATAACGTTTCCTAAATCTTTTCTAAATCTATCTTTGTCTAATTTTTTATCTGTCTTTATATCCCACAGCCTACAAGTGTCAGGACTAATTTCATCTGCTAATATTATCTCATTTGTTTCTTTATTTTTATTCCAAAATTTTCCGTACTCAATCTTAAAATCCACCAACTTAATACCCACACCTCTAAAAATACCTTGAAGTATGTCATTAATTCTCAGTGACATTCTATCTATAAACTGAATCTCTTCCTCAATAGCCCACTCAAAAGAATAGATATGTTCCTTAGAAATTAATGGATCACCTAGTTCATCATTTTTTAAATAATATTCTAATAAAGGTCTTTCTAGTACCGTTCCTTCAGGAATACCTAATCTTTTAGTCAAAGATCCAGCTGAGATATTTCTTACTACAAATTCTATAGGGATAATTTCAACTTGCTTGATTAGTTGTTCGCGCATATTTAACCTTTTGATTAAGTGATTTTGTATTCCACATTGAGATAAAGAGTTTAAAATATACTCAGATATTCTATTGTTTAAAACGCCTTTACCTTCAATATTTGCTTTTTTTAAAGCATTGAATGCTGTTGTGTCATCTTTAAAATGTTGGATAACTAAATCTTTATCATTTGTTTCATAAATAATTTTTGCCTTACCTTCGTATATTTTTTTTCCTTTATTCATAAATCTATTTTTTTAAACTTCTTTTAAAAATTATATTAATTTTTTTTGTATGATAGTTAAAATTAAAAATTTTCTTTAATTTATTAACAGGAAGTTTTCTATTAATTTTACGGTCATTTGAGATATTATCATAAAAAGAAGTTCCGTTATTCCAAGAATGCATAGCGTGTTTTTGAACAATTGAATATGCCTGTTCTCTTGTAAATCCAACTGAAGTTAACTCTAATAAAACTTTTTGCGAAAAGAAAAGCCCGTTTGTTAAATTTAAGTTTTTAATCATATTTTTAGGATAAATATTAAGATTTTTTATAACTCCATTTAACCTTACTAATGCAAAATCAAGTGTTGTAGTTGCATCGGGACCAATATTTCTTTCAACGGCTGAATGAGAAATATCTCTTTCATGCCAAAGTGCAACATTTTCTAAAGCAGGTATTACTGCTGATCTGACCATTCTTGCAAGTCCGGTTAAGTTTTCACTTAGTATTGGATTTTTTTTATGAGGCATAGCAGATGAACCTTTTTGTTTTTTGCCAAAAAATTCCTCAACCTCCAACACCTCTGTTCTTTGTAGGTGTCTAATCTCTGTCGCAAGTCTTTCAATTGAACTTGCTATAATGCCCAAAGTTGAAAAAAACTGAGCATGTCTATCTCTTGGAATGATTTGCGTAGAAACAGGTTCAACTTTTAACTTAAGTTTTTTTGCAACATAATATTCCACTCTTGGATCGATGTTGGCAAAAGTTCCAACAGCACCAGAAATAGCACAAGTTGATATTTCATTAATTGAATCTTCTAATCTTTTTTTATTTCTTTTAAACTCTTGATAGAATGTTAGCATTTTTAAACCAAAAGTGACTGGTTCAGCATGAATACCGTGGCTTCTACCAATACATAAAGTCTTTTTATGTTTAATAGCTTGTTTTCTAATAGATGCTAATAAAATTTTAATATCATTTAATAAAATCTCACCAGATTGTTTTAATTGCAAATTAAAGCAAGTGTCTAGGACATCCGATGAAGTCATTCCTTTGTGAAGAAACCTTGCTTCTTTGCCTGCTTTTTCTGTAATAGAAGTTAAGAATGCAATAACATCATGTTTTACACTTTCTTCTATTTTTAAAATTCTTGAAACATTAATTTTAGCTTTTGATTTAACTTTTTTTACAACGCCTCTTGGAATCATATTTAATCTTTCCATGGCCTCAGCAGCTGCAAGTTCAATATCAAGCCATATTTTGTATTTGTTTTCATCGGCCCAAATATTTTTTAGTTCTTTTCTAGAATATCTATCAATCATATCGAATAAGGTGGATAACTCAGTCCTTTTTTTGATAACGTAAAAATTTCATACCCCGTATCTGTTATACCTACAGTATGTTCAAACTGTGCAGATAATTTTTTGTCTTTTGTGACAGCTGTCCAGCCATCATTTAACATTCTTGTCTCATAATTACCTTCATTAATCATAGGCTCTATCGTAAAAAGCATTCCAACTTCAAGTTTAGATCCTAATCCTTTTTTACCATAATGAAGGATATTTGGTTCTTTATGAAAAACTTTCCCTATGCCATGACCGCAAAAATCTCTAACAACAGAGAAACCTTCTTGTTCTACATAATTTTGTATAGTGGATCCAATGTCACCTAGTGTTATTTCTTTGTTTAAAATCTTAATAGCTTTCATCATTGAATTGTAAGTGACTTCTGTTAGTTTTTTTGCTTTAACTGATACCTGACCGACATGAAACATTCGGCTTGTATCGCCGTGCCAACTATTTTTAAAAGCCGTAACGTCAACATTGACTATGTCTCCTTCGTTTAAAATTTTATTTTGAGGAATTCCGTGACAGATAACATGATTTGTTGAAGTACAACATGATTTTGGAAAGCCCCTATAAAACAGAGGAGCTGAATAGGCTCCATGGTCATTAATAAATTCGTAACACAAACTATCTATTTCATTTGTAGTTATTCCAGGTTTAATTATTTTGGCGACCTCATCGAGTGCGTTTGCAGCAATAGAACCTGCTATGCGCGTCCCTTCAAATGCTTCTTGGATTTCTTCACTCATTAATTTGAAATTTAATTTTGTTATTTAGTATTATTCCTTTTGATGAAAATTTACAATCATAGCAAAGAATTTTTACGTTATATTTTAAGGCTTTTATTAATGTTTTTGAGTACTCTTTGTCTATATCTTTTGCTATTTGAAAATTAGTGCAATCTTCTCTCTGAATCACAAAAAGCAAGTAAGCATTGTATCCTTTTTTCTTGGCATTAATCAATTCATTCAGATGTTTTGTACCTCTACTTGTTACCGAATCAGGAAATTCAGCAGTATTAGATTTTCTTTTCAAAGTTACATTCTTAACTTCAAGAAAAGATTTATTTTTTTTATCTTCTAGGTAAAAATCAAACCGAGTATTTTTGCCAAAGGTTTGTTCACTCTTAATATTAATTTTCTTATTAAAGTCTTTTATTAAGTTATTTTTTAATGCATGAAAAACTATTTTGTTAGTTAAATGAGTATTTACACCAACTTTGGAATCCCCGTCTTTTATTATTTGTAGAGTATATTTTAATTTTCTTTTCTTATTATTTGCCTCCGTAAGCCAAACCTTATTTTTTTCTTTTAAAAGCCCCATCATAGAACCTGGGTTAGGACAATGTGCGGTAACTATTTTATTGTTAATTTTTATATCAACAAAAAATCGTTTGTATCTTTTTATAAATTCTCCTGATATTAATTGATTTTCAAAGATCATACACAATTCTTATTTTATGAAGAAAAAAAACAAAAAAGTAAATGCTGGAATTTTAATTATTGGCAATGAAATATTATCAGGTAGAACTCAAGACAAAAATATCATTTTTATTTCAAATTGGTTGAATTCTAAGTGCGGCATAGCAGTTAAAGAGGTTAGAATAATACCTGACGTTGAAAAAACAATTATTACAAATGTTTTAGATCTTAGTAAAAAATTCAATTATGTTTTTACAACGGGCGGTATAGGACCAACACACGATGATATTACAGCTAAATCTATATCCAAAGCTTTCAAGACAAAATACGAATATAACGAAGAGGCTTTCAAAATTTTAGAGAATTATTATGGAAAGAAAAAATTTAACGATGGGAGAAAAAAAATGGCTAAAATGCCGAAAGGATCAAAATTGATTTACAATCCATCCAGTGCTGCTCCTGGTTTTAAAATTAAAAATGTTTTTTCTTTGCCAGGTGTCCCATCAATATTAAACTCAATGATAGAAAATTGTAAAAGATATTTAATCAAAGGGTCCAAAATTCATAGCAAAACACTTAATGTTTATACTGTAGAAAGCAATATTTCTAAACCATTAGGAATGATTCAAAAAAAATATCAAAAATTTATTGATATAGGAAGCTACCCTTTTTTCAGATTAGGTAAAATTGGGGTATCAATAGTTAGTAGGTCTACATCTTTAGACAAGTTGAAAAAGGTTAATAAGGATTTATTAAAATTATTTAGATTAAAAAAAATTGAAGTTTTAAAAACTTAAATTAAACTGTAAACGTCATCCACAGTTATCGAATTTATATTATTGGTTTTATAGATTTTTTTACTATCTAATATTTTAATTAAATTATTTTTTGGTGCAAATTTTTCAGAACTTGTAGGCCCAAACAAAACTATCATTGGTATGTTGGATAAACCAATCATATGCATAACACCATTATCAATTGAAACTGCTAATTCTAATTTTGATGACAAAGCGGTTACCAATGCAGGGCAAGATAGATTTGAATCAAGTTCTGGAAATAAAGCGCCAGGAACTTGATTTTTAATTTTATTAATTATTTCTGTTTGTTTTTTTTCAATAAAAAAAACTGGTATTTTATTTTTTTTAATTATTTTGTTTGATAGAATTATAAAGTTGTCAATTGACCAACTTTTTTTTCTATATTCATTTCCCTGAGTAAGAGACAAACCAATATAGTTTTGAACTGGCAATAATTTTTCTGCTTCATTTAAAATATCTTGAGGAAGTTGACTTAATTTATAGTCTACGGTTTTAATTTCTTTATTTAAAAAAAGATTTAAATTTTCTAAATGTTGCTTGGAATTAAATCTTATATTTTTTGAGCTAAGTCTGCCCTTTAAGGTGGTAGTATAAAAATGATTATGCGGAATTCTTTTTAAAATTAAGGAATTTCTTACCTTAGATTGAAGATCAATAATTAGATCAATTTTGTCTATTTTTTTTTCTAGAAATTTTTTTTTAGTTAATAATAAATGCCACCATCTAAAGCCAAAATATTTTAAGCCTAAATCTAAAGTTTCAATATTTATATTAAATTCTTTTAATTTTCCTTTAAAATGATTTGAATGGGCTCCTAGATAAAAAAAATGAGCATCCTTATAATAATTCTGAAGACTCAATAACAAGGGAAATAATTGAATTGAGTCTCCTAATCCTCCACCTGAATTGTAGATTAATATTTTTTTTAACATGAGAGTTTTGAATTAGTTAAAAGAATTTATCATTAATAATCAATACTGCCATAAACAAAAAACCAAACGGCACATATAGTTTAAAGTCATCTTTTAAAAAAACTTTTAATGCATAACTTATTGCAAATCCATACACTAGAAGACCAAATAGACTAAAAATTATATCAATTAAGATATTCAAATCCGAGGTAAAAAAACTTTTGTATAAAATTAAACTTTGATAACAGTTTATAAATAATACAAATGGTAAAACAACGAATAAAAAAGATATTAAAATATAATTTTTTATAAAATTTTTAATCCAAAGCTCGCCAAAACTTGAACTTTTATCTATTTTTTCTTTTTTTCTTTCAAAAATTTTTTCAATAATTTCAGAAAGTGCTACACACCCACCAATTATTGGCGTTAAAATAATTTCTAAAACTGGCCAAAGTAAATATTTTAAAATAATTAATGAACCTAATACCGCTAAGCTTGTAAATAATAGGGCAAATGTAAAAGTCCCATAAAAGTTTTCAATCATTGTCCACCATTAACACAAAACATGAAAATTAAATATTATGAAATAAATAAATTAAATTCAATAGTAAAGATTATGACCTAGACCTTGGCCATTATGTTAAGCATCTTAAGTTAATCTTTTACATTGACTGTAATTAACATTAGAAATCAAGGCAAATTTATTTGTGCAGACTAGAAGATAACTAGAAGACAGAGAGATAAATCTGTTAAGATGATTTAATGAAAAATGTTTTATTAGTCTTTGTATTAGCAGCAACTATAAGCGGTTGTTCTTATAAACCTGTTATTGATACAGCGGGTAGGTCAGGTACATACAATGAAGATAAAGCTAAGGAAATTACAAACGATAAGCAACATTGCAAACAAATAGCAAGAGAGAATTCTAATCTAGTTAGCAATTTTAGTTTTTGGTTTATGTCACCACAAGCAGAAACAAAATATACTTCATTATACAGAAAGTGCTTGATCAATAGAGGCCACAGCGTTCTGAATTAGAATATGAACAATGAAATTAATAAAACTAATTTAGAAAATTTTTTTTTAAACTCAAATATAGAAATAGATTTATTAAATTTTTTTTACGCAATATTATTATCTTTAATTTTATCACTTTTTGTAAAGTTAACTTATGTAAAAGTTGGTAAATCATTAAATGATAAATCTTACTTTTCTGATACTTTCATACCTTTAGCATTAATCACTACACTTGTTATTACTGTTATTAAATTTTCCCTTGCCTTATCCTTAGGTCTAGTGGGGGCCTTATCAATTGTTAGATTTAGAGCAGCAATAAAAGAACCTGAAGAATTGGTTTATTTATTTTTTGTTATATCGATTGGGTTATCAAATGGAGCAAATCAATTTTTATTATCAACTTTTGCAACTTTAGTAATTATAACTTTTCTTTTTGGAAGACATTTATTTGAATACAAGTTTAGAAAAAATATTCAGTATAGTTTTGATTCAAATATTATAAATATTAATATTTTAAATAATGATGAAAAAAAAATTGATGAAATAATAAAAATTATTAAAGAAAGAGTAAATTACTTAAAATTAAAATCAGCTAATATCGAAGAAAATACTAGTAGTTATATATTTTGGTATAATTTAGATGAAAAAAATATAAATCTCTTTTTAAATGATATAAAATCATTGAGCGATAAAAATGTAAACATTTCAATATATTCTAAGTCCAATGCTCACGAATAATTTAAGCTAAGTGATTATAAAAAAAAAAATCAAATCAATTAAAGGTTTCAAACTTCTTAATAATATTTTTTCAAAAATTGTTATGCTATCTGGAATAATGACAATTTTTTTATTTTTCATTAGCTCTGTATATTATTTTAACAGTGGAATGAAAAATGACTATCCACCAAAGTTTTTGATTAAAAAAATTGATGAACTCATATTAAATAAATATATTGGTTTCAGTTTATTTGAAATTGATGATTATTTTGTGATTAAATTTCAATCTTTAAAATATTTATTTTTAAAAAACGACTTAGAAAATTTTGTAATTTCTATAGATCAAAAAAATTTATATAAACTTGAGTCTCAAAGAAAAAAAAAACTAGAAAATAAATTTTATAAATTTGATAATTTTGCAGATGCCAGCATTAAATTTAAGGAAAAAAAATACAATGTTAAAATGAGAGTCAAGGGTGATAGGAGTCTTCATTGGGAAGTTAAAGATAGAACCTCTTACAAAATAGACATAAAGGGAGAAAAGAGATTGTTAGGTTTGGAAGAATTTTCAGTTCAAAAACCAATAACTAGAAATTATATCTATGAATTTATTTTTCACAAGCTATTGGAATTTAATAACTTAATTTCTTTAAAGTATCATTTTGTTAATTTCAAGATGAATGACACCCATCAAGGTATTTATGCTTTAGAGGAAGGTTTTTCAAAAGAATTAATTGAGAGAAACAAAAAAAGGAATGGCCCAATTTTTGGTTTAAACGAAGATGATGGAGTCTTATATCCAAATGTAATTTATGATCTTTATTCTGAAAAATATTGGACAGAAAATTATCCTGAACTAGTAAAAAACGCTTTTGCAAAACTTAATTCAATTAAAAAAAATCAAGCTGATTTAAATGAATTTTTTGACTTAGAGAAATGGGCAAAATTTTTTGCTGTAATTGATTTTTCTAATGCTCTGCATGGATCTTTATCAAAAAGTGTAAAACTTTATTATAACCCAGCAACTGGAAAGTTTGAACCTATTGGATTTGATGGTCATTATTTTGATTTTGAAGTTAACTCTGCAAACGAATTTATTATTTTAGATTTTTTAAATCCAAATAATAAAAATTGTAATCAAATATGTTTTGATCGTAATTGGTATTTAAAATTTTTGAAAAAAAAAGATGGAACTATTAATAGAAAATTTATTGATTTATATATTAAGGAATTAAATAAAATTTCATCTAAAGAATTTTTAAACGGATTTAAAGAGAAACATCTAGATAAAATAGAATTTTATAATTCTCAATTTTTTTCAGAAAAATCCAATAAAGATAGAATAATTTTTAAAGGTTTGGGATACTTTATTTTTGAAAAAAATTATTTGGACAATAGAAAAAATTATATCCAACAAAGATTAGCTAATATTAATTCAGATAAATTTGTAAAACTTACCTTAGAAGATAATAAAATTAAATTCTATTCAAATAGAATGGAACTGAAAAGAATTGTTTCTATGTGCCCAAATGAAAAAACTTTTTTAAATTTTATCTTTTCTGATGGTAATATTGATTTTGATCAAAATTGTGAATATTTTTTAAATAATAAAAAACTTGATCTTTTTCAAGTTTCAAACCTCAATTTTGATTTGAAAAAAATCATTTATTTTGACTTATCAAAAAATAATAAACTTATATTTAAAAATGATACCTATTACTTGAATGAAGACCTGATCGTTGAAAAAAATGTTCTGTTTCCAAAAAATAATAAACTTATCATCAAACCTGGAGTTCAAATTATTTTTAAGAATAAAAGTATACTAAAATCAGAAGGTTCAATTCATTTTAACGGAACTATTGAAAATCCAATTTTGATTAATGGGAATAGTCTTGGTTCTATAATATTAAATAAAAATAATTTTAAAATTCATTACACTAAGACATACAACTTATCCAAACCAGATATAGATGATAAAATTTTACACGGTGGTATCAATATTATTGAGTCTAATTTAGAAATTTTAAATTCTGATATAACTGACTCTAAGAGTGAAGATGCTATTAATATAATTTCTTCTAACACTTATATAGATAATTTGAAAATTTTTAACACATTTTCTGACGCAATAGATGTAGATTTTGGGATTATTAATTTTAAGAATATTTATTGTGAAAATGTAGGCAATGATTGTTTTGATGTTTCAGGTGGAAAAGTTTACGGTGAATATTTAGAAGCTACAAATATAAAAGATAAAGGCATTAGCTTCGGAGAAAATTCAGAAGGAAGCATAAAATCAGTAAATTTTAAAAAAAATTATTTAGCAATAGCTGTTAAGGATGGTTCTGAATTAATTATAGATGAAAGTAATTTTTTAGATAATAAATTTGATGTATCAGTTTTTAAAAAGAAAAATGAATTTGGACAAGCAAAATTATATATGAATAAAACAAATAAATCTGAGGATTTAAATTATCTAATTGGTATAGATAATAATTTTTTATTTGAGAAAGAATTGGTAAAAGGAATAACTAATAATAATTATATATATAATCTTTTTTATTAAATATGAATGTTGACTCACGCATAGAAAGAAAATTTGCTATAGGTTTAACAAACAATGATTTTTTTGAAAAAATCTTAAAGTTAAATTGTTTCCACAATCCTTATAAAAACAGAACTGTAAATTCAATATATTTTGACACAAACGATTATAGTTTTTTGAGAGCAAATATTGATGGCATTGGTATTAGAAAAAAAATAAGAGTTAGATGGTATAACAATGATTTAAATAATTTCTTCTTTGAAGAAAAGTCAAAAAATAATTTTTTGGTTACAAAAAAAATAAAAAAAATAAATTTTTTATTTAATAAAAAAATATTTCAAGATAGTTTTAACAAATATTTTAATTCAGAAATTAATAATAATTTTATAGATTCAAATTATAAAATTGTTTTAAAAACAAATTATGAGAGAAGTTACTGGTTATCGAATGATAAAAAAATTAGGGCTACTATTGATACAAATCTTAAAACCAGCCCTGGATATGATTTAGTTAGAAATATATATTTACCTGACTCAATATTAGAATTTAAATATTTACCGAAGTATGAAAACTATTTTAGAAATTTTTTTAAAGAAATTAGGTCTGGTTTGAGAGCTGTAAAATATTCAAAATATGTAAGATCGTTTTTTGAACTAAATAATTCAGGTTTGATTAAGTAGTTTTTTTTCATATAAAAAATGTAAGTTAATATTCATATAATAAAGTAAATTAATTTGTGCAGACTAGTACAGGACTAGTACACAGAGAGATATATTTAGTAAGATGATTTAATTAGTTAGAAGATAA
>MDTC01099426.1_pt1 | contig 15287 bp, 3 predicted proteins | sample 811181 | NCBI WGS metagenome assembly MDTC01 (sample SAMN05326644, study PRJNA326480) | marine metagenome | isolation source: seawater | place: Pacific Ocean: North | collected 2011
ATATAAGGTATAAATAAATCTATAGAAAATACACGCTCAATGCCTACTCAGAGGGTTTCTCGCGCTTTTAAGGATATTAGTTTCTCATTTGATCCACATCCAGTGACGAAGGACCTCCCTGTACTGGTTAATGCGCGTGCTATCACCAGATCAATTCGTAATTTAGTTGAAACCATTCCAACTGAAAGGTTTTTTAACTCTAAACTGGGTTCTGATGTACGTAAAAGTCTCTTTAACTTCGTTGATGTTGCAACTGCTAGTGTAATTCGTACTCAAATCATAAACACAATCAAATTTTACGACCCAAGAGTCGAAAATTTGCGTGTTCAAGTTGATCCAAGACCTGATGATAATAGTTTTAATGTCATAGTTTTCTTTGACATTGTGGGACAAGACCTCCCATCACAACAGTTTTCATTCATATTAGAATCGACAAGGTAAAATATGCCTTTTACACAGTTTACCAATCTAGATTTCGATCAAATCAAGACTCAAATCAAAGATTATCTTCGTGCAAATTCAAATTTCACGGATTTTGACTTTGAAGGGTCTAATTTTTCTGTCTTGATTGACACTTTAGCATACAATACGTACATCAATGCGTTTAACGCTAATCTTGTCGTAAATGAATCGTTCTTAGATGCAGCAACAGTACGTGAGAATGTTGTTTCCCTTGCTAGAAACATCGGGTATGTACCACGCTCTAAAACCGCTGCTACGGCGAATGTGACATTCACAGTACCCACTACCACTAGTAGCGGTTTCATCACCCTTACAGCGGGTCTGGTGTGTGTTGGAGCATTTGATAACACATCGTATCGCTTCTCAATTCCAGAGGATATAACTGCTCAAGTTGTTAATGGACAAGCACAGTTTGGCACTACCGATAAACCTGTTAAAATATATCAAGGATCATCACTCTCAAGACAGTTTTTAGTCAATACATCAACTGATCAAAGGTTCGTTATTGATAACCCTAATGTTGATTCCTCGACAATTAGAGTTTATGTGAAAGGTATTAATGATAGTGGACTTGGAAGAGAGTATCGTAGAGCTGATAATATATTAGAAGTAGATAAAAATTCAGAAATCTACCTCATTCAAGAGATTCAAGATGAAAAATATGAACTCTTGTTTGGTGATGGTTACTTTGGAAGACCATTAGAGAACAATGCTATCATCACCGTAAGATATATCATCACTGAAGGCAAAGCAGGTAATGGTCCATCACAATTTAATTTTCAAGGTAATTTTGTAGATGAAAAAAATCTAAGAGTAATCCCCACTGATACAATCAATGTAACCACCACTCAGAAGGCGATGAACGGTGGTGATATTGAGAATGTGTCCTCTATCAAGTATTTTGCTCCTAGACTCTATGCAGCTCAATCTAGAGCGGTTACAGCGAGGGATTATGAAGCAATCATTCAATCGATTTACCCAACTACCGAATCTGTAGCGGTTGTTGGTGGTGAAGAGTTAAGTCCGCCAAAATTTGGAACGGTTCAAATAAGCATCAAACCAAAAAATGGTACATATATTTCGGACTTTGATAAGCAAAACATTTTAAATAAACTGAAGCAATATGCTATTGCAGGAATCAATCAAAACATAGTTGATCTTAAAGTTCTTTATGTTGAAATTGATTCTTCAATTTACTTCAACAATAATCAAGTTTCCGATGTTGATGATTTAAGAACAAGTGTTGTAGATGCATTATCAATCTATTCACAAGATGTTGATATTAATAAGTTTGGTGGAAGATTTAAGTATAGTAAGATGCTTCAATTAATTGATAGAGTTGATTCTGCAATTACTTCTAATATAACAAAAGTAAAAATTAGAAGAGATTTAAGAGCACTTACTAATCAATTTGCACAATATGAATTGTGCTTTGGTAATAAGTTCCATGTGAATCCAAAAGGTATGAATATTAAGAGTACCGGTTTTAAAATTGCAGGAGATCCCTCAACAGTATTTCTTACCGATACTCCAAGTGATACAAAAACTGGCGTTCTCTCTGTTGTAAAACAAACAAGCACCGGTCAAAGAATAGTTGTTAGTAAAGATGCCGGAATAGTTGATTATGAAAAGGGAGAAATAATTCTAAACACAATTAATATTGTAGAAACTTCTCTTCCAGATAATATTGTTGAAATTCAAGCATTCCCAGAATCAAATGATATTGTTGGACTGAAAGATCTTTATCTCAGTTTTGATGTTTCAAATAGTACAATAAATATGATTAAAGATGTTATTGCATCTGGTGAAGATATTTCTGGCGTTTCTTTCACGAGAGATTACTATACTTCAAGTTACTCAAACGGAGCATTAGAGAGGAAATAAAATATGTCGCATTTTGATAGAAAGTTGCAAATCAATAAAATTATTGAGAGTCAACTTCCAGAATTTTTAGTTGCCGAATTTCCAAAGGCGGTAGATTTTTTCAAGCAATATTATATTTCTCAAGAAAATCAAGGTGCCCCCGACGATTTAATTACTAATCTTGACAGATATCTTAAATTAGATAATTTAATTCCAGAGGTTCTAATTGGAAAGACTACTCTTTCTAATGATATCACTTCTTCAGATACTACTATCACTGTATCTTCTACAAAGGGTTATCCAGAGGAGTATGGTCTTTTAAAGATTGGCAATGAGATCATTACTTATACATCAAAAACTGATACTGAGTTCTTAGGATGTATTAGAGGATTTTCAGGTATTGATGGTTATAAGGATAATATTGAAAGAGATTTTAATAATGTAAACAAACAGACAGTATCTTTTTCCGACACTGAAGCAGAATCTCACACTCAAGGGGATAGTGTATCTAATTTAAGTTCACTATTTTTACAAGAGTTTTATAAAAAAATTAAAACTGCATTTGCTCCAGGATTTGAAAATCAAAAATTTGTCTCTGATTTAGATGTAGCAAATTTTATCAGACAAATTAAAGACTTTTATCAAGGTAAAGGTATTGCAGAATCGATAAGAATTCTTTTTAAAGTTCTTTATGGTGTTAAAGCAGATGTTCTGGATCTGGAAAATAGACTTATAAAATCATCTGGTGCAGAATATCTTAGAAGAGAAGTAGTCGTTGCAGAAATTATTTCTGGTGACCCATTTGAACTTGAAGGTCAAGCAATCTATAGATCTCTTGACGACTCCACAATTCCTATTGCTACAGCATCTGTATCTAATGTAGAAGTTTTTACAAGAGATGGTAAAACATATTATAAACTCGAACTCTTTGTAGGATATGATGACAATTCAAGTTTTGAAAACGCATTTATTGTACCTGGATTTACAAAAGCAATAGAATCTGCTGCAATAGGTACAGACGTAATCACTGTAGATTCCACGATTGGTTTTGATAGCTCTGGAACTATTATTTCTGGAAATAATACGATTAACTTTACTTCAAAGAGTATAAACCAATTCTTTGGATGCACTGGAATTACTGAGGCAATTGATGCAACTGATGAAGTTAGATCTGAAGTATTTGTTTATGGATTTGGTAATGGAGATCCAGAAAGAAAAGTAACTATCCGTTTGACTGGAGTTTTAAATAATTTTGTAGAGATTGATACTGTTTCTCTTTTAGAAAATGGGGAAGAAATTAGAGTATTATCTTCTGGAGAAAATATTCAAAATCCAGAAAATAATGCTTCTTATAAAGAAATTTTTGCTAACTCTTGGATTTACAATACTAGCTCAAGATATTTCGTTGAGTCTATCAATGGTTCAACATTCACATTATCCTCTAAAATTGATAAATCAAGTTTAAAAGTTGGAGATACTGTTGATGTAATGGTTGGTGCTGCTTTATCCGCCTCCAACGCCACAATTACATCAATTAATAACACACTTAATCAAGTTGTCATCAGTAACTTAGGTTCATTCGTTGGAAGCCCTTTCTATGATTATAGTATCAGAAGAAAAATTGAAAAGGTTACAAGTTCAAATGTTCCGTTAGTTTTAGGAAACGATAAGTATTTTGCCAATGTTCAAAATCTTTATTGTAATGACAATTCTACCTTTGGATATGTTACGTCACTTTCTTTACCTGAATATGATATTGAAGATTCTATAATTGAAGCACAACTTTCAGATGGAAAAGAAACAAATTTTGAGGGATATAATACAGTTAATAAAACATATTCAGTATTAAAATTTTCATCTGCAGTAAACTTTATTGATGGTGATAGAGTTAGGTATATTTCAGACAAACCTCTTATAGGTTTGCAGTCTGGAGAATCTTATATTGTTGATGTAGTTGCATCAAATAAAATTAGACTTTATGTTTCTAGTTCCTTACTATTAGATGGAACTGATTATGTCGAATTTAATGAAAATCCAGATACTTCTGCAACACATACATTTACATTATTATCTCAAAAATCTAGATTAATATCACCATCATCAATATTAAGAAAATATCCACTTGATAGGGCAATAACAAACTCAGACAATTCTGATAGAGGAACTTTACACATTGGTCAACTAATTGATGGAGTTCAGATTTTAAGTCCTAAGTCGAGTGATAAAATTTATTTTGGACCTTTAACAGACTTTGAAGTCTTTAATGGTGGCATGAATTATGATGTAATTAATCCTCCACAATTAGTTGTTACTACTGGAGCTGGTTCTTCTGCTCTTGTAGAACCAATTATTTCTGGTTCCGTTTCAGAAGTTTTGATTGATCCACAAAACTTTGATGTTAGTGGAATTACAGCGATAACATTAGAAGGTGGTAATGGTAGTGGATGTATTTTAGAACCTGTAATTGGTGATAGATTTAGAACATTAGAATTCGATAGTAGAGCACTTGGACTAGGTGGTGGTATTGATATCAACGACGAAACAATAACTTTTCTTAAACCACACAATTTAGTACAGTTCCAAAAAGTTACTTATAACTCAAATGGAAACACCGAAGTTGGTATTGGTGATTTCCAAGATCCGACAAATACTCTTGATAACAGACTTGTATCTGGCGAGGAATATTTTATTAGGTTGGTGAACACATCAACTATTAAACTTTTTAATAATTTTTCAGATGCTTCTGCTGGCATCAATACAATTGGATTCGCTGCTGCAACTACAGAGAGTGGTATTCATCAATTTAGAACTATTCCAACTCCAACTCTCAAAAAAGTTAAAATAGTAAATTCAGGTTCTGGATATCAGCATAGAAAATTAAGAGTTAAGTCTTCTGGAATATCAACTCAATATAATAAATTAACTTTTAAAAATCATGGATTTAATAGTGGAGACATTGTTGAATACTCTACTGAGGAAACATCTGAAGGAAATCAATTAATTCCCGATCTTTCAACGAGTAATCAATATTCAATTCAAAAACTCGATAATGACAATTTTAGATTAATTGATGTTGGTGTTGGTGCAACACTTACAAATGATTTGATAAGATCTAAGCATGTGGAAATATCTGGTATTGGTTCTGGATATCATGTTTTCCAATATCCACCAATTACAGTATCTGCAACTGTTTCTTTCGGTTCAACTTTAACTGGAACTCTCAATTTCACACCAATTGTCACTGGTCAGATTGTAGATTCATACATGTATGAGACTGGTACTGGATATGGTTCTACTGTATTAAATTTACAAAAACAACCAATTGTTAGCATAAAGAATGGTAGACTTGCACAGTTAAATCCAATCATATCAAATGGGAGAATTATTGAAGTTCAAATACTTGGTTCCGGAAAAGAATATTTCTCTACTCCAGAGTTAATTGTTGAAGACAAAGATAATGTTGGCACTGGTGCAATATTAAGACCAGTAGTTGTTGACGGAAAAATTGATGATGTAATTGTTATTAATGAGGGTATTGGATACGATCCAAACACCACGACTATTAGAGTAAAACCAAGAGGTTCGGGTGCTATTTTTAACACCAAGATTAGGAGTCTTTGTGTAAATGATGCCGAAAGATATGCACAGTATTCTATTTTAAATAATCAAAAAATATTTGGAAGTTTAAGGGAAAATGCTGCTGAAGATGGATTAGAATATTCTGTTTATGGGTATTCTGAGGATTTGGCAAATGTCTTTGATGATAATCTAAACACCAATCATTCTAAAATTATTGGTTGGGCATTTGATGGTAATCCAATTTATGGACCATATGGATACACTGATGCAGATAATATTCAATCTGGAATATCTTTGATTACTCCTGGTTATTCTTTAGATCCATCTTCGGTTTTTGATAGACCAAGCACATCTACATTTGGACCGGGATACTTTATTGATGATTATAAGTATGCTGACAATGGAAAGTTGGATGTTCATAATGGAAGATTCTGCAAAACTCCAGAATTTCCTAACGGAATTTATGCATACTTTGCAGGTGTAACAACCAGTAATGTTGTTAACAAACTTGTTCCACAATATCCATATTTTGTCGGAAATACTTTTAAATCAAAGATTGATGAAGATAATTTGTATTTGGATCAGTCATTTGATTTTAATAATTCAGATCTGGTCAGAAATGTATTCCCATATAAGATTGCTGATAAAAATGCAGATTATGATTTTATTGATGAGGGTTATGAAACTTTCCCACAAAGAACTTTTGTTACTTCCGTCACTAGAGGTTCTATAGAAAAAATTAATATTCTTTCTGGCGGTAAAGATTATAAGGTAGGAGATAAAGTTAATTTTGATCAGACTGAATCTGGTGGTTCTGGACTGTCGGTTGAAGTATCTGAACTCGTAGGTAAAAATCTCACCACAATTGATACAAATTTAGATCAATATCCAAACTCAGTTTTTGTTCGTGATAGTGAATTCCAAGTATCGGCATATTTTAGAAGTGGATTTGATGTTAATAACAATGAGAATATTTTAGTCAGTGGATTAACAACATCCATCTTAAATCTTAAAGGAAATCATAAAGCAGGAATTTCTTCAGATACTGTTGGTCTTGCAGCAACAATGAGTTCTCATACCACAAACGGTGGTATAACTGAAGATATTTTTATAGATCAATTAGCAAATATTTCTGTTGGAAGCACTATTGTTATTCATTCTGATGATGGTAGTACCGTAACAGATGAAACTGTAAGAGTTCTGAATAATTATGGTACTGGTGTTGTCAAAGTCAAAAGATTTGGAAATACTGGTGTTGCTCATACTCTTGGCAGTGAAGTTAATATAATTCCAGATAGAATTAAAATTCAAGCAAAGACACTATATTTTAAATCATCACGTTCTAAACTAGTCTATTTTAACGCAGATAATGCAGTTGGATTTGGAACCACAACCAATGGTGCAATTCAAAAGACTATTACTATTGGTGGTGTAAGCAAAATAATTCAGATTCCAACTAGAACAATTTACGTTCCCAATCATGGATTCAAAACTGGTGAGGAACTTTCATTTAGTATGAATGATAGTGCAGTTACTGGTGCTAATGTTCTTATTGTTTCAAACGAATCAAATTCAACTCAGTTTAACTTACCTGATAATAGAGCAACTACAGCAACTGTATATGCTATTAATAAAGGTCCAAACTATATCGGATTAACAACTACAGTAGGTCTCTCAACTTTTACCGACGGACTATATTTCCGTAGTGGAGGATCAGATAATGCAGAATATTTACTTAAGAATAATCCATCACAAGTTATTGGTGATGTTGATAGAATTATCACCACTGTTAGTGCCTCTTCAACACATGGATTGAGAAATAATGACGTAATCACTCTTGAAGTAAAACCAAACACTATTGTTGGACTTGGAACAACTGCTGCAGCTACTGTAGTATTCAAGGAAAGAACAAAATCATTGATAATCAATCCTGTTGGTATTAATTCTAGTGCAATTGATACAGCAACAAATACAATTACTCTTACTAATCATGGATTTGAAACTGGTGAAAAAATTTATTATGAGAGCACAGAAGTTGCAACAGGATTAACTACAGGTGCATATTATGCTATAAGAGATGGTAGAAATACATTTAGACTCGCAGAAACTTTATACGAATCAAATCCAAACACAGAAAAAGTAATTAATATTGTTGGAACAGGTGCAAGTATTCATACTCTTGCTAAAATCAATCCAAGAATTGATGTCATCAAAAATTCTGACATTAAATTCCTTCTGGGTGATCCCTCTCTCAGTGGTTATAACTTTAAAATTTTCTATGACCAGAATTTTAAAAATGAATTTATAACATCATATGGTGACACTAACTTCAACGTTGAAAAAATTGGTGTTGCTGGAGTTGGAACTGCATCATTAACTTTAAAATATTCAGAAAATATTCCAGCAAGACTTTTCTATGCAGTAGAGAAGGGAGGATATATTAGTACTGCAGATACTGATATTAGAAATTATTCCGAAATTAACTACCAAAAGAGTGAATATAATGGAACTTATAATATTAGTGGTGTCACTTCAACGACCTTTAATGTTTCTCCGTTCAAATTACCATCTGTACTGAAATATAATGTTAGAGAGGAATGTGATGAAGCATCATATAGAACTAAATCAAATACTGCAAGAAGTTCTATTGGGTCTGTCAAAATATTATCTCCAGGATTTAATTACCAAAGATTACCAGTATTTACAGATGTTTCTTCCGAGAGTGGAATAAATGCCAATTTAGTTGCAATTTCAACAACCATTGGTAAACTGAATAAATTTAGAATTGATAATATTGGATATGCTTATCCTTCAGATAAAACCTTAAGACCTGAAGCATCACTTCCTACAAGACTTAATATTGATAATCTTGACACTATCTCTAGATTTAATATTATAAGTGGTGGTTTAAAATATATTACACCTCCAAATCTTTTACTTTGGAATGACACAAGTAATTTTATTGTAGATGATTCTTCTTTATTACCCATCATACCAAATACAACAATTTTAGATGTTGAACAAATTGCACCAATTCGTGGGTTAGAATCAGAACCTCACAGAATAGTTGCAATAAACAATTCGAATGGTGTTGGAATTAGTTCTATTATCTCTGGACCTAGTGGAGTTGCATCATGCACATTGAAGACTCCTGTTTTAGGATTTACCACAGCACTTTTTGCAGATGGTGATGAAATTTTTGTTGAAGGTATTGAATTAATAGGAACTAATGGTCAAGGATATAATTCTGAAAATTACAACTATAGATTCTTCAAAGTTGATAGTTTTGTCAATTCCAATCCAGCACAACTTACATTCTCACTTGTGGATGAAAATGGTGTTGGTCTAACAACTAATCCAGGTATTGCAAAAACTAATCAATCTGGATATGCAACTATTATTAACAAAAAAGATTATCCAGATATTGAAGTTATTCAATCTAGATCATCATTTGAAATAAATGAAGGTTTATTTGTTGATAGTGGATCTGGTTTTGTGGAAACTGATGCATTTGTTTCTTTAGTAAGATCTGACTTCATCAAAACAGTTGGACCTCAAAATTTCCAAACTGGAGATAAGGTTAAGGGAAAAGTTACTGGAACTATTGCCGAAATTATCTCAATTGGTAAAGATAGAGCTAAGTTCAGTATCAGTTATTCTTCCAGACAAGAGTCTGGATGGAAAGATGATAGGGGCAAATTGAGTGAAGATTATCAAGTTACCCCAAATAATGATTATTATCAAAATCTTTCTTACTCTGTAAAGAGTCCTATACCATGGTCTGTAATGTCTGGACCAGTCAACTCTATCGTTCACCCCGCAGGCATGAAGAATTTTGCCGATGTTGGCATTACATCATCGGTGAATAGTGCAGTTGGATTGGCAGGTACTACTACTGCAATAAGTGTTCTTGATGTTTCTAGTGAATCTAGAGTTTGGACTATTAATAATTTTGATATATCAGTTGATGATGATGTTAGAACAACAACTTCTGGTGCTAAGCAGTCTAAGTTCCTCAAAATTGGCAATAGAAAATTAGCAAATTATACAGAATGTAGAACTAATAGAGTTCTTATTCATGATGATATTAGTGGTCAGTTTTCTAGTAAAGGATTCCAAGGCACTTCAATAGAAATTGAAGAAATTGATATTAATGACACAAATGTCAAGTATTTAATCCAAATTATAAATCCAGACACTCTTGATGTTCAGATTTCAGAGTTAATTGCACAAACAACAACTCTTGATACATATCTCTTTGAAAAAAATCTTGCAGTTTCTGCAGGACTATCCACAAATACCAATAATAAACTTGGAGAATTTTCTCTTAATGTCCAGAACGGTATAAAAACTTTATTGTTCACACCATCAGATCCTTTTGATATTGATTTAGACATTAAAGTTCTTAAAAAAACATATTCAAATTCTTTTGCAGGAATCGGAACTCATACTGTTGGATCAATTGATTTAGTCAATTCAAATGTTCTTGGTATTAGCAGTGTAGGAACTGCATCTAGTGAAAAACCATTATATCAAATTGACTCTACAGACTTCAATGCTGCGTTTATAAGTATTGAGATGATCAATCGATTTGATTTAGGTGACTTTGTAAATATTGAAGCATTTATTGATTTTGATGGTACTGATACTTATCTAAGTGAGTATTATTTTGATTCTAATAGTCTTTCTTACAGTTCTTCAAACGTTGGTATTATAACCACAGTATATGATGGTGTAGGAATTATCACTGTTAGTGTTAAAAATCCAGGTATTGAAACATCTACTTATGATGTTCGTTCAAGTATTATTGAATTTACACAATCTGGAGTAGATGATACATATAGGTTCTTAAGAAGCGGACAACCTGCAGGATCTGAAAGAAGTGCCCTATTTGACTGTGTATCTGACACTCATGTAGGCATTACAACCATTGCAGAATATAACAAAAATGTTATATCTTCAGTTTCCTCGATTGTTAGAGTTTCTGTTGGATCAAGTTCGGCAATACATCAGGTAACTGCCTTGTGTGATGGTTCAGAAGTTACTGTTATACCTGGAATGTTTGTGGCAACCACTGGTTCTGCAGGATTAGGTTCATTTGGTGGTAAGATTGTAGGTAGTAACTTCTTTGTTAATTTCTATCCAGATGATAGTTCTGTAAACTACTCAACCCAATCTTTTAATGAAGTATTCTATACTTCAAATGATTTTGATAATGTACCAAATACTTTAGTATATAATTCAATTGAACAAGACTTATTCCTTTCGTCTTTCGATTCCCTTAATGGATCTAGAGCAAATAGGACTGCGTTTAATCTGAGACATGAAGGTGTCCCCATTTATCAAAAAGTCTTTAATCCAGCAGATACTACTGCCCTTGATCCAGTAACAGGAATCTTTACTATTAAAGATCACTTCTTCAACACTGGTGAGGAATTAACTTACACTCCAGGATCTACATTTATTGGTGTTGGACAAACAGAAGTTGGTATTGGAGAGACTTCAAATTATCTCGGTGTTGTTGTAGATCAATTACCTGAAAAAGTATATCCGATCGTTATTAATGCCAATACTTTCAGATTAGCAACAACCAGAGAATTTGCAAACTTGGGCATTGGAGTAACCTTTACAAACCTTGGTGAGGGTAATGCCCATAAACTTGATGTCACTAAAAAATTATCTAAAACTGTTATCAGTCTTGATGGCATTGTTCAACAACCAATTACATTTACTCCAGTTTCACATATTCTTGAAAATAATGGTTTCTTTAATGTTGCCGGAGTTGGAACAATTCCTGTAGGTCTTTCAACCTTTAATATCAGTGGTATTTCTTCTATTCAACCAAGAGATTTGATTAAGATTGATGATGAGTATATGAAGGTTGTTGAAGTTGGTCTCAGCACCAACGTTGCGGGAGAACTTCTTGGACCAATCAATGGAATTATTCAGGCAGGATCTGCAGCGACATTTAATACTGTATCCGTTGTCAGAGCGTCTGTTGGATCCACTGCTGCTCCACATGATGATGGTGCAAATGTACAGGTATTTAAGGGTTCATTTAATATTGTAGATTCCAAAGTACACTTTACTGATCCTCCTACTGGAAGTGCTAGAACACGAAGAGATGATAGTAATCTTCCTTTCGTAACTTCAGTATTCTCAGGAAGAACTTTCTTGAGATCTAACTATGATACCAACATGGTATTTGATGATATATCAAATCAATTTACCGGAGTTGGTCAGACTTTCACAATGAAAGTTGGTGGTGCAAATACAACAGGTGTTGATATTGGAAATGGTATTCTGTTCTTGAATGGTGTTTTCCAAACACCAACCACTATTAATAATCTTGGTAATAACTATAAATTTGAAAACTCAAGTGCTCTTGGAATTTCCAGTGTTGTATTCTCTGGTATTACTTCAGAGAATGGTTCATATATACAATCTGATTTTGATATAAATCAAAACCAATTGCCTAGAGGTGGACTGATTGTATCTCTTGGTTCAACACCAGGTCTTGGATATGCACCACTTTATGGTGCAAAAGTAAAGGCAGATTTAACTAATGGTGCAATTAGTGATATTGTTGGTGTTAATACTTATCGCAAACCTGTAGGTATCACAACCGCAGACTATGATCATATTACAGGTGTTATTGAGATTGAAACCAGTTCAAATCACTACCTGAAAGGTGGTGAAAGAGTTCAACTGGTCGGTCTTCACTTTACATGTGCTCAAGCACACGCTGGTGTAACTACAACAGTATTCCCAGATCATGATCGCTCTTTTGATATTGTAAATATTCTTTCTGCCAATAAACTGACAGTTCAGGTTGGACCTAGTACAATTATTCATAATTATGTTGGATTTGGTAGCGTATTTAAGCACTTCTCACTCTCCAATGGTTCTGGTTACAGAGATCCAGTTTCTATTGGTGTTACTGACTTAGCATTTGATCATAGATTTGTTCGTTCCGTTTCAGATTCAATCTTTGTTGGTTCTGCAGGAACTAGCACATTCACAGCAACTAATGCAGAATACACATCACATACCGGAAAACTATTATTAACTATTCCATCACATGGTTTAACAGTTGGAAATCAAATTGGTATTGATACTGGTGGAATTATCTTTACATGTTCCGAAGACAACTTCTTTACAGAACAACCATATCCAAGAGCAACTGATCCAATCGCTGGTATTACCACAGAAGTTACATCAGTAACTACTAACACTATCACAGTTAATGTCGGTCCTGGTGGTGGTGCAGGAACAGGTGCTCAGGTTTCTGCAACGGTTGGTATAGGTGGAACATTAATCTTTAGTATCGATAATCCTGGTTCTGGTTATGTAAATCCAAGAATTCAAATTCCAGAACCAACATATGAGAACATGGAAATTGTGGGTGTCTCAAGACTTGGTATTGGTGCAACCACAGAAACAGGTGAAAATCTTTTACTGAATGTAACTATTGGTGCAGCAGGCACTAATGTTGGTATTGGTTCAACTCTCTTTGAGGTAGAATCTTTCAACATTAGAAGAAATGGATATGCATTCCAAGTTGGAGACGTATTTAAGGTATCTGGTCTTGTTACAGCATCACATCTGAGTCAACCAATTTCAGAATTTGAACTTGAAGTTACTGAAACTTTTAATGACTCAATGTCTGCATGGTCATTTGGTGAGATGAACTACATTGATAGTATTGAAGCATTCCAGAATGGTTCAAGACAAAGATTCCCACTAATCTATCAGGGAGAACTTCTGAGTTTTGAATTGGATCCCAACAATGCACTTTCAAATGAAATTGATTTGAATGCGGTTTTAGTTATTTTTGTTAATGGTGTTCTTCAGCAACCTGGTTCTTCTTATACATTTGATGGTGGCACATCATTCATATTTGAACAGGCACCATCAGATTCTGATAAGATTGATATTTTCTTCTATCTTGGACAGGACGGTGTTGATGTTCTTATCGTTGATATTGATGAAACATTCAAGATTGGTGATGAGATTCTTGTTAAAAAGCATCCAGGTTTTGTATTAACGCAGGATCAAAATAGAGATAGAACTATTCTTGATATCTTATCTGCAGATAAAATTGAAACTGACATCTATACTGGTCCAGGAATCAATGAAAATGATTTCAAACCTCTTAGCTGGACTAAGCAAAAACTTGATAAATTTGTCAAAGGTGATTTTGTTTATAAAACAAGAGATTCTATTGAACCAAGAGTTCTCCCAGTAGCGAAAGTGATTGGTGATGTCGATGGAAGTTCTAACGAAATTTTTGTTGATAATGCACAGTTCTTCAACTATGAAGAAAATAATTATGCTATTTCAATCAATTCTTTAAAAGGACTACTTGTAGAAGGAGTCGATCCAGTTTCTGCTGCAATCACGGCAACCGTTAGCGCAGCATCGACACTAGTTCCTGGTACAATTGGTGCTCTTACAATCAATAATGTTGGTTCTGGTTATTCTGGTTCCACACTTGACCTTAAATTTACCGCGCCTCCATTCGGTATTGGTGTTGGTATTGGTACAACTGCAACTGCTACAGTAAGTATTGTAAATGGTTCTGTTGATTCTGCAACTATCACAAATCCAGGTTTTGGTTACTCTCTTGCCAATCCTCCTCAAGTAATTGTTGAAGTTCCTAAAGGAAAGCAAGAATTGGTTGAGAGTATTACGAACATTGAAGGATTTACTGGTATCATCACTGGAATCAGCACAACTGCAGGCAGTGGTGATTGTGGATTGGCACTTAATATTGATTATGATCGTATTGATTTTTCTAATAATTCAAGCGCAACAAGTAGTTTGCTTGCAGGATATCCAGTCTACATTTATGACACTTCAGTTGGTAATGGAGTAACTACTGTTGATGGAAATGATAACTCTACCGTTGGTATTGGAACTACATTCTTAGATGCCGTCTATATGGTACATGCCGTTTCAAATAGCGGAAACAAAGGTAGAATAACTTGTAACATCCATTCAAATACAAACATTGTTGGTATTGCAACAACAGGAAGTTACGCAGCAAATAATCCTGACGCAACAATTTCCGCAGGTAGGATATCTTGGGGAAAATTATATAATGCAGTTGATGGCATATCTAGAACCAATCCAATTTCAATAGGAGTAACTGGTCTCACAATTGATTCTGGATTGTCCACATTCCCATCAATTCAAAGAAGAGACTTTGGATTTAAGAATAGTGGAGCATTAAGGAAGACATCAAATGGTCCTGATGCGTCTGAAAACTCCTCTGGTTTTATTATATTATAAACCCCATATAAATACATAAAAAACATATAAGCAATGTCAGCTATTGTTACCGATCAATTTAGAATTCTGAATGCAGGCAATTTTGTCGA
>MDTC01034748.1_pt1 | contig 15286 bp, 3 predicted proteins | sample 811181 | NCBI WGS metagenome assembly MDTC01 (sample SAMN05326644, study PRJNA326480) | marine metagenome | isolation source: seawater | place: Pacific Ocean: North | collected 2011
AATTTTGGAGGTAGGCGCGGGGACTGGAGGGACGACTTCGACTTTGCTCCCCTTGCTTGGAGAAGACGATGAGTATGTCTTTAGCGATGTCTCGCCCTTTTTGGTAGATGAAGCTCGGAAGCGCTTCTCGGACTACGCGCAGGTGAGTTTCGAAGTCTTTGATCTGGAGGATGCCGAGGGTCAGCAAGCTCGCTTTGATCTCATCGTGGCGGCTAATGTCATTCACGCGACCTCTGATTTGGAGAGGAGTGTCGCGAGTATCCAGAATCAACTTTCGGAGAGTGGATACCTTCTTTTGCTTGAAGGTGTTCAGCCTTTACTATGGTTGGACCTCATTTTCGGCCTCACAAAAGGTTGGTGGGCGTTCGCGGATTCTTGGCGTCAGGGCTATCCTCTTCTTTCCGCTTCGCGATGGCATGAGCTGCTTGCCTCGAGAGAATGGCAATCTCACACGATCACAACTGGGGAGCTTCCGCAGGCTGTCATTCTTGCAAAAAGAATTCCACAAGTGACTCCCTCGCTCGTTTTTTCATCTCTCGATTTAGCAGGTGATTGGAAAGAGCAGTTACAAGTCGGGGTTGATCAGCTCCTTACTCTCGTCCAGGAGACGGTCGTAAAAACGGCACCATGGCCAGCTCTCACGCTCGTGACTCAGGGAGCAGAGAGCCAGCCTGAACAAGGCGCATTATGGGGGCTTTCTCGGACGATTGAGCTGGAATATCCTGAGTTGAAATGTCGCCGTATCGACCTTGATCCAGTGAAGTCTCAGGAAGAACAAGAGTCGCTCTTGGCACGTGAAATCGCGAGCGGTTCTCGGGGTGGGGTGCGCTTTCGGAATGGCAGACGCTTTGTCGCTCGGCTTCAGCGCGTCTCAAGTCTTACCGCCCTTAGAAAGTCCTCTGCCGAGAGCCATGAACTCAAGATGGACGGCGGAGAGGAACGTCGATTGCAGCTTGTAGCCAGTGAGCGTTCTCAGCCTAAGGCGGGAGAAATCGAAATTCGGGTTCAAGCTGCGGGACTTAATTTTATCGATAGTCTCGATGTCGCAGGGATGTTGCCCTTCGAGCGAGGATGGCTCGGAGTGGAGTGTGCCGGAGAAGTAGTTTCAGTCGGTGAAGAAGTCGCCGATTTTAAGCTGGGTGATCAGGTTATGGCGCTCGCACCGCGGTCCTTCCGGGACTACCTCACCCTGCCTGCGATGATGGCTACGCGATGGCCCAAGGGAATCACGAATGCGGAAGCCGCCGCGACTTTGCCCGTAAATGGACTCACTGCGATGCGCGCGCTGCAAGAGGCGACCCAGCTTAAAAAGGGCGAGCGCATTCTCATCCACGCCGGTTCAGGAGGAACAGGAATGGCCGCGATTCAGCTTGCAAAGAGCCTTGGTGCGAAGGTTTATTCGACTGCGAGCCGTCCAAAGTGGCCGGCCGTTGAGCGCTTGGGGGTTGAAGCCGTCTTTGATAGTCGGACCTTAGACTTTGCCGATCAGATCAAGGCAGCGACTGGCGGTGAAGGGGTAGAAGTCGTCCTGAATTCGCTCTCCGGTGATTATATTGAGAAGGGGCTTTCCTTGCTGACTCCGCAAGGGCGTTTTATCGAGCTTGGGAAGCGTGGCGTTTGGAGTGAATCGGAAGTCACAGCGTTCCGTTCGGATGTCATTTATCGCGTTGTTGATCTTTTTTCCGAAAGCGAATCTCGTCTCAAGGGCGATGGCGCAGGAAAATATGGAGATCAGCTCTTTGAAGGGTTCTTTAAAATGAACGCTCTGCCTTGCACTGCATTTCCGCTGACTCAGGCCGAGCGCGCGGTTCAATACTTCCAACGTGCTCGCCACATTGGGAAAGTGGTCCTGTCTCTTGATGAGGAATCTTTCCCGCTGCGCGCAGGTTCTAGCTACCTTATCACGGGTGGTGCTGGTGGCTTAGGGATTGAGACTGCGAAGTGGATGCTTGCTCAGGGGGCTGAGGAAATTCATCTTGTAAGTCGTCGGATCCCTGAGAACCACGATGAAGAGCTGGAAGCAGCTATCGAACGGGGAAAGATCATTTTCTCAAGTGCTGATGTGTCAAATCGTGATCAACTCGCGAGGGTGGTGGCGCAGGCGCAGATGAAGAACCCTTTACGAGGAGTGATTCATGCGGCGGGAGTTTTACAAGATGGCATGATCTCGGACCTGACGTGGGATGAGATGGAGACGGTGCTGAGGCCAAAGGCGTATGGTGCTTGGTATTTGCACGAACTCACTCAGGAACTTCCACTCGACTTTTTCTTACTTTATTCCTCCGCGGCATCACTGCTGGGTTCGCCGGGGCAGGGTAGTCATGTCGCGGCTAATGCATTTCTTGATTCCCTCGCACATCACCGCCGTAGTCTCGGGCTTCCCGCACAAAGTATCAACTGGGGCGCTTGGGCTAATGTTGGAGCTGCGGCTAACCAACCGACAAGTAAGGAGCTTGCAAAACATGGAGTCTCGATGATTCATCCGAAAAAGGGAATCCAGAGTCTCGACTTAGCCCTCCGCTGTCCTGATTTATCACAGCTCGGAGTCATTCCGGTGCGCTGGGAGGCACTGGCAGAAGTTGGCTTAGGGGATGATCCATTTTTTACCGAAGTGATGCGTCAAAGTTCGCGGGCTTCGAGGACTCAGAAAAGTGTCTCCTCGGCGAAGGTAGGACAATGGGAGGAAACCATGAAGACTCTGCCTCCCGGACAAAGAGAAGCGTTTCTGATCCGAAAAATCCGCGAGGAACTCGCTCGCGTAATGGGTCTGCCGGAGGGCGAGCTTCCGGCGACCGATGCGGGTTTCTTCGATCTCGGGGTGGATTCCTTGATGAGCGTGGACCTGAAGAATCGCCTCGGCCGGAACCTCGGTCTGGAGCTTTCGCCGACCCTGATTTTCCAGCATCCCACAATCAACCAGCTTGCAAAAAAATTGGTCGCGATGGGTGGTGAGTCAGCTCTAAAAGAATCTTCAGAAGCTGCCGTGAGTGAAGCGAAAGAGCAAAGAAGCGATCCTGAGTCAACTCCGACCCCAGCCACTGAGGATGATCTTTACGCTGAATTAAAAGCCTTGGAAGACCTCTTGGAGTAGAAGAAAAAGGGGAGCCGAAGGCCCCCCCGTAAAAGGTCGCTGACCAGTAAGATTATTTCTTCTTCTCGCTGACTGGGTTTGTTTTCCCCTTGATCTTCTTGTTCTCGGGGAATTGTGGCAGCAGGCCTGCCTCCAAAGCCTTGGTGAGTGACTCTTCTGGGCTGCGATTCCAACGGCGAATGGCGCTAGTACTCCAGACGTAAACTTTTTTACCCTGAACTTCTATCGAGGGAGAATCAGGGGTAACGATGCGGTCTTTGTAAACTGGGCAGAATTTTTGAGGCATCAGTTTGACCTCATTGAGTTTTAATTTTTCCTCCATTCCTTTAAATTGAGGTAGAAGGTCGAGGCTAGTTTTGATGAAATACTTGGGATTGCTGTTCCAGATTTTGACACACTTACCGCAACAGAGGTAGACGGTCTTCCCTTCCAATTTGACAGCCTCTTCGGTGTCAATCTCATCCTCGATCATGATAGGACAAATTTCATTCTCGGCGAGAGCAGAGGGGGAGGAAAAAAGAAAGGCGGAGAGGTAAAGCAAGGTTTTTAATTTCATGATTGAAAGTGATTGGAGTCGTTCTAAAAAGAATATGGCTCATGGTTTAACTCTGTCAAATCATGACCCTGGCGGCAGTTTACCATCCTTTATGTTAGATTGCAATGGAGGTAAATGCCGGAGGTTTGCGAGAAAATTTGTCGCTCTAGAATCTAGAATGACCGTTAGCGGGCTTCCTTAGGAGCTCGCAAAATCCCTCTGATGACAACAAGGGAAGTAGATACAATGGGCGAGGTTCAAGTCCCCGCTGAGAAATACTGGGGTGCTCAAACGCAACGCTCGATTGAGAATTTTTCGATTGGGTCACCGGCCTCGATGCCGAGGGAGATCATTCGAGCCTTTGGTGAGCGAGCGCTCTGAGAGTCGGACATTTTATGGGCGGTTTTAAGACGACTGGTCTGAGAGAAGCTTGCGGAGCTGGGCTTCGACTTCATCATCGCTCCTCTCCTCGTCTTCTGAGCGCGAGACAGTCGGGATTGCTTCCTCTTCAGCGCTGGGGAGTTCCTGCAGTAATTTGACCTGAGCACTTGGAGTGAGTGCACCAAAAAGCTGAGCGATCGTGAGGCTGGGGTATCCTTCTTGGCGGAGTTTTCCGAGAAGCTGAATCGCTTGGAGCGAATTTCCACCGAGTTGGAAAAAGTGGTCGTTGAGGCCGACTTGCGGGAGTTCGAGAAGGTCTTGCCAGATTCCGGTGACCGTTTTTTCGAGATTGGTCCGGGGGGCGACAAAAGTCGTTTCTTTCGGGGCCTCCAACTCTGGTAGGGCATCTCGGTCGATCTTACCATTTGCGGAGAGCGGGAGGCTGTGGAGAATTTGGAATCGGCGAGGGACCATGTAGCTGGGCAGCTGTTTCGCGAGGTCCGCTTCGATCCGCTCGAGGAGAGATTGGCTGTTTGTTTCTTGTGGGCTCACCCAGCGCTCGGTCCAGCTGGGCTCGATCATTCCGCCGAGGAGAGCGTGGAGGCAAAGATGACTTTCACGGAGATTTAAGGCGCTTGGAATCTCGGAAAAGCCTGCCTCATTGACTGGGCAGAGGCCAAGCTCGTGCTGAGAAGCTTGTTCCATGAGCAGCTGCGCGAGGTAGCCAGCTTCAAGATGGGCAAAGTCTCTTGCTCGCTCGCCGTAAATGGCAGTGATCGGAGCGAGGTCTGCGACCAGAAAGAGGCAAAAGGCGCTTTGCTCGGCGATTGTTTGATTGATCTCAAAGATTTTCTCCTGAGCAAGATCATCTGCGATCGGCTCAAGCTGATGTTGGCTTGAGTGGTAGCGATAGATGCCCGCGCTTAGTCCTTTGACCCGTTCTTCAATGACTTTGAGGTAGAGATCGACTGAGTAGAGGCTCCCGGCGGAAGGGTAGCGCCGTTTCGGGAGCGCAGCTCCTTCGATGACATGGGCTTGCGCTGAAGAGAGTAGCTTGGCAAGGGCTCCTAGGGTGACTGTTTGGTCAAGAAAGCGGCGGTGGCTTTGGCGTTGGAAAATTCCTTCCAGCCCAGAGTGAGGAGGCAGCGGAATGGCTTTTGCTGAACCCGCTTCTGACGAGCTGGTGGTCTTGGCGTCGAGCTTGGAGATCGTTTTTTCGGCGATCAGGCCTTGATCGGGGACGAGATGTGCGATGAGTTCCGGGGGGGATCCTTGTATGGTTACGGCCGCTTGCGCGAGTGCGGAGTGCTTCTGAAGGGCCGCTTCAATTTCTCCGAGTTCAATCCGGTAGCCATTGATCTTCACCTGTGAGTCCTGGCGGCCGAGAAATTCCAGTGAGAGTTTCCTATCGTGAGCAGGGCGGAGACGTCCCCAGTCGCCGGTGCAATAGAGGGTAGCATTTTTGACACTCGAAGAAAAATCAGGGATGAATTGAGAAGCGGTGAGTTCCGGGCGATTCCAATATCCGAGCGCCACGCCGATACCACCGATGTAGAGTTCCCCGGGGACCCAAGGGGGGCAGGGTTGTAAATTTTCATCAAGCACGAGCCAACTCTGATGACGGAGGGGGCGGCCGTAGGGGACGCTGGGCCATTCTGGCGAGAGTTGCGTGATGGGATGAATGATAGACCAGATGGAGGCTTCGGTCGCTCCTCCTAAGCTGAGTAATTCGGCTTTCGGGAACTGCTTCCGGAGGGCATCAGGAAGGGAAAGCGGAATCCAGTCACCGCTAAGAAGGAAGGTTCGGAGGTTCTCTGAAGGCGAGCCTTCACTCGCGAGAAGCTGGGCCAGGGCGGGAACGGAATTCCACAAGGTGACCTGATGCTGATCGACGAGCGCTCGCCAGTATGCTGGGTCTTCACTGCGCTCACGATTAGTCCCCATCACAAGGGCGGCCCCCGCCGTTAAGGTCCCGAAAATGTCATAGACCGAAAGGTCAAAACTGAGTGAGGAGATGGCAAAGATACGGTCTTGAGCCGTGAGTCTCACCCGTTCATTGAGATCAAGGATAGTGTTAGAGGCGCCTCGGTGATCAATCATGACTCCCTTTGGCATTCCGGTGGAGCCGGATGTGTAGATGACGTAAGCGAGATCGCTCTCCTGCTGAAGCGGGCCGACGAATTTTAACTCCTCCTCTGGAAGCGGAGTGCGGGAGAGGGTGATTTGCTGAATCTCACCGGGCCAATCGTCTGGACCAACGGGAAGAGTTAAGACGATCTTGGTCTTGGTGTCAGCGATGAGTTCGTGGCGACGAGTTTGAGGCAGCGAGGGGTTGATGGGGACGTAAGCCGCTCCGCTTGCTAGGATGCCAAGACAGGCGACGATCTGTTCCCAACCGCGTGGTGCCGAAATGGCGACCAGTTCGTTTCGCTGAACTCCCAAGTCAATTAAGATTTTCGCAAGTGCGAGGGCCCGTTGTGAAAGCTCGGCATAGGTCAGAGTTTCATCGTCCGTGAAGATGGCGGGCGCATCGGGGAACTGGCTCGCTTGCTCAAAAAAGGGAGAATGAAGAAGGTGGCTCTCCGTTGGCATAGCCCCGCCGGAGTTGAGTGAGCAATACGGTTCCGGCGAAGCTAGTGAAGGCCGAGTCTCCCAGGCTGTTGATGATTCTGAAAGTTCGTCGAGAAGACTTTGGTAAGCGCGGAACATCTCATCGAGAACGCCAGCTGGCCAGAGTTCTTCGATAACATCCCAGTTGAGCACCAGTTCTCCCTCAATCTCGGACACTTGGTGGTCGAGATAGACTTGTGAAGTCTGGCTGACGCCGTGGATCACTTCCGCTTCCCACTCTCGCGGTGGCGAACTCCCAGAAATCTGCCCGAGTGTGCTCGTGAAAACGACGGGCATGAGGGCCTCGCCATTTCCTCGACGTTGGCGCGCGAGTTCTCGGATGACTTGCACGCCGCTCACAGCTCGGTGCTCAAGCACTTCCCAGAGATTTTGCTGAAGGTCCTGAGCGCTGCTTGCGAAGTCAGTTGCTTTCCCTGGGTCACAAGCAAGGAGGGTGGAGGAGGTAAAGTCACCTACAAGGGCGTCGATCTCGGGGTGTGCGGGCGGGCGATTGAAGAGGGTTAGGTTCAGCGTGAACTGGCGTGATCGGCTCCAAGTACCAAGCATCTCGCTAAAGGCTGTCAAGACGAGCGCGGAAGGGGTTATTTGGGAGCGTTTCCCCTGCGCTTGGAGTTTCTGCCATTGCTTTGATGATAGTTTGAAACTCCGGCGAGTGACGGTGGGGTGCTCAATTTCGCGCGGGTTTTTAATCAGCGGAAGCTCAGGTGCGAGTGGGAGTTGAGGAATTTTTTCCGTCCAGTAAGTCCAAGCCCTTTGCGCGGATTCTCCTTCGCGCCCTTGTTTTTCTGCGAGCACGTAATCTCGGAATGTCAGGGTCAGGGGCTCGAGGGGGAGGCCCATAATGAGTTGGCCCATTTCACGGCCAAGCACTTGCAAACTCCAAGCGTCCCCCAAGAGGACATCGAAGCTTACCAGGTAACGAGTTTTTTCGGGACTGAGCCTGATGGCCTCTAGATGAAAAAGGGGCCACGTGTTTGGTATAAAAACCTGATGGGAGAGTTCTTCACGGCGCGCTTCAGGATTAGTCTCGCTGAGCGTGATTTGATAATGAGGGGTGTTTTCAAGGATACGCTGTTGACCGTCATCTTGCACGATCATGCGGAGCATGCCATGGCGCTGGATGAGGGTGTTAAAGGCGTCCTCGATGACGGAGTGCTCGACCCCAGTGACATCGATCTCGCGATAGCCATGAGTGCCGATATTCCCCAGCTCGAAGGCCCCACTGCGACCCAGCCAGTATGCCTGCTGAATATCGGTGAGGGGAAAGGGCTCATGCTGCCGAGCTGGCTCGGGAGTGATTTGGGAGAACTCTCGCTGAGGGAGAGACTCGGGAGAGTTTTTTTCTAAAAGAGAGGCAACCTGAGCGATGGTGGGGTGAAGGAAAAGCTCTCGCAGCGGCAGTGGCGTTTGGAATTTTTGCTCGATGCGGGTCGTCAGCTGGATGGCCAAGAGAGAGTGCCCTCCGAGGTCAAAGAAGTTATCGTGAATGCCGATGCGCTCAGGCGGAAGGAGGTCCTGCCAGATTTCAGTGAGCGCTTTCTCGCTGTTACTTTCGGCCGGGGCGTAGCTGGTCGAGGCCGCTTGTTGTTGAGGTTCGGGAAGCTCTTTACGGTTGAGCTTCCCGTTTGGGAGGCGTGGGATTTCCTCGAGTTCATGCCAAAGCGAGGGAACCATAGCGGAAGGAAGTCGCTCGCCGAGGTGTGCGCGCAGATCACTAATGACAGGTGAGGCGTCGCTCGTCTGAGGGACGTAGTAAGCGAGCAAGACGGTTTCTGTGTCAATACGATGAGGCATGACTAGCGCCTCTGTGATTTGGGGATGAGCGCGGAGAGCGATTTCGATCTCGCCAGCCTCGATGCGGAATCCTCGGATTTTAAACTGCTGGTCGATGCGGCCTAGGAATTCCAATTCGCCATTTTCAAGCCAACGCACCTTGTCTCCGGTGCAATAAAGGCGGGGAGGTTCGGCACCAAAGGGATTTTTAAGGAATGAGATTTCGGTAAGCTCGGGACGATCAAGGTAGCCTCGCGCGAGGCCGTCACCTCCGAGGTGGAGTTCACCGGGGAGGCCAACGGGCTGGAGTTCTTTCTCTCCGTTTAAGACAAGTGCGATGGTGTTATCGATGGGAGTTCCGATTGTTACCCTTTCACTTCTGGGGTTAAAGTGATCGGGCTTCATGGTCACCCAAGTCGAATAAGTGGTGTCCTCTGATGGGCCGTAGAGATTATCCACTCGCTGGATGCCGAGCTGGAAAAGTTGCTCGACGAGGTCGGGGAGCAGAGCTTCGCCTGCGAGGTTGATGGTATGAACCGTCGAGGGTAGTTCGGCGTCATGGAGGAGTTTGCGGAGCAGGCTAGGAACGGTGTTGATGAGAGTGACTGCTTGACGTGCCGGAAGGCGTGGAAAGGCGAGGAGGTTTTGGGCGAGGACGACAGCGCCTCCAGCGGTCAAAGGGACAAAGATTTCAAAGACGGAGAGATCAAAGCAAATCGAGGTAGATGCTAAGACCCCGGCGAGTTCATTGTTTGAAAACCGATTATGCGCCCAGCGCACCATGGTCGCGGCAGCCTGATGCTCGATCGCGACCCCTTTGGGGCGGCCTGTCGATCCTGAGGTGTAGATGAGGTAAGCGAGCTGCCGATGAGGTGGTAAATCGGAATTGTTTTCCTCAAGATCAATTTCTTCAGAAACTAATTCGATCCCATCGCTGCCGAGCTGAAAAATGGCTGCGCATTTCGCATCCGAGGTGATGGCTAGGAGTCGTTCGCTGGGATAATCTGGGTCAAGCGCGACGTAAGCAGCATCGGCCTTGAGGATGCCAAAAAGCGAGGCGATGAGGTCGCTCGACTTGGGCAGACACACTCCAATGCGTGATTCGGGTGGGAGTTTAAGTGCCCGGATTTTCTTGGCGAAGTCCTCGGCCCGCTGGTCTAGCTCTTGATAAGTGACGGTGTGTTCCTGGTCATAAATGGCGAGGGCTTGCGGAGTCTTCCTGACTTGCTCCTCAAAAAGGAGGTGCAGAGTGTTCTCGGAGGGTGGGACTTTCCGCCCTTGGCTTTGAGTAAGGAGCGCGGTGGACTCGGTGGGTGAGAGAATTTTCAGGAAATTCAGTGGCTGATCACCCTGAGTAATCAACTGTTGAAGCAGATTGATAAAGTGCTGCCCAAGGCGAGTGATTGTCGCCTGCTCAAAGCGGTCCGTGCGGTATTCGATCTGGCCAAAAATGTCATCGCCTCCTTCCTGTAAATTAAAGCGGAGGTCGTATTTTGTCTGAGTCTCAGGAATCGGGAAGTGCTCCAGAGTGAGATCACCGAGTGAGCTGTGATCAACTGCCACTTGTTGGAGGTCGAATTTGACTTGGAAAAGAGGAGTAAGTTGATCGAGCTGGCGGTCTGGATTCAGGGCTTCGACCAATTTTTCAAAGGGCAGGTCTTGATGGCTGAGTCCACCTTTTACGGTCTCTTGTACTTGCGATAAAAGCTCGTTAAACGGGATGCTGGGGCTGACTTTGGTCCGTAGCACGAGGGTGTTGACGAGGAGTCCGATGAGGCCTGCGGTTTCCGGCCGATCACGATTGGCGACTTCACTGCCGACGACGATGTCTTCACTCCCCGTGTAGCGATTGAGCAGGGCTTTGAAGGCCGTGAGGAGGAAGGTGAAGAGGCTGACTTCATGCTTGAGCGCGAGTTCTCTTATACGGGCTGAGAGTTCAGGCCCAAAACGGAGCGGGTGATGTGCTCCCTGATGAGTCGCGTTGTTTTGGGATGACCGTGTGGGAAGCTCAAGCGGAGCGGGCTGATCGGCGAGGCGTTCTTTCCAATATTCGAGCTGCGTTTCTCCGGTTTTACTGGCGAGCTGATCCCGTTGCCAAAGAGCCCAATCGGGATACTGAATAGGGAGTGGTGGAAGGGTCGAGGCTCCTGCGAGGTAGAGCTGCGCGAGCTCACGCATAAAGACCATGACGGACCAGCGGTCACAGACGAGGTGATGCGTGACGAATGCGAGGATGTGGTCGTCGTCAGCCAAGTGGAAAAGGCAAAACTGGAGCGGCGGGGTCGTGAGGTCAAATGGTTTGGCGACGAGGGTTGAGATTTTCTCGAGCGCCTCGCTTTCTTCATCTGAAGTGCCCGCGAGTTCGATGAACGCGAGTGCTGCGCGATCACTCTCATGGACGCGGATTTCAGGTTGGCCGTGCTCATTTTTATGGAAGCTGGTCCTAAGTGATTCATGTCGAGTCAAAATGCCTGAAAGCGCTCGGTGGAGTGCTTCTTGATCAAGAGTTCCGCGCAGGCGCAGAGCACTGCTGACATTATAAGCCGTGTTTTGAGGGTCGAATTGTTGGACGAACCAGAGGCGCTCCTGCGCGAAGGATAAGGGAAGCGCTCCTTCTTGGCTGCGTGCTGGGATGCGGTTTTGTCCGGGGACGTTGAGACCTCGCTCCTTGAGTTTCTGCTCAAATAGGGCGCGTTGCTCCGGGGAAAGCTTGGCCAGTTGTTCGTGAAGCGGGTTCATGACTGGGGTGATTGGTCGAGTTGCTTCTGCGCTTCCTGTGGGCTGAGTTCTTGGATTTCTGCCAGCAGTGAGGCCATGTCATCGAGCTCAGCGGAATCTGGGAGGTCATGTGCGAGAACGGTCGCCATGCTCGCGGGAGTGGGATCATCTGAGACGAGGTGGCGAAGCTCGATTTCAACGGGGAAGGTTTCGCGCAGGCGTGCGATAATTTGAATGGCCAATAGGGAATGGCCTCCGAGGGCGAAGAAATTATCTTCTGCGCCAATCCCGCGAAGCCCGAGGAATTCTTCCCAGATTCCGATGATCGTCGCTTCGATATCATTCCGGGGGGCGATGTATGGGTTCGGGAGATCAGGTCGTTCTTCGCTCTGTTGCTTTGCACTAGGTTCTTCTGAGGTCTTTCCTGCTTGGTTGACCCACTGCTGAAGGCGCGGAGCAAGTGCCGTTGGCGAGGTGACAAAAAGGCCTGAGAGAGATGAGGAGATCAGCTGCTCGGTGAGCGTCCAGGCCTCGGCAGCGGTGAAAGATGGTTCGTCATCATTTCCGAAACGGGAGGGGTGAGAAGGTTCGGCTCCTTGGTCGATCGCCTCCACGCGGTCCCAAGCAATGCTGAGCCATCGGGTGTCGGTATTTGTAGCACGGGCGCAATGGCTCACCAGTTGATCGAGCTGTGCGTTGGCGGCGGCGTAAGCTCCCAGCCCGACTCCCCCTAAGATGGCGGAAAGCGAGGACTGTACGCAGACGAATTCTGGTCGGCTTTGGGTGATGGCCTCTCGAAGCGTCAGGAGAATCTGGGCTTTGGTCTGATCATTGTAGTCCCAGTGACTCTGATTCAGAAGAGAAAGAGGCGCGGCGGATTTTTGATTTGTGGTGGGGCTGCAGAGGAAGACCCCTTTTAAGGACCCAGAATGGTCGAGTGCCTCTTGGTAGAGGGAGGGGAGTTCGCTGAGTGAGGTGCTTGTTTTCTGCCAGGCCGGAGTGACCTCAGATATCCATGATGAGGGATCAATTTCTGAGTTCGTGTTGAGAAGCAGGAGCTGGGTGTCTTGGAGTTGAGAGAGCTGCGTGGCCCAGATTTTAGCGAGTTCTGATGAGAGGTTTCCGATCAGGAGGAAGGGGCCTTGAAGCTCTTGGTCAGCGTTTTTGAGAATCAGGTTTTCGTATGAAAGATTCCAGAGGTGGGTGCCGCGCAGGGCAGTGTGAACGGGGGTTTCAGCTTGCTTGAGATGCTTGGTGAGTTGGGGGAGGGGCACCGTATCATCGTAGTCGACAGTACGACATTTGAGGTCTGGAGATTCCTGAGAAATGATGAGAGTTAAAGCTCTGAGGTTCGCTTCTTGGGTGTCTTCATTCTCGATGCCTAGAATATCCTCTGACGCTTTCGTGAGGACCGAGAGCTGGTTTGTCGAGGGAGGGAGCGTCAGAGCGAGGTGCTGCAGCGCGAGCGGATTTCTCCATAGAAAGAGACAGTGCTCGGGAAGGGTCTCGCGTTCTTCAAGCTCCTGAAAGAGCGTGCGGAGAGACTCGGGGTCCTGCGGATTAGTGGTGAATCGTCGGAAGCCAGCGGGGGCGAATTTCTCGCCCGCTTCTACAACGATGATGTCCTCGCCTTGTTCTTCCAAAGCGGTCGCGAGGGAGGCGGCGAAGCTTGAGTTATCGATCAAGATGAGCCATCGCTTTCGTACTGATTTTTGCGGAGCATGGTTGAGCGCTTCTCGTTTCCAAGTCGGGAGGTAGAGGGCGCTTTGAGGGCTTGGGGGCGAAGTTTCGATAGGAGCGATCCAGTAGCGCTTGCGTTGAAATGGCGTGTTGGGAAGAGGAATGCGTTTTCCTTTTTCTTCCCTCAAAGATGGGTGAGCCCAGTTTACGAGAAATCCCTGCTTCCAGAGGGCGGCCGCGAGCTGGAGTGGGTTTTCTTTTCCGAGGGGAGAAAGGGAGCTGAGATCGCCGTGTTGCTTGGCTAGGTTGGTGAGTGTCTCGCTTGGTCCGACTTCTAGGGAAACTGCCTGGGAAAGAGTGAGGGCTGTTTGTGCGGCTTTGCTAAACTCTACTGTTTCTCGTAATTGACGTGTCCAGTAGTTCGTTTGTGTGGCCTGTTCCGCGGTGAGCCATTCTCCGGTGAGGCTGGAGATGATGGGGAGTGAGGGCGGGTGAAGCGTTGTCTGGTTGAGTTCTGCTATAATACCCTGAGCCACTGCGTCCATGGAAGGTGAATGGAAGGCGTAGGTCACGGGGAGTCTCCGAGTGGGAATCTGTCGCTCTTTGAGAGATGCTTCGGCGTCGAGAATCGCGTTCTCGGTTCCTGAGAGGGTGACCCAATCGGGCGCATTATGGGCAGCGAGAGAGAGGTCGTCTCCGAGGAGGGGGGCTGCTTTTTCTGGTGAGCATCCGGCGGCGATCATTGCTCCGGGTTGTGATTCTGCCATGAGGCGACTCCGCAAGGTTACGAAGCGTAGCGCGGCTTCGAGATTGAAAACACCGGCGACACAAGCAGCGGCAATTTCACCCAAGCTATGACCTAGGAGCGCGGCTGGCTGGATGCCGAGCGCGAGAACTTGCTGGGCGAGGCTCACTTGCTGAGCAAAAAGCGTAAGGCAGTCACGCGTGAGCTTTTCCTCGGGGCCAAGTTGATCGATTGCTTTCTGGCACTCCGGCGGGATCGGAGCAAAAGGCGCGGAGTCTCCGCCTTGACCAGAGAAGAGAAGAAGGAGTGAGGGCTGTTCGCTGGCAGGCGAGGCTTCGGGTGCTTTCGCAAGAGCTGCGATGGCTTCTTCCATGGTCTCAACTACTAAGGGGGCTCGGTAGGAGTGAATGCGTCGCCCTTCTTGCAGAGTGAATGCGACGTCGCCGAGCGAGAGGTTTTTATTTTGAGCCAAGTGGTCTCTTAGCTCTGTGGTGAGTTGCGCCAGAGAGCTGGGAGAGGGAGCAGAGAGCGGGAGGAGCTGAGGCCCGCGGCTGGCTTTCGGTTCTTCTGTGACTTGGGGTGCAGGAGCCTCCTCTAAAATGACGTGGGCATTGGTGCCTCCGATTCCAAAGGAGCTGACACCAGCGCGCCGTGGATGAGCTGTGGAATACCAGTCAGTGAGTTGCGGCTTGACTTGGAAGGGGGAGTTCTCGAAATCGATCTCCGGATTGGGTTGATGAAAGTGAAGGCTTGCTGGAATTTTTTGGTGCTTGAGCGAGAGCACGGTTTTGATGAGCCCGGCGATTCCGGCGGCGGCATCTAGGTGGCCGATGTTTGTTTTGACGGAGCCGAGAGCGCAGAATTGCTTGGCCTCGGTGTGCTCTCGGAATGCGGAGGTGAGGGCCGCTATTTCAATGGGGTCACCCATGGCGGTTCCGGTGCCGTGTGCTTCGAGGTAGCTGATGCTTTCGGCCGAGAGGTCCGAAAGGGTGAGCGCATTACGAATGGCTGCGGCCTGGCTGTCCACCTGCGGTGCGGTGTAGCTGACCTTATGAGCGCCGTCATTGGTGATCGCGGATCCTTTGATGATGGCATCGATCTGATCTCCATCGCGCAGGGCATCTTCGAGCCGTTTTAAGACGACAACCCCAGCTCCGCTCCCGCTGACCGTCCCAGCCGCTTTTTCATCGAAGGCTCTGCAATGCCCGTCAGGAGAATAGATGCTCCCTTGTTGAGAGCGGTAGCCTAGCTGCTTAGAAATGGCGACGCCACCAGCGAGGGCCATATCGCATTCCCCAGCGAGGAGGGATTGGCAAGCGGTGTGAACCGCGACGAGGGAGGAGGAGCAAGCGGTCTGAACGCTGATGCTGGGGCCGGTGAGATTGAGTTTGTAAGAGACCCGGGTGGCGAGAAAGTCCTTATCGTTGGAGATGAATATCTCGTAGGGGCTCGTGTTTTCGCGAAGCTGTGAGTTGGCGTAAAGGTTGAGTTGATAACCGTTCATGCCCGCTCCAGCGAAGACACCAGTGCTCGCCGCCTCCTTCTCCCCGAGATAACCCGCGGTTTCGAGTGCCTGCCAGGAGACTTCTAAAAAGAGGCGCTGTTGGGGATCGAGGAGTTCTGCTTCGCGTGGGCTGTAACCGAAGAATTTGGCATCGAAGTGATCGGCATTTTCCAAAAATCCTCCGACTTTGAGATAATCTGGGTCATCGAGGTCGGTCTCGCTCACTCC
>MDTC01189593.1_pt1 | contig 15285 bp, 13 predicted proteins | sample 811181 | NCBI WGS metagenome assembly MDTC01 (sample SAMN05326644, study PRJNA326480) | marine metagenome | isolation source: seawater | place: Pacific Ocean: North | collected 2011
AGCTTATCTAATTCTAATCATCTAACTTTTTTATGGTCAAATTCGTCTGTAGAAGACAGTTTAGTTAATGTACCTGCAGGGGATTATGAAGTGTATATAGCGGATAGTAATAACTGTTTAGAAATTCATACATTTCAACTATCTGACCCATATATAATAGAATTTGGAAATGTTTTAAATAATAATTGTGTTGGAGATTCAATAGGCAGAGCTACAGTATCAAGTAATGGATGCATTTGCCAATTCAGTACATGTACATATAATTGGTCTAATGGCTCTTTAATTAAACATGCAACTAATTTGCCTGCTGGTTACCACACAGTGGAACTTACGCATGCTGATGGTTGTGTCGTCGTAGATTCCATTTATATTGAAGATGGTCTACCTGTTATTGATAGTTTTCAAATTGAGAATAACCTTTCATGTTTTAATGTTAATGATGGTTCTATTGTAATTTACCCAAATGATACAGAGTCGACAATTTTTACATGGTCTAACGGCGACTCAGCTTCAAGTAATAATACATTAAGTGCTGGCGTTTATGAAATCATTGTGAGTAATAATTATTGTGTTGATTCAATATCATTTATCGTTACTGCACCTGACTCAATAGGCTTTAATTATAACTTTCAAAATTTAAACTGTAGCATCGATTCTTCTGGATTAATTGAGTTTTCAACAAGTAATCCTAATTATCCATTTACTTACCACCTTAATAATTCTTCAAGCTTGAGCCCCATTTTTAATAATTTAGTTAGTGGTCAATATAATTTATTTATTCAGGACACATTAAATTGTTTTTCTGATACTATTTCAATAAACCTTCTACAATCAGATTCGATTTTTCTAAGTTTTGAAAATATAATTGATAACAATTGTTTAAATGACTCAATTGCTGAAGTTAAAGTCTTTAGCAATGGTTGTAATTGTGATAACTGTGATTGTTCCTACTATTGGTCTAATGGATCTCAAACAGAATTTGCTTCAAATTTATCGTCAGGAACATACTACATTCAAGTTAATCATAATAATAATTGTACCATTACTGATTCCATATACATTGAAGATGGTTTCCCAGTAGTTGATAGTTTTTTAGTTAATGATGTTTCCTGTTATTACAAAAGCGATGGTGAAGTCATACTTTTCCCTTACGATTCTGCTACAACATCTTATGAGTGGTCAAATGGTTCTTTATCTTCAGTAAATAATTATCTCGATGCAGGAATATATAGCGTCATTGCGAGTAATATAAATTGCGCTGACACCATATCTTTTACAATAAATAATGCTGATACAGTTTTTTTTAGTGTTAATACTGAAAATCTAATTTGTTACGAAGATTCATCTGGATTAATAGAGTTATTACCCTTAGGACAAAATTATCCATATTCTTATTATTTGAATTATAATTCAAGTCAGGATTCAATTTTTTCTAACCTATCAAGTGACTTTTATTCTTTGTTTATTGAAAATTCATTGAACTGTTTTTCAGATACGGTTGAAGTATTAATTAATCAACCAGACGTGTTAAGTTTATCCTTTGATGTTATCCCGGAATCATCACCAGGCTACTTAGATGGGTCTATAACAGCTAATGTTACTGGAGGAGCCCAACCTTACAGTTATCTCTGGGATCATTCACCACTTATTAATGACTTTTACTTAATTTACCTTTCTGAAGGCACATATAGTCTGGAGGTAACAGACGCCAATGGATGTCAAATTATGGATTCTGCATATGTAGATGTTATTTCAGCGTTTCCAGAAATTAGTTTTCAACAATTGAATATTTTCCCCAACCCAACCAATGGAAATGTGCAAATCAAAAATCAGTTTAATAAAATATGTAGTTATGTTCTATATAGTATCAAAGGTGAAAAAATAAGCGAATTAAACTTTTTAAATCCCCACGAAACACAAACGATTTATCTACAAAGTGGAATTTATAATATGAAAATTTATCTAGAGAAATATGTCACCAGTAAAAAAATTGTGGTTTACTAAGTATTGTATTTTTTTTTCTTTTTTAGCTACAAGTTGTGCCCACCAAAACGAACTAACTAATTATGCAGAAAAACATGCAATGGTGGTTAGTGCTCATCCAATTGCTAGCAAAGTCGGGTTAGAAATAATGAAAAATGGAGGTAATGCAGCTGATGCTGTTGTAGCGGTCCAAATGGCATTAGCAGTAGTTTATCCAAGTGCAGGAAATATTGGAGGAGGAGGTTTTTTAGTTTACAGATCGAAAGATGGAAGTGCAATATCACTAGATTTTAGAGAAAAAGCATCAGGATCAGCCAGCTCAACAATGTATTTAGATGAAAACTCAAATGTTGTTGAAAATCTTAGTTTGATTGGTCATAAATCAGTAGGCGTTCCAGGTACTGTTGATGGTATGGTTAAATTTCACCAAAGATTTGGGAGTTTACCTTGGGAAAGTTTAATTCAGCCAGCAATCGATATTGCTATAAAGGGTTTTAATCTAACAAAGATGGAGGCAGAAAAGTTAAACTATTTTAATGCTAATAAATGTATTTCTTTAAATGAAGATAACCCATATTTTTCTGAACTTTTCAAAGAGGGAGATACTCTAAGACTACTTGAATTAGCAGAAACACTTAAAATTATCAAGAACAAAAAAAGGAGTGGGTTTTACGAGGGTATAATCGCTAGTAAAATAATTGAAGAAATTAAAAACAATGGAGGGATTATTTCTCATCTAGATTTAGCTGCTTATGAAAGTGTTTGGAGAAAACCGATTATTTCATCTTACAAAAATTATAAAATAATTGGAATGGGACCCCCTTCAAGTGGTGGAATACTATTATCACAAATGTTAAAAATGTTAGAACATTTTAATTTAGATACTGTTGATTTCCATTCCGATACTTACATTCATTTAATTGCTGAAATTGAAAGAAGATCATTTGCTGATCGTTCAGAACATTTAGGAGATCCGGATTTTCATGAAGTTCCTCTTAATAGATTATTAGATTCAACTTATCTCTTAGAAAGACTAAAAACTATTAAAATGACAAAAGCAACGAAAAGCGATACTATAAAACCCGGAAATTTTTATAATAACGAAAGTGAAGAAACTACACATTTTTCCATTGTTGATAATTTAGGTAATTCTGTTGCTGTTACTACAACATTAAATTCTTCTTTCGGTAGCGGTGTTATTGTTAAAGATGCTGGTTTTATACTAAATAATGAAATGGATGATTTTAGTATTAAGCCAGGATATCCAAACCTCTATGGCTTAATTGGGGGCATTGTAAACTCTATTGAGCCAGGAAAAAGAATGCTAAGTTCCATGACTCCTACAATTTTAGAAAAAGATAATGAACTATTTATGGTTGTCGGATCACCAGGAGGTTCAACAATAATTACAGCTGTTTTACAGACTATTTTAAACGTGATTGAATATGAAATGACTATTGATAGTGCAGTTCGTTCTCCTAGATTTCACCACCAGTGGTTACCAGATCAAATTAAGATGGAAGATATATTTGTATCTGATACTTTATTGACTCGGAAACTTAAAGAACTAGGACATAATTTAAAGTTCGTGAGCTCAATGAACAGAGTGGATGCTATTTTAGTAAGAAATGGTCTATTATATGGGGGTGCAGATCCTCGTGGAGATGATTATTCTGCATCATTTTAATTTTTTGAATATTAAAATTTCCTTATTACATGTAAATAAATTGGATTTTTCTAGTTTTACAGAAAATTGATGATTCAAAAGTACAGTTTATGGTTTTGAAAAAATATCTTCAATTCGATATTATTCTAATTGCAGTTATACATCTTGCTGGAATCATTGGGATTAGAATTGTAAGTCCAGAAATATTTTTAAAGACTTCTTTTGTTTCTATAGTTATTCCACTCGGACTTTACATATACAGAAAAAAGCTAAATTTTAGTAACTACATAATATTACTACTTGTCTATTTTGTTACTTTTTTTTCTGAATGGATTGGAGTAAATTTCAGTTACCTTTTTGGAAATTATGAATATGGAAATTCCTTAGGTTTAAAAATTGATGGTGTTCCAATATTGATTGGTTTAAATTGGGTTCTCCTTGCAGTTGTCTCAAGAGAAATATGTGCTAATTTTTTTTCAAATAAGTGGATTGTTATTTTAATATCTTCAATAATTATGGTATTAATTGACTCAATTATAGAACCAATTTCAGAAAAGCTTGATTTTTGGACTTGGGAAAATAGTATTATACCATTTTCTAATTATAAAGATTGGTTTTTAATCGCATTAATTAATCAGTGGTTATTATCCTTTATCAAATCTGAAAAAGACATGTTTCACTGGTCTTTAGCATACTTAATAATTCTTATTTTATTCTTTGCTTCATTTTATATTTAGTTACTCTAAATAATTATATTAGCTGCGTGAAAAATTATATTATTAATATACACAACATGCCTTGGGTTTTTCTTCCAGGTCTTTAATTTATTTTCAACTTAATTATTAAAAAACATGAACAATATTATCGTATTGGGAGCTGGAATGGTCGGAAGTGCCATGGCCATCGATTTAAAAACTAACTTCAATGTGTTACTTACGGACATTAATAAATCAGTTTTGTCTAAAATTAATGATTTACATCCAGAAATTGAAGTTATGGAGTTAGATGTTAATGATGATTCGCAACTTTTGGAGGCTTTTAACGGAAAGGATTTGGTTTTATCTGCAGTGCCTGGATTTTTAGGTTATAAAACTCTTGAAAAAATTATAAAACTCAAAAAAGATGTTGTTGATATATCATTTTTTCCAGAAAACGCTCTTGATTTAAATCAATTAGCAATTGACAATAATGTTACAGCAATTGTAGATTGCGGAGTTGCCCCAGGAATGGATAATGTTATTTTGGGACATTATAATGAAAGCTATAATATTGAGTCTTTTGAATGTTTAGTTGGTGGTCTTCCAAAAGAAAAAAAATGGCCTTTCTGTTACAAGGCTCCATTTTCACCAATTGACGTAATCGAAGAATATACTAGACCAGCAAGGTACGTAGAAAATGGAAATTTAGTAGTTAGGCCTCCACTTACCGACTGTGATTATGTAGATTTTGAAAATGTTGGAACTTTAGAGTCATTTAACTCAGATGGCCTACGATCAATTATTCATACTATGCCGCATATTAAAGATATGAAAGAAAAAACATTAAGGTATCCAGGACATGTTGAATACATAAGAGTACTAAAAGAAAGTGGTTTCTTCAATGAAGATGTCTTAAAGGGGCATAATATTTCACCTCTAGAATTCACTTCAAAAATTCTTTTTAAAGAGTGGAAATTAGGTCCTCAAGAAAAAGAATTTACGGTTATGAGAGTAACAATTGTTGGTACGTGTAAAAATGGGGTTAAAGAAAAAATTGTTTATGATCTATACGATGAGTATTGCGAGGAAACAAACATTTCATCAATGGCAAGAACAACAGGATATACTGCAACTGCCGCAATTAACTTATTTTTTGAGGGTTTATTTAGTAAAAAAGGTGTTTTTCCGCCTGAACTAGTAGGAAAAGAAAAAGGTTGCTATGAATTCTTTATGAAATATTTAAGAGATAGAAATATTGATTACAAAAAGACAATTGAGGTTGTGAACTAAGTATTTACTTTAAATACTTGATATGCTAACAGTCTATCATAGAGTTCAAGAGGGTCATGGTAGTAAACCTTAATGATATATTCATTATTGGAATCGAAGTGGGCACCTTCAATTCTTCTTGTGCTTATTGAGTTTTGGTTTTTAGTTACGTATAAATAATTGTAGTATCCCTGTTTTAATAAAATAGAATTTTTATAGGAATGGGTTGTAGAATCATAAGTCATTAGAAAATTATCATCAATTTCCCAATTGCTAATTTCTCCAAAAATATATATGTCATCTTCCAATTCATCTCTAATGGGTAATTCGAAATTAACATAAGCATATTCGCCTTCAGTCTTTACATCATCATTATCAAATGTCCTGGAGAAATATTTTCCATCTAAATCTTTGTATTCAAGATACTGTCTGTAAGATCTTTTAAAATCTTTTTTAAGTATGATATGATAATTATTGTTGTCGTAGATAATTTTATCAATATTTTCGCTTTTGTGATTAAAAGTGCTCATTTCAAAAAATCTAAACTCATTGGATCCGTCAAAAAATCTTTCTTCATCAGCAATAAACACTAGTTTATTTTCTCTTATAAAGTCTGGGCCATTTAGCCAATGTTCATCGAATTCTTGATGATTTTGTTGGACATTAATAAAAATGTTAGTGTACGGATCAGAGATGTTTTGTGGATTGTATGTGCAACTAACATCATAAATTTGGTGATATTTTCTTTCATCCATATCATTTGTTTTTTGTATTACGAAATCTAGATTAGATGATTGTTCACTTACAAATAATTTTGCAGATACTAGAGAACTATCAGGTGTGTTTTCATCGAAAATTTTTAAAATATAATTTCCTGATTTGATGAATTTTAAATTGTTATTTGGGATTTCAATTTCATAATGAATATAATGCTGAATAGGACCATTTGAAATACTGAAGTTCTCAATATAGTCAGTAGAGAAACCTTCAATATACTCCATATCCATTAAATTACTTTCATTCCAGTTCATATCACAATGAATTAGTTGGTACTGAAGTGAAATTATATTTTTAGAAAGTAAGTCAAATTCTATTTTTATGTTATCATCAGAATTTAAGTTGAAGGATGGCTCACCTGTAGAGATATTTTGTTTGCCTATTTTAAGACTCTTTATGTTTTCAGAAAATTCGGATTCTTTGTAATTTGGCTTTTTATTAATTGGTTTAATTTCTGTTTTTTTCTCACTTACTACAAAATAGTCCTCTGGCTCTTTTACACTATTTTTTATTGTTTTACAACTAGCAATCGAGCATACAATTAGAAAAAAATATTTTAAAAAAATCTTTGATGTTTTATTTATAATCATTCTAAATTAAGCAATAGCCGTTAATATTGTATAACACAAAAGTATCAAATAGTACAAATTTATAAATTTGCCTTATTAATTATCTTCATATTAAATGGAAATAAAAGTAAGCAAGGGTCTTAACATTAATTTGGAAGGAATTCCTGAAAAGCAGTTGTCAGAACTTAGTTCTCCTAATATCGTCGCGATTAAACCAACAGATTTTCCAAATTTAATGCCCAAAATGCTTGTCAAAGAAGGCCATAAGGTAAAATGTGGATCACCAATTTTTTGTGATAAGTACAATGAGGATATTGTTTTTGCATCCCCTGTTAGTGGTGAAGTTAAAGAGATTGTTAGAGGAGCAAAGAGAAAGATACTAGCAGTTACTGTAGTTTCAGATGGCAGCTACGAGCAAATTAAAAGTTCTGGTGTAGATTTTAACAACATGAATGTTGACGAAATTAAATCTGAGCTAATGTCTACTGGTTTATGGCCATATTTTAGAATGAGACCAATAGATATTATTGCTAACCCAAGTGATAAACCTAAATCTATCTTTATTTCTTCATTTGATACCAATCCGCTATCACCTGATTATAATTTTCTAATGAGTGGGAAATCTGCAGAATTTAATGCTGGTTTAGAGGTTATAAGTAAACTTACTGAAGGTAGTGTTCACTTACAAGTCAGACCTGATTCTGATAAAGTTTTTACAGATGCACCTAATGTACAAATTAACGTTGTTACTGGTCCACATCCTGCTGGAAATGTTGGTGTACAAATTCATAAAATTGATACCCTCAACAAGGGTGAAGTGGTTTGGTATATAAATCCGCAAGATGTAATGATTATTGGTAGGTATTCTCTCACAGGAGCATACGACGCTAGTAAAATAATTGCAATTGGAGGTAGTAATATTTCTGAAAGAAAATATATAAAAACAATAAATGGTGCTAGAATTGGTTCGATAATTAACAAGTCTACAATCAAAGATAATAGCAGAGTTATTTCGGGAAATGCTCTCTCTGGTGAAAAAGTTAATTATGATGACTTTTTAGGTTTTTATCATCAACAAATCACTGTTATTCCGGAGGGTAATCAACATAAATTTTTTCTAACTGATGGGTGGTTGAGTGCAGGTTTTAATAAACTGTCTGCTTCAAAAGCTTATCCTTCTTGGTTAATGCCAAAATCAAAAAGCTATAACTTAGATACTAACTTAAACGGAGAAGAAAGAGCTTTTGTTGTTTCGGGACAGTATGAAAAAGTTTTTCCATTTGATATTTTTCCTGTACAATTAATAAAGTCTATTATGACCAATGATATAGAAAAAATGGAAAACTTAGGTATTTATGAAGTTGCTCCTGAAGATTTCGCTTTATGCGAATTTGTTTGTACATCAAAAATTAATGTACAAGAAATTGTACGATCAGGATTAGATTTAGTTTATAAAGAATGTATGTAATTTAAAATATGAAATTTTTAAGAAAAATATTTGATGAGGCTCATCATAAGTTAAATGCAAATGAAAAAACAAAGAAACTTTTTCCGCTAATCGATGCATTTGATACACTTATGTTTACACCTAATCATGTAACTAACAAAGGTGCTCATGTTAGAGATGCAATTGATCTAAAACGGACTATGATGATTGTTATAATCGCATTAGTTCCTTGTTTGTTATTTGGCATTTACAATACCGGATACCAACACTACAGAATTTTAAATCAATTAGCAGATGCAAGCTTTTTAGACATTATTTTAAAAGGCTCTCTTGTGGTATTACCGCTTGTTGTCGTTTCATACGGAGCAGGATTGTTAGTTGAATTTATTTTTGCAATCAGAAATGGCCATACTGTACAAGAAGGGTTCTTGGTTTCAGGAATGCTTATACCACTGTGTATGCCAGCAGATGTTCCGTTGTGGATGGTAGCTGTTGCAACTATATTTGCTGTTGTTATTGGAAAGGAAGTATTTGGAGGCACAGGAATGAATATATTAAATGTTGCTCTTACTGCCAGAGCCTTTCTTTTCTTTGCTCATCCTACTAAAATGTCGGGAAATGAAGTCTGGGTAACAGGCTTTTCTGATTTAAAAGGTAAAAAATTTGCCTCATTAATTTCACCTAATAATTCAGAGGGTGTTGTCGATGGAAGCACTGGTGCTACTGCTCTTGGTGATTTAGCATCATTTATGCAAGATTCTCCAGCACTTGAAAATGTGCAAGCTTTCACTGCTAAATATTCTTTTATGGATGCATTTTTAGGATTTATTCCTGGATCGGTAGGAGAGACATCTGCTTTAATGTGTTTAATTGGAGCTGGTATTTTACTGTGGACAGGAATTGCAAGTTGGAGGGTTATATTATCTTTTTTTGCTGGAGGTTTTGTAATGGCAACAATATTAAACCTAATAGGAGGTAATGGATATTTTGAACTACCTGCTATCCACCAGCTAATGTTAGGTGGGTTTATGTTTGGAATGGTGTTTATGGCTACCGATCCAGTCACTGCATCTCACACGGACAAAGGAAAGTTTATTTACGGTTTTCTAGGTGGTTTTTTAGGAATCCTTATAAGGATGGTAAACCCTGCTTATCCAGAGGGAATTATGTTGGCTATTTTAATAGCAAATGTATTTGCCCCTCTTATTGATCATATGGTGATTCAAAATAATATTAAAAAAAGATTAAAACGTTTAAAAACAGCTTAATATGGCAATGAATAAAGATAGCAACGCATACACAATAACATTTGCAGTGATTTTAGTTGTTATTGTTGGTGGTTTATTGGCACTTATTGCAAATGGCCTTAAACCAATTCAAGATGAAAATTTAAAGAACGAAAAGAAGCAGTATATACTGAATTGTTTGCCCGGAAATAAAGCGATAACAAGAGACGAAGCTGGCGATAAATTTGCAAAATTTGTAAAACAAAGACTAATTCTTGATTATAACGGTGAAATTGTTGAAAATACTTTACTAGATGCTAATGTAGCTGTTAACGACAAAGATCCTAAAGATGCTTTTAGTATTGACCTATTAAAAGAGTACAAAACAATTAAAGAAGCAGGAAATAGAAATTACCCACTTTTTATATGTAATGTTGATAACAAGACTTATTATGTTGCTCCTGTAATGGGAAAAGGGCTTTGGGCTGCAGTTTGGGGCTATATTGCCCTTGATGAGAATGGAAATAAAATTGAAGGTGCAGTTTTTGATCACAAATCAGAAACTCCTGGACTAGGAGCAGAGATTACCCAAGATTTTTTTGAAGATCAATTTATCGGAAAAATGATTTCTAATGGCAATAATTATAGACCTGTTGAAGTCAATAAACCAGGAAACCCATTAAATGAGTACCAGGTAGATGGTATTAGTGGCGGTACTTTTACAAGTGTGGGGGTGGAAGAAATGATGAGTAGAACATTATTAGTCTACCATAAATATATTAAAAACGCAAAAAGATCTTAACTTTATAAAATGTCTGAAACTTTAGAAGTTGTAGAGGAAAAAAAAGTAGCTAAAGAAAGGGAACCTTTATTTTCTAAAAAAAATAAAAAACTTATCACTGATCCCTTAGATGAAAACAATCCTGTTACAATTCAGGTATTGGGTATATGCTCAGCACTTGCAGTAACAGTACAAATGAAGGCAGCAGTTGTTATGTCAATTTCTGTACTCTTTGTTCTCATTCTAGCAAATGTTTCTATTTCTTTAATAAGAAATTTAATACCCAATAGAATTAGGATTATAGTTCAGCTAGTTGTTGTTGCAGCTCTTGTTATTATAGTTGATCAAGTTCTAAAGGCATATCTATTTGATGTTTCCAAAGAATTATCAGTATTTGTTGGATTGATTATAACCAATTGTATTATCATGGGTAGGCTAGAAGCCTTTGCATTGGGTAATAAAATATGGCCCTCAGCACTTGATGCAGTAGGTAATTCTCTTGGTTATGGAATGGTATTAGTGGTTGTATCCTTTTTTAAGGAGTTGTTTGGTTCGGGAAAACTTTTTGGTATGGAAATTTTTGGAAATGCTACTGAGGCTACAGGTCTCTATTCTTTTGGCTACATGGATAATGGTTTGATGCTACTACCTCCATCATCACTTATTTTGGTTGCAATTTATATTTGGATCCAAAAAATCAGAAACCCAAGTTTAATCGAAAGTAATTAATATAAAAGTATGGATTTAGTTAACATTTTTATAAGGAGCGCTTTCGTCGACAATATGATATTTGCATTCTTTTTTGGGATGTGTTCCTATTTGGCTGTTTCTAAAACAGTTAAAACAGCATTTGGATTAGGAATGGCTGTAATATTTGTATTAACAGTAACAATTCCCATAAACTACTTAATTGAAAACTATGTGCTTAAAGAAGGCGCACTAAGCTGGCTTGGAGCTGGTTACGAAAATATTAGCCTTAACTACTTGACATTTATCATGTTTATTGCTGTTATTGCTTCAACTGTTCAGCTTGTTGAAATGATAGTAGAAAAGATATCCCCAGCATTATATGGTGCACTTGGAATATTTTTACCTTTAATTGCTGTAAATTGTGCAATATTAGGTGGTGCTTTATTTATGCAAGAAAAGCAATTTGCTTCAATAGGACAAGCTACAATTTATGGCTTAGGTTCAGGCGTTGGTTGGTTTATTGCAGTAGTTTTGATTGCAGCTATCAGAGAAAGAATAAGATATGCTAATATCCCTGGGCCACTTAGAGGTGTAGGAATGGCTTTTTTGATAACTGGGCTTATGGGCTTAGCTTTTTTAGGTTTTATGGGATTTGAAATTTAATATAATTGAAATGGAACTAATTATACCGATAATCGTTTGTTTGACAATTGTTTTAACTCTGACAGGTGTTCTTCTTTTAGCTAAAACATTTTTAGTATCATCTGGAAAAGTAAAAATTACTATTAATGGTGAAAAAACATTGGAGGTCGATGGCGGGTCCTCGTTATTAACAACTTTAGGGAACGAAGGTATTTTTTTACCTTCTGCATGTGGAGGTGGTGGTACTTGTGTACAATGCACATGTCAAGTACATTCTGGTGGAGGTAGTATTTTACCCACTGAAGAACCACATTTCTCAAGAAAACAAATTGCTAATAATTTTAGACTCGGTTGCCAAGTTAAGGTAAAGGAAGACATGGAAATTGAAGTAGAGGAGGAGATTATGGGGATTAAAGAATGGGAGGCTACCGTTGTTTCTAATTATAATGTAGCAACATATATAAAAGAATTCATTGTAGAAATTCCTGAGGATATGGATTATAAAGCAGGAGGGTATATTCAAATAAAAATACCAAAAGGAGAAGTAAAATATTCAGAAATGGATATCTCTGCCCACCCTAAAGATCACCCTGGGGAACCGGAAAAATTTGAAAAAGACTGGAAAGAAGGAAAGTTTGCGATAAGAGATCTAGTAATGAAAAATGATGAGGAGGTTGTTAGGGCTTATTCTATGGCCTCTTATCCAGCTGAGGGAAGAAATATTATGCTAAATGTTAGGGTTGCTGCCCCGCCTTGGGATAGAGGAAAAGATGCTTGGATGGACGTTAACCCGGGTGTCGCATCATCTTATATTTTCAATCAAAAGCCTGGCGACAAAGTGACAATTTCTGGTCCTTACGGAGAATTTTTCATAAACGATTCCGATGCCGAGATGTTATACGTTGGCGGTGGAGCTGGAATGGCTCCAATGCGTTCACATTTATACGAACTATTTAAAACAATTAAAACAGGAAGAAAAGTTTCTTACTGGTATGGCGGTAGATCTAGAGCAGAACTTTTTTATATACACTACTTTAGAGATTTGGAAAAAGATTTCCCAAATTTCAAATTTTATATGGTTCTTTCTGATGCACTACCCGACGACAACTGGGTTGAGAAGAAAGATATAGATGATCCAGAAGGTGATGGATTTGTAGGCTTTGTTCACCAAGCTGTTATTGATCAATATTTAAGTAAGCACGAAGCTCCTGAAGATATTGAATTTTATTTCTGCGGACCTCCAATGATGAATCAAGCAGTATTAACAATGTGTGATGAGTGGGGTGTTCCACCAGAAAATGTAAGATTTGATGACTTTGGTGGATAGTGTCAAAGTATTATGTATTTTTTTAGCTACTTTTCTTTTTTCTTGCGGTTCTTCAGTAAATGTAGATAACAATACCTATCTAAATATTAAAGGTAATGCCCAGGGAACAACATTCTCGATAATATACCAAGATAGTTTAAAAAGAGATTTTTCTACTCAAATTGACTCAATACTAAATGAAATTGACTTTCAATTATCAAATTACGATACCTCAAGTTTTATTAGTAAGTTTAATAATTCAATTAAAAAAACACAAAGATTAAGCAATAATGATCCATTTATACATTGTTTTAATAAATCTAAATCATTTTATGAACTAACTAATGGTTATTTTAATGCTGCAGTTTTTCCATTAGTTGAGTATTGGGGATTTTTCAATAATTCTGATGTTGAAGTAGATACTAATGTTATTGTAGATTCAATATTACCGCTAATAAATATGGATTCAATATATATTCGAAAAAACAAAGACGGTTCTTTGGATATAATTAAAAGTAAGCCAAGTATTAAATTAGATTTTAATGCAATCGCTCAGGGTTATAGTGTAGATTTGATTGGTAACTTTTTGCAAAGTAGATCTATTAAAAACTTCATGGTTGAGATTGGTGGTGAAATTACAGCAAGAGGAGATAATTCAAAAGGAGAATCATGGAAGATTGGTGTTGAGAGGCCTGTAGATAGTTCTTCGGTAGGTCAGTTTGGCTTTCAAAAAATAATACAATTAAAAAATAAGTCAATAGCGACCTCAGGAAATTACAGAAAATTTAAAAAAATTAATGGTATAAGATTATCTCACACTATTAATCCTAAGACAGGATTTTCTGCGATGAATAATCTATTAAGTGTATCTGTAATAACAGATTCTGCAGCCAATGCAGATGCTCTAGCAACATCTTTCATGGCGATGGGTTTGAAAAAATCTAAAGATTTTATAATGAATAAGGGCTTAGATGTTAAAGCTTATTTTATTTATGACTCAGCGGGTAAATATCAAGAATGGAGTAACTTTTAAGCAATCTCCTCATTAGTAGTTTTACATTTTTCATTTGGTCTAGCACCACAGAAACTACAGTTTTCTCCTTCTTTATTTAAAAGCGGATTGTTGCTAGCGCATGTGCCAGCAAACTCACCATTTTTTTTTAGCAAAAGTTTTATTGCAATTCCAGCAAAGCAAAATGCAAGGAGTAATATTGAAATAAAAAATAATTTCATTACGTAAAAATAAGTAATTAATTCAAATTTTCTTAATGTGTTCTGCTTACACATTAAAATAAATAAAAAGATGCTTAAAATTACAAGTTTATAATTTCACCATTACCAGTAACAGAATAACTGGTAACTGAGGGCTCTCCGTAACAGTAAACGCTTCCATTATTTCTAATTTCGATAATTAGCGTATCAGATGCCAAAATTTCAGCGTTAGCTATACTATTTGAATGAATATGTATTTTTCTTGATGTCAAGTTTTTTGCATCAACTGGACCCAAGCCACTATTATAGCAATATAAATTGTTACAATTTCCGATAATTTTAACGGCTGAGGAACCATCTAATATTTTTATTTTTGAAGAGTTATTATTTAAATTTAATTCTATGTTTGAGTATGCCTGAAAAGAATTTACATCAAATTCATGTTCTATATTATTTTGATTAGTCAATTTGCCAAACCCGTATATATCAACTTGGTTAAGAGAAGTATAATGGTAAAATATTTCTATTTCTGACGGTTTTCTAATAAAGTCACATTTATTCAAATTATGAATTCTAAGCTCATTTTGTAATGTTGTCAATTCTATAAGATTAATTAAATTTTCAGGTGCATTTATCGAAATTAAATCAAGTGAATCATTTATAAGTGTAAGATTTATATCATCGTAAATACTAACTATATCCACTCTATTTTGGCTAATATTTAATATTTTATTTACACCATTTTTTTTCCAACAGCTTCTGTCGTTTGCTTTTTTACATGAAACAATTAAGACAAATAATATGGCCAGTAATTTAAAATTCATATCCAAAACCAATACTAACAAAATCTGCTTTACCAAGGTGCGATTTTAAAGAAAGTCTAATTAGAAAATTATTAAAGGGTTTATATTCGGTAAATATCTTTTGGAAAAATATTTTTTTTGATTCTATTTTGTTATAAAGGTAAGTACCAAATTGAAATCCAAGAACTAATTTGTTAAAGTGGGTGATATTACCTA
>MDTC01032201.1_pt1 | contig 15284 bp, 11 predicted proteins | sample 811181 | NCBI WGS metagenome assembly MDTC01 (sample SAMN05326644, study PRJNA326480) | marine metagenome | isolation source: seawater | place: Pacific Ocean: North | collected 2011
GGATTTGAACCCTAGATAGGCTATTAACCTATGCCGGTTTTCAAGACCGGTGCTTTCAACCACTCAGCCATCTCTCCAACGCCGTGAATTCTACTTGTTTAGCTATGGCTTTGTAAAGACCTAACGTGATTAACTGCTATTTTTTTATACGAATTATAGGTTTATACGCTAAAATAAAGGACAAGTATGCTTTTTTTATTTAAACAAGAGATGTGGATTGTAGGGTTGTGTCCATGATTTTCGATCACAGAGTGTTGAATGCCTTATTGCGCCTCTGTGTCGCTAAGGAATTTTTTATGAAAACCGGTTTTCAGATGAAGTTATGCTCGATCTTTTTTCTTTCCTTGTGTTACTTATTTCCCATGATAACCAACGCGCTACCCATAGCGGGCCCAGATGGTCAACGTAGACAAGTACTGAATTACTACGGGCCAACTCAAAGTGATGATACTTTGTGGCGTATTGCAGAAAAGGCTCGTCCTGCCTCTAATGTGACTATGTACCAAGTTATGGTGTCTATATTTCTAGCTAATAGAGATGCTTTTACCACAGATAACCTAAATTCTCTTGAATCAGATGAAATGCTTGTGATTCCTGATATTAAGGAAATGAAAAGTATTTCTGCAAAAACAGCATATAAAAGAACGATGCGGGATTATCGTCTTTGGAGAGCTAAACAAAGAGCTATTGCTGCGAAAAAGAAAGCTAAACAAGCAAAGAATAAACCTAAACCAGATCCGAAGATTACACCTAGAGTCGATTTAAAAGAGCAAGTGAAGCCTAAGGGTGAGCAACTCATTGAAGAAACTTATATTCGTAAAGATGGTTCAGCTTTTGTAATACGCAAAGATGCAAGTGATCAAATTGTTAGTCGTCAAGAACTTAATGTAGAAAAAGATGCTCTACTGAGAAAAGGTCAATGGGTTCAATTTGAAGGTGAAAAGGTTAAAAAAGTTGAAGCCATTTTGTTAACAGAAAAAGCTGCTCGTGTTCTCATGGCGTTGAAACAAGAGCAAGATAGAAATGATCTCTTAAATGATCAATTAGTCAGATTGGAGGATGATCTTGAGTTATCCAGTGTAGAAAATCGAGATTTTGTACGCAGGGTAGCTGAATTCAATAATAAAATTTTACGGGTACAAGAGGAGCTAAGAACATCGAAGCGGGCCGGTAGTGATTTACGCAAAGAGCTTCAAAGTGTTATCGATAGCCTTGAGAAAGAGCGTGATTCAAATTTACTTTTACAACAAGAGAAAGAGGCTGCAATTGCTGCAATAGAGAATGCGAAAGATGGTTTTTGGACTCAAATATTAAATAATCCTGTTTATCTAGGAAGTATTGTTTTTATTGAGATATTAATTTTATTGCCTATAGTTGCATGGATTTATCGACGTAATACAGTGATAGAGACTGCTGAGGCGCTCGAAGAAGCATTGAAGGCTCAAAAAGAAGCTGCGAATATGACAACAACAGCATTTCAACCTATTGATGATATACAAGAATCGGCCATGGATGAATCTGCTGTGATACCTAATATACAAGAAGAAGTTTTTTATGATGATGCGGGTTTAGTTGAACAAGAGAAACGTGAAGCCGAAGCAGAAGCAGAAACAGAAACAGAAGCAGAAGCAGAAGCAGAAACAGAAGCAGAAACAGAAACAGAAGCAGAAGCAGAAGCAGGTACAGCAGAAGATGAAGCGGGCGCCGATTGGGGCGATGCATTGAATGAGCAGGCTGACGCAGAAGCAGGTACAGCAGAAGATGACGCGGGCGCTGATTGGGGCGATGGATTGAATGAGCAGGCTGATGCAGAAGCCGAAGACAATGCCCTCGAGTCCACTGAACTAGCAGGCGATTCTGATGATGAAGTGACACCATTTGATGAAGCTACAGCAGAGCATGCAGAAGATAATCTTGAAAACTTAGCAGGTGAGTTAGAAGATTCGCTCTCCGAAATTGAAGGTTCGGAAGAAATGGAGTCTATGGCTGAAGATTTCAATGAACTTGAAGCTGATCTTGGTTTAACCGAGGAAAGTCAACATGCTGAAAATGAAGCAATGAATGAAGAAATGGCCGATCTTGCAGGGGAGCTTGATCATTCTTTGGAAAATATCGAAGCTTCTGAAGCTTTGGGTGAGATGGAACAAGACCTGAATGAACTTGAAGAAGACCTTGGTTTAACCGAGGAAAGTCAACATGCTGAAAATGAAGTAATGAATGAAGAAATGGCCGATCTTGCAGGGGAGCTTGATGATTCTTTGGAAAATATTGAAACATCCGAAGTGATGGACGAGATGGAACAAAACCTAAATGAACTTGAAACGGATCTGGGTTTAGCTGAAAATGCTCAACAAACTGAACATGAAGATGTACAAAACGAGTTAGGAGAGTTAGCAAGTGGGCTAGAAGAGTCAAGTGATCTTGAGCAAGACATAGATGTATCAGAAAATGAGGGGCATAGCCTCATTGAAGAAAGTGAAATTGCTGAGCAAGACTTATTACGTGCTGGTGTTGATGTAGAAGAGGTAATTGAAGAAACTGAAATTATAGAAACTGAAATTATAGAAACTGAAACAGTTGATAGAGTTGAAGATCACGCAGTTCACGAAGAAGCACCTACAGATGCAGCCACAGATGAGATGGCGACAGAAGATGTTGCAACAGATGAAATGGCGACCGAAGATTCCGCCACAGATGAGCTGGCGACCGAAGATTCCGCCACAGATGAGCTGGCGACCGAAGATTCCGCCACAGATGAGATGGCGACAGAAGATGCTGCCACAGATGAGATGGCGACAGAAGATGCTGCCACAGATGAGCTGGCGACTGAAGATGCTGCTACAGATGAGATGGCGACTGAAGATGCTGCCACAGATGAGATGGCGACTGAAGATGCAGCCACAGATGAGATGGCGACTGAAGATGCAGCCACAGATGAGCTGGCGACCGAAGATGCAGCCACAGATGAGCTGGCCACCGAAGATGCAGCCACAGATGAGATGGCGACAGAAGATTCCGCCACAGATGAGCTGGCGACCGAAGATATTACCGTGCAAACAGCAGTGCAAGAAATGAATGAGGAGTCAGGAACACAAGATGCATCGCAATCTTATGTGATACCTGATAGCTCAACCCAAGATGAACTAGAAGAAATATTATCTCGACTTAAATTACCCGAATTTGATCATAGTGAATTGATTTCACCTGATGAGTACGAAAAACAGCAAAGTTTAGCACAACAAGAAAAATCTCATGATGCGCAAAAAATTCTAGATAATCTTGATATGGATAGCGAGTATATCAGCATAGGCTCTTTACTTAAAAGTAATGAAAATAAGAATCCAAATTTTGCCAAGGCCGATGATGCTTCATTGATCACGGATAGTCAGAATATAACGGATAGTCAGAATATGGATGCGACAAAAAATTCTGATGAAGACTATGAAAAATTAGTAGCTGAAACAGAAAACCTTGTTTCTGCTAAGTTTGATTTAGTTCGTGCTTACATTGAAATTGACGATAAAGAAAGTGCGCGTAACTTATTAGAAGAAATTCTATTACAAGGTAGTGATGTACAAAAAACCGATGCTGAAGCCCTCTTAAATACTTTAGAAGAGCAAGAGAAGACATAAGAAAAACATTTTGTTATAATTGATTGTTTTTAAATTGTTAAAGGCTTTTTTAAGATGCGTATTGCATTGAGGATTGAATATAACGGCTCTGCATTTTATGGTTGGCAGCGCCAAAGAGAAGTGGATACAATCCAACAGCAATTAGAGCGGGCTTTATCTCGTGTGGCCAATGAGCCTATAGAAGTGCATTGTGCTGGGCGTACAGACGCAGGTGTCCATGCAACAGGTCAAATCATTCATTTTGACACACAAGCTGAGCGTCAAATGGTTGCCTGGACGCGAGGTGTGAATGCTCATTTACCGTCATCGATTGCAGTGAAGTATGCTAAAAGGGTATCGGATGATTTTCATGCCCGCTTTTCTGCACAAGCGAGACAATATCGCTATCTCATTTTAAATCAGCCAACACGACCTGCGATCTTGCATCATGGTGTGACGTTACATCATGCTTACTTAGATGAACAAAAGATGCACCAAGCAGCTCAATCTTTGCTCGGAGAAAAAGACTTTAGTAGTTTTAGAGCGGCACAATGTCAGTCGAATACGCCTTTTCGAGATATACACCACGTACATGTGCATCGATTAGGTGATTATATCGTAGTAGATATTGCTGCTAATGCTTTTTTGCACCACATGGTGCGTAATATCGTAGGCTCTCTGATGAAAGTTGGGGAGGGCGCTGAACCTGTAACTTGGATGCAAGAGTTACTTGATCGTAAAGATAGAACTTATGCTGCACCAACAGCGAAACCACATGGGCTTTATTTAGTTCATGTAACTTATCCTGAAGCATTTGGCTTAAAATCTGTGGCAAAAGGACCACTCTTTTTACCCAATGATTTATAGATTAAATTTAAAAAATTCTACATAGAGGATGAATTGATATGAACTGGCTTGAAAAAATTCTACCCAAAAGTAAACATATCTCTTTAAGGCGGCATAGTATTCCAGAAGGTGTCTGGAGTAAGTGCTCTGCGTGTCAACAATTTTTGTACCGTACAGATCTAGAGAAAAATTTAGAGGTTTGTCCTAAATGTAGTCATCATATGGCTATTCATCCTCGTCAGCGCTTGAAAAGCTTTCTTGATGAAGGTTTTACAGTCGAGATCGGTGAACAGATTGAGCCTAAAGATATTTTGAAATTTAAAGATAGTAAAAAATACAAAGATCGCATTGCATCAGCTCAGAAAAGCACATCTGAGAAAGAAGCTTTAGTGGTCATTGAAGGTCAATTAAAGCAAATACCTGTTGTGGTGTGTGCTTTTAACTTTGCTTTCATAGGTGGTTCATTATCAAGTGCTGTAGGAGATCGGTTTGTCCGAGCTTGTGAAGTGAGCTTGGAAAAAAATATTCCTCTTATCTGTTTTTCGGCCAGTGGTGGTGCCCGTATGCAAGAAGGCCTTATGTCGCTGATGCAAATGTGGCGTTCAAGTGCGATGCTTGATTTATTAAGCCAGCGCCAAATTCCTTTCATTTCAGTTTTAACTGAACCCACATATGGTGGTGTATCAGCAAGCTTAGCGATGCTCGGTGATGTGAATATTGCTGAACCCAAAGCACGTATAGGATTTGCAGGTGCTCGTGTTATTGAGCAAACGGTACGAGAGAAATTGCCTGAAGGATTTCAGCGTAGTGAAATGCTGCTGGAAAAAGGTGCTTTAGATATGATTGTTGACCGTCGCGAAATTCGCGATACTATAGCGCGTTTGTTATCTAAGTTTAGACCTGATTTACCTTATAAAAGTTGCGAAATGACGATGCAGGCAGAAGAAAAATCAGATGTACTTCAGGCTGACGCAAGGCATCTGGTGTAGTGAGTCGTGGGAAACGTAAGTTCTTATAGACCCAAACATACTGCATCGATAGATGAATGGATGGCGTACTTGTTGGCACACCATCCAATAGAGCATGTCAAGCTGGGCTTAACACCAATGCGTATGGTAGCAGAGCGTTTACAGCTTTTAAGCTTCCCTAAATCCAAAGTGATCACGATAGCGGGCACAAATGGAAAAGGATCAACAGCTTGCTTTTTAGAGTCTATGCTTACTGCAGCAGGTTATCGTGTTGGACTTTATACTTCTCCGCATATTCATGATTTTTGTGAACGCATTCGTGTGCAAAAGCACATGATTGAATCTAAATCATTTACTCAAGCATTGGATGCGGTGGGGCAAGCAAAAGGTCAAACACAACTGACTTTCTTTGAATGGACAACTTTAGCTGCTTTGTGGCATTTTAAGCAGCAAGATCTTGATTTCATTTTACTCGAAGTAGGTTTGGGGGGACGTTTGGATGCAACTAATGTGGTTGCATCAGATATGAGTGTGATCACCTCTATTGGCTTAGATCATACTGAGTATTTAGGTACAACACGAGAAGAAATAGCTTATGAAAAAGCAGGCATCATGCGACCTCATACCTCATGTATATGTGGTGAACCTGATGTACCGCATTCGGTTTTTGAATCAGCTGAGCGTATGAATACAACACTACGCTTGGTAGGCCGTGATTTTTTTCTTGAGCCCGTATCTTCTTCATACAGTTTTAGAGGGAGAAAGCTATCTCACCTGTTGTTGCCAGAGATACAATTACCTCTACCTAATGCTGTCACTGCATTAGCTGTTATGGACGAATTGGATTTAGACATTGAACCAAGTGTGGTCGCTGATGGCTTACAGCATGCTTATTTGCCTGGCCGTTTTGAATTTATACAACAAAAGCCTTGTATTGTGTTAGATGTTGCACATAATATGCAAGCAGCTCATTATCTCAAAGAAAAATGCGCAAGCTTAAAAGTCAGTGGAAAGCGTTATGCAGTCTTTGGCATGATGGGAGATAAAGATATTTCAAGTATATTAGCTTCTTTGAAAGGTTGTTTCGATACATGGTATTTGATTGATTTACCTCAGCCTCGAGCAGCTAAAATGGAACAGTATGTTGAATATATGGATACGCCTTGTTTTGTGTTTTCGCATATGGCGCAGTTATGGCAACATCTAAAGCAAGAAGTCCAAGATGATGACTGTATTGTTGTGTTTGGATCTTTCTATACTATTGCTGAATTTAAAGAAATTTTTTCAAGATAAAGGAGTCCGTTGTGTCTCAATCATTTCATAATCGGTTGGTTGGAACCATAGTTTTAGTGGCGCTTTCCGTTGTTTTTCTACCAGACTTACTTGATGGGCATCAAGATGAAATCGAAGAAGTGTTTCCTGATATAGTACAAGCGCCTCCGTTTGAAGACGTTGATGCACCTCAAGATGCTTTTGTAAAACTTGAAAATCAATATGTTGAAGGTTTGGATCATATTGCGACTATTTCTGAATATAAAGAGTTACCAACGATTAAATCAATGACTGTGAGTAACCCTACAACCAAACAACAACCAAAAGAAAAAAAACCAGTTGAAAAACAGGCTGCTTCTAAGTTTGAAGCGCCAAGTCAGAGCTTTTCTTGGGCTTTACAAGTCGGCACTTTTAAAGATGCTAAAAATGTAGAAAAGCTTATTACACAATTGAGAGTAAATAAGCTTAAGGTATATACCATACCTAGAAATATTCAAGATAATGCTTTAACAAAAGTATTTGTTGGACCTGATATTTCGCGTAAAAGGATGATTGAGTATCAAAAACAAGTGAAGCAGCTTACCAATACAACGGGAGTTATTGTGAAGCATGATCCACTTCGAAGCATGTAAGTGGATCAATCTAAAATTGAAAAGAGGTATGTTATTATATATGAATTGGGTTGATTACATTATTATTGGTATCATTAGCTTGTCTGCTGTGATCAGTTTGGTAAGAGGGTTTGTCAAAGAGTCTCTATCTCTTGTCATTTGGTTTTTTGCTTTTGTGGTATCAAGTCGTTTTTATCAAGATTTAGCATCTCACTTTACAGCGATAGAAAAACCTCTTCTTAGAGAGGGTGCTGCGATCGTCGCCTTGTTTGTGACAACACTGATCATTGGTGCTGTAGCGAATTATATATTGAGTCAGCTGGTGAGTAAAACAGGACTTTCAGGTACTGATCGCGTTCTGGGTATATGTTTTGGTGGATTGCGCGGTACTTTGGTGGTTGCTGCCATGCTTTTTGGTTTGGACACCTTTACAGAAATGAATCACGCGCAGTGGTGGGAACGATCAATATTGATTCCTGAATTTAAAGTTATTATTCAATGGTTTTTTGAAACCATGATGCAAGACTCGAGTTTTTTAGATGTAAAGTTTGAGTTTCTCAATCTAAACTGAAGAAACAGTTTATCCCTTTAATATAAATAAAAAGGAGTTTATTTATGTGTGGTCTTGTAGGTATTTATGCCAATCATCAAGTCTCTCAGCAACTTTTTGAAGCACTTTTGACATTACAGCATCGAGGTCAAGATGTTGCGGGTATGTTGACAATGGAGTGTGAGCGTACGCATATGTATTCAGCTGAAGGAAGTGTTGTTGATGTGTTTTCAACAGAGCGCTTGAGTCAATTATCTGGCTCTTGTGGTCTAGCTTATGTTACGCAGCAAGTGAGCCAACATACAGGTACTTACGATAGTCAGTCCGTTTATCTTAATTACCCTTATGGCTTAGGATTATTTCACGATGGTCATTTAACGAACTCAGATGAAGTTAGGCTTTATCTTTCTCGCCATTATAGGCAAATCAAATCTTCATCAGATACAGAGTTGTTATTAAATTTGTTTGCGCAGCAGTTGGCAAACTTGTCGCCAACTCTACCTATGGTTGAACGTATTTTTGCTGTAATTCATCATATTCATCAGATTGTACGTGGAGCTTATGCTTGCGTTGTTACAATATCGGGTTATGGTTTGGTGGCTTTTCGTGATGCGTTTGGTATTCGCCCTCTTATATTGGGACGCAAACAGGTGGATGGTGTCATATCTGAATATATGGTTGCATCAGAAAGTAGTACACTGATCTCTTGTGGTTTTGAAGTTGTACGAGATATTGCTCCAGGTGAAGCTATTTATATTGATCAAGAAAGCCAGTTGATGTCTCAGCAGTGCGCTGTCAACCCACAGGATTGTCCTTGTATTTTTGAGTATGTTGCTTGCGCGCGTTCAGATTCAATTATGGATAAAATATCTGTGTATCAAGCACGAAAAAATATCGGTCAAGCTTTAGCTGATAAAATAAAAAAGAAGTGGGATGATTATCATATCGATCAAGTCATTTCTGTACCCAATACATCTTTAGATATTGCATTGCAATTAGCAGCAAGCTTATCTTTACCTTATCGACAAGCGTTGCTCAAACATCATACTAAATCAAAACATCAGGCTTTAAACGATAAGTCTATCTCTGTTATTGAGGATGCTGTGAAAGGTTGTTCAGTCCTTTTAGTTGGTGATTCAATCATTCGTGGACGTAATACCTCTAAAATTATTAGTATGCTGCGTGATGCTGGTGTAGAAAAAGTTTATTTCGCTTCCGCAACACCTAAAATTAAATTTCCAAATGTGTATGGCATTCAAATGCCTTGTCTTAATCAGCTGATTGCCTATGGACGAGAAACACAAGAAATTTCACAACTTATTGGTGCTGACGATGCTATTTTTCAAAACTTATCCGATTTAGTTGAAGCTGTACAGCAACTCAATCCAAGTATTGCACGTTTTGAGACTTCCCTATTTAATGGTCATTATGTTACAGATGATATTGATCAGTCTTATCTGGATCATTTAATTGAATCTCGAAGTGTGGAGTATGCATAAGTCGACAAATCCTTATGATGCAGATGTGCTTTTATGATCGCACCAAGGCGTCTGAGCTGATATAATTTGACACCTATCATTTTGTAATGTGGGTTTAACTTTTATGAATCAACAAGCTTTAGATAAGCTATTACAGCCTATCCATAGTTTTTTATCAGTACAGACGCCTCAGCTGTGGGTCGACTCTGCTTTACATTGTCTTGACCACCTTTTGATTGATCATGCTAATTGTGAACTCAAAGCTGCACAAACCGCTGTTGCACTTTTACGTCAATACGCTTTGACACCAGAGCAATCGAAAGTACTTTTAAATGTTTTAAAGCCTTATGAAAGTTTTGTTTATCGTCAAGAATCTTTCATACCCTTGGAAAATAAAAATCATGTGTCGGTTGAGTCATCTTCATCCCAAACAGATTTTGAAAAGCAGCTCATTGAGAAAATGTTGCGTTTGATCAAAGAAGAATTGCATCATTTTGAGCAAGTTATCGATATCATGCAGTATAGAAACTTAACGTATGATTATGTTCCTGCAGGGCGTTATGCCAAAGGGTTGATGCGTCATGTGAGGCATTATGAGCCACAGGCTTTGGTCGATAAGTTAATTATTGGTGCTATTATTGAAGCGCGTTCTTGTGAAAGGTTTGCCAAGCTTGCTCCTCACCTTGATCAGCCGCTGCAAAGTTTTTATTTTTCTCTTTTGCGTTCAGAAGCAAGGCATTATCAAGATTATTTATTTTTAGCTCAACAAGTTACAACTGAACCTCTTGCACCACGCATTGCGTTTTTTTTACGTCAAGAAGCAGAGCTTATTACATCCACTGATCCATATTTTTGTTTTCACTCCGGTTTACCTGCTTAACTTTGATTTAAGTTTTTTAGGAATAAAAATTCTTAATCTTAGTGTGTCAAACAAGTTGGTGCAACAAGGTAATATTGCTTGTTGCAACAATTATATATTGAATTTCTTTAATTTTTTTTCTTTTCTCCTAAAATCCTTCTAAGCTTAAAGATATAAACTCTGTTGTATGTTTTTTATCTAAAAAGTTGTTTTCTTAGGGGGTCATCAGGAGGATTCTATGGACATTTTTGAACATTACCAGCAAAAGTTTGAGCAAACTCAAGAAGAAAAGTTTAGTGTCGCTGATTTTTTAAAGATTTGTAAAACAGATCGCAGTGCTTATGCTTCAGCAGCAGAGCGTCTCCTTATCGCAATTGGTGAGCCAGAGATTATTGATACATCAAAAGATGGCATGTTAAGCCGCATTTTTTCAAATAGAATGATTGCTCGCTATCCAGCATTCAAAGATTTTTTTGGTATGGAAGAAAGCATTGAACAGATTGTTGCTTATCTAAAACATTCAGCACAAGGCTTAGAAGAGTCAAAGCAGATTTTATATTTACTCGGCCCTGTGGGTGGAGGTAAATCTTCGTTAGCTGAAAAATTAAAATCTTTGATGGAGAAAGTTCCGGTTTATGTTTTATCGGCGAATGGTGAGCTAAGTCCTGTGCACGATCATCCATTTTGTTTGTTTAACAACGATGAAGATGGTCATATTCTTAAAGATGAATATGGCATTGAGTCTCGTTATTTGAAAACAGTGATGTCACCTTGGGCGGCTAAGCGATTACGTGAGTTCGGTGGTGATATTTCTAAATTTGAAGTTGTAAAAACTTATCCATCTATTATTGATCAAGTTTCTATTTCTAAGACTGAACCAGGCGACGAAAATAACCAAGACATTTCGTCTCTTGTAGGTAAAGTCGATATTAGAATGTTAGAGTCTTTCTCTCAAGATGATCCTGATGCTTATTCTTATTCAGGTGCTTTATGCCGCGCAAACCAAGGCGTCATGGAGTTCGTTGAGATGTTTAAAGCACCTATCAAGGTTTTACATCCACTTTTAACAGCAACTCAAGAAGGGAATTATAACGGTACAGAAGGACTCTCTGCATTACCTTTTAATGGTATTATTTTGGCACACTCCAATGAATCTGAGTGGCTTTCTTTTAAAAACAATAAAAACAATGAAGCTTTCTTAGATCGTGTTTATATTGTCAAGGTTCCTTATTGTTTACGTGTTTCTGAGGAAGTGAGAATCTATGAGAAGCTTTTGAATAGCTCTGAGCTTGCAGAAACTTCTTGCGCGCCAGGTACTCTTGAAATGCTCGCCCGCTTCTCTGTGCTCTCTCGCATTAAACCACCTGAGAACTCATCTATTTATTCTAAAGTGAAGGTTTATGATGGCGAGACGTTAAAGGATACAGACCCAAAAGCCAAGTCTTATCAAGAATATCGCGATTATGCGGGCGTAGATGAAGGTATGGAAGGTTTATCAACGCGTTTTTCTTTCAAAATTTTATCTCGTGTGTTTAATTTTGATAACTCTGAAATTGCAGCAAACCCCGTGCACTTGTTTTATGTTCTAGAAAAACAAATCGAACAAGAGCAATTTCCAGCAGAAATTGCAGAGCGATATAAGGAGTTTATCAAAGGCTATTTGATTCCTAAGTATGTTGAGTTTATCGGGAAAGAGCTGCAAACAGCCTACCTTGAGTCGTATTCTGAGTATGGGCAGAATATATTTGACCGCTACGTCACTTATGCGGACTTCTGGATTCAAGATCAAGAGTACCGCGATCCTGAAACAGGACAGCTATTTGATAGAGCGGCTTTAAATTCTGAACTTGAAAAAATCGAGAAACCAGCTGGGATTAGTAATCCTAAGGATTTCCGTAACGAAATCGTTAATTTTGTATTACGTGCTCGAGCTCATAATGATGGCAATAATCCAACTTGGACCAGTTATGAGAAGTTACGCACTGTGATAGAGAAGAAAATGTTTTCGAATACAGAAGACTTGCTACCTGTTATTTCTTTTAACGCTAAGACTTCAGCTGAAGATCAGAAAAAGCATGATGATTTTATCGATAGAATGATGGACAAGGGTTATACCAAGAAGCAAGTACGCTTGTTGTCTGAGTGGTACTTACGCGTTAGAAAATCATCTTAATAGCTGAAACAATAGGGGGGCTTATGACGAGTTTAATTGATAGACGCCTCAATGCTAAAGGAAAGAGCACTGTGAATCGCCAGCGGTTTATGCGGCGTTATAAAAACCAGATTAAAACATCTGTGAGTAATGCGGTGACTAAGCGTAGTGTCACAGATGTAGAATCTGGAGAAAGTGTAATTATCCCAAGCAAGGATATTAAGGAACCGATTTTTCATCAGGGCTCAGGAGGCACGCGAGAGCGTGTCTTTCCTGGTAATGATCAATTTGTAAAAGGAGATAAGATTGAACGCCCGCCCTCCCAAGAAGGCAGCGGTGGTAAGGGTGAAGCTTCTGACCAAGGTGAAGGCCAAGATGACTTTGCTTTCCAACTTTCAAAAGAGGAATATCTCGATATTTTATTCGAAGACTTAGAGTTACCGAATCTTCAAAAAAATCAACTGAATAAAATTAAGCAATACAAAACTTATCGTGCAGGTTTCACGAATGCAGGTTCAGTCTCTAACTTAAATATTGTGCGTTCATTCCAATCTTCGATTGCTCGTAGAATGGTCATGTCTTCGCAAAAAAGAAAAAAACTTAAGGTATTACAGGCTGAGCATGATGAACTGATCAATATACCGGGCTCTCCGATTGAGAAAATTAACCTCCTGGCCGATGAAATTGCAGATATTCAAAAGCGTATTAAAGCGATCCCATTCCTAGATACTTTTGACTTGAAATACAACAATTTTATGAAGCGGCCTGTGCCTATTAGTCAAGCTGTCATGTTTTGTTTGATGGATGTATCAGGATCTATGGATCAAGCGACGAAAGATATGGCAAAGCGTTTTTATATATTACTTTATTTATTCTTGACTCGAACTTATGAAAATTTAGAAGTTATTTTTATTCGCCATCATACGCAAGCCAAAGAAGTGTCTGAGCATGAGTTTTTCTATTCTCAAGAGACAGGGGGAACTATTGTTTCTAGCGCATTGAAGATGATGTATGAAATTCAAAAGGAGCGTTACCCCAGCGATCAATGGAATGTCTATGTAGCTCAGGCTTCAGATGGAGACAATTGGGCAGATGATTCTCCCAACTGTAAGTCAATATTACATGAACAGATTTTACCTTTTGTGCGCTACTATAGCTATATAGAAATTACAAATCGTGCGCACCAAACACTTTGGCGAGAATATGAAATTTTAGCACAAAATAATCCGCACTTTGTTTTACAGCATATCAGGGACGTGAATGATATTTATCCTGTATTTAGAGAGTTATTTAAAAAACAAACGGGAACATAATTATGGGAAAGGCGAAACGGAAGCCATTATCAGATGGGCCAGATTGGACATTTGAATTAATTCAAGAATATTATGATGAGATTGATAAAGCGGCGAAGCATTTTGGGCTAGAGACGTACCCTAATCAGATTGAAGTGATTACAGCAGAGCAAATGTTAGATGCTTACGCCAGTATTGGCATGCCCATTGGTTACAGTCATTGGTCTTTCGGCCATAAGTTTATTCAAACAGAGCAGAATTATAAGCGTGGTCAGATGGGGCTTGCTTATGAGATTGTCATCAACTCAGATCCTTGTATCGCTTATCTCATGGAAGAAAATACGATGACGATGCAAGCTCTAGTGATTGCTCACGCAAGCTTTGGTCATAATAGCTTTTTCAAGAATAATTATCTGTTTGAAACATGGACAGATGCCAGCTCCATTATTGATTATCTGGTTTTTTCAAAAAACTATATTGCGGAATGTGAAGAGAAGTATGGTATCGATGCAGTAGAGGACTTAGTGGACTCTTGTCATGCATTGATGAATTATGGTGTAGATAGGTATAAACGCCCCTCAGAACTCTCTTTAAAAGAAGAGATACAGCGTCAGCAAGATCGTGAGCGTTATTTACAGTTACAGGTCAATGATTTGTGGCGTACTATTCCGAAGCAGAATAAAAAAAAGAAGGCGGATAAAAGCAATAAGATTAAATTTCCTACTGAGCCGCAAGAGAATATTTTATATTTTATTGAGAAGAATGCACCTTTACTTGAGCCTTGGCAGCGTGAAGTTGTCCGTATTGTACGTAAGATAAGTCAGTATTTTTATCCTCAAAAACAAACGCAAGTTATGAACGAAGGGTGGGCTTCGTTCTGGCATTATACTTTACTCAACTATCTTTATGATCAAGGTAAGCTCACAGACAAGTTCATGTTAGAGTTTTTGCATACACATACTAATGTGATTGCTCAGCCATCTTATAATCATCAATATTATTCAGGTATAAACCCTTATGCTTTGGGGTTTAATATGTTTACTGATATTAAAAGAATATGTGAAAACCCAACGGCTGAAGATAAAGAATGGTTTCCTCAGCTGGTAGGCCAAGACTGGTTGGAAACTCTGCATTCTTCAATGAGAAATTTCAAAGATGAAAGCTTTATCAGCCAATTCTTATCTCCAAAAATTATGCGTGATTTTAAACTATTTAGTATTTTAGATAAGCAAAGCAATAACTTTCTCTCCGTATCGTCGATTCACGATGATTCTGGATATCGACATATAAGACAGGTGCTATCGCAGCAGTACAACCTTTCAAACCTAGAGCCCAACATTCAGGTCAGCGATGTTGCTCTGAAAGGGGATCGCTCTTTAACACTTTCTTATGTTCCACATAATGGTATTCCTTTATCCGAAAGTCGTTCTGAAGTACTCAAGCATTTGCATAGACTTTGGGGGTTTAATGTTAAGCTAGAGCAACATAACAAGGATAAGAAGGAGCTTATTGATTCTTGCCCTGCTAAGGCGAGATGATGGTGGGTCGTGAAGGATTCGAACCTTCGACCAATTGGTTAAAAGCCAACTGCTCTACCGACTGAGCTAACGACCCTAAATGTTGGTGGGTTGTGAAGGATTCGAAC
>MDTC01097522.1_pt1 | contig 15284 bp, 14 predicted proteins | sample 811181 | NCBI WGS metagenome assembly MDTC01 (sample SAMN05326644, study PRJNA326480) | marine metagenome | isolation source: seawater | place: Pacific Ocean: North | collected 2011
ACAAAACTTGTCATTATTTTTGTCAGGCTCGCAGGTGGCAGTCTCTGTTTACTGTTGTGCTCAACCAGCACCGTGCCTGTTGCTGCATCAATGAGCAGATACCCCTGGGCAGCGAGTTGTGGTGGCGCAGGAATGATGGGCGGAGCAGCGAACAGGGTGCAAGGAATTGCCAGGATAAAGAAAAGGGTAAGCAGTCTACACATTGTTCTAAATTCCTCTTTGCTTCATATTTTACACACCTGTCGGTTCAGCCACGAATCGGCCCATTTTTCCGGCGCTACTAGAGCTCAATCTTTATGGTTTCGCTGGCTGTAATTTTTCTAACCAGTGCAGATATTTTTTCTTCCTCTGCTTGCGTCCCGATCGGTCCAATCCATACCTTATGCAGGATCCCCAGGTCGAGTTCGCTCTGTAATATCCGTGCCTGAATACCAGCATCAAAAACCGACAGCAGTTCCCGAATCTTGGATAGTAACAACTCCGCACTCTCGACGCGGCTAAATGCTCCCGCCTGAAGGAAATACAGGGGGCTAGCCGGCTTGCTTTTCGGGAATCGAGAGCCCTCAGCGCCTAAAGAGCCTTCAGCGGATAAAGAGCCCTCAGCGTCTAGAGAGCCCCCAGCCTGTTGAAAGCCTTCAGCTGGTTGAGAGCCTTCAGCGGATAAAGAGCCCTCAGCAGATAAAGAGCCCTCAGCGGGTTGAGAGCCTTCAGCGGGTTGAGAGCCCTCAGCGGATAAAGAGCCTTCAGCGGGTTGAGAGCCCTCAGCGGATAAAGAGCCTTCAGCGCGTTGAGAGCCCTCAGCGCCTAAAGAGCCCTCAGCGCCTAAAGAGCCCTCAGCGGATAAAGAGCCCTCAGCGGGTTGAGAGCCTTCAACTGGCTGAGATCCTTCTGGGGGTCCTAAATCTCTCCCGGGATAGTTCAGAGCATCAACAGCTTCTACCACTACCGGCGCCGTACCCTTATCAACAAACCCGAGTTCGATCGCGGCCCGGTACGACAAATCAATAACCCGGTCAGCGTGAAAGGGACCCCTATCATTTACTCTAAGTGTCACCCTCTTCCCATTATCTAGGTTGGTAACCCTTACGACAGTCGGGAGTGGCAGCGTTTTGTGAGCTGCCGACAATCGGTACATATCGTACTTCTCGCCATTAGCCGTCAATCGTCCGTGAAATTTATTCCCATACCATGAGGCTATACCGATCTCCAGATATTCCAGACTGTCCGGTAGGATCTCATAGGTTTTGCCAAAGACGATGTAGGGACTCTTGTTACCCGGCAACGCATTAGCGTCAGACGATGAAGGTGGCACATTCCGCGGTATAGATGAACACGAATCCAGCAGGAGAGTTACAAAGCATAGAATGAAAGAAATAGCTGCCTGGGTTTTCATCGGACCGGATAGAAAAGTCTTAGTGATAACTGTGACTCGCAACTTTGCCTGCAGTTCTTAATGCCTCGCTAAGCTGAAAAACAGCCATTGCATAGAGCTTGCTGTGATTGTACCGAGTAATGACATAGAAGTTATGCATGCCCAGCCAGTATTCATCCCCATTCTTACCCGCCAACTTCATTGGGCTGACTTCGAGTGTTTCATCGATCTCTATCAGGGGTTTCACACCAAGCTCGCGCATCGCACCCACCGTGCTGCTCGGCTTCAGCGAAACGTTGAATTGTGAATCAACCAACGAATCCTCCATTTTGTCTAGCAATGCATTTACTACAACAGTCTCTCCCTTTCGCCAGCCATGTTCAGAAAAATAGTTTGCAACGCTACCGATTGCATCTGTTGGATTGTTCCAGATGTCACGGACACCATCACCGTCAAAATCTATCGCATAATACCTGTAACTACTCGGAATAAACTGACCGTACCCCATGGCACCAGCATAAGATCCCTGCAGCTCTGTGACCAGTTGATTTTCTTCCCGGACCAGAAGTATAAATTCCCGCAATTCCTTCCTGAAAAAGCTGGATCTGGGAGGATAGTCAAAGGCAAGCGTCATCAGTGCATCGAGCACCCGGTAATTGCCCTTGTGTTTACCATACATGGTTTCAACACCAATTATCGCCGCTACTATCACTGGAGGGACGCCGTATTTGGCATAGGCCGCGGTTAAAGCTTCCCTGTTATCCATCATGAATTTTCGTCCAGCGGAGATCCGGTTCTTGGTGAGGAAAATATCCTGGTACTCGTTCCAGGTCAGCACTCTTTCAGCGGGTCTTGATATGGCGTCGATAATGGTCTGCTTATATTTTGCCTGGCGAAACACAGTCAGCAACCCATCAGCCGTGAAGCCATCAGACTCCGCAAGTTCTCTGGCAAAGGATCTAACCTCTTCTCGTCTCGAATAGTCCATAGTTTCCGGCAGCACCGGTACAGACATCACCAAAGTTGTTAGAAGGCAGATACCTGTTGTTATTCTTCCATGCATACTAAATCCAGCTTTTCTCTACAGGGTTAATCTTCGATGAGTGTGAATCGACATAATCATTCCGAAACCGGCAAACAACGTGACCACTGAAGTTCCGCCATAACTAACCATTGGCAGGGGAACCCCAACAACCGGTAACACACCACTAACCATGCCAATGTTTACAAATACATAAACAAAGAACGTGAAAGTGATGGTTCCAGATAACAATCTGCCAAAAGTATCCTGCGCTTGCAAGGATATGATAACGCCGCGTCCCATCAACAGGACGTACAAAATAAGCAAAATTACGATTCCAAACAGACCCAACTCCTCTGCCAGCACGGCAATGATGAAGTCCGTCTGACTCTCCGGCAAAAAATCGAGGTGTGACTGGGTCCCCTGAAACAAACCTTTGCCAAACAGCCCGCCCGACCCTATCGCTGTTTTTGACTGGATGATATTCCAACCCGCTCCCAATGGATCACTTTCAGGATTCAACAGCGTGAGGATCCTCTGCTGCTGATAATCCCTGAGCACAAACCAGAGGGCGGGTGCAGCAGCCAGGCCCATTCCGATGGCTCCCAATATGAATCGCAAAGGGATTCCCGCCAGAAACAATACCAACAACCCGGAAGCACCAATTATTACGGCTGTGCCAAGATCTGGCTGACCTGCAATCATCAGCACCGGTATAGTAATCATGATACTTGCCCACACCAGGTGTTTTGTCCGTGGTGGCAGATGACGATCATGGAAATACCAGGCCAGAATCATGGGCACGACGAGCTTCATTAACTCTGAAGGCTGAAAGCTTAATACTCCTGGAATTCGCAACCACCGTTTCGACCCATTCACCTCATAACCAAATAAGTAAGTTAGCCCCAATAGGATCACGCCAATGACAAATAACGCGGGAGCCAGGCGCAGATAGAAAATTGGTGAGATTTGCGCCATCAAAACCATTACGACGGTGGCGATTCCCAGCTTGATCGACTGCGCGAGAACCGGTCCGGGTTGCTGCTCAACAGCACTGAAAAGAATCAGCAAACCATATAGGGAAATACATAACATCAGGAAAATCAGCGGGAAATCCAAATGAATCTTCTCTCCCAGCCCTGACTTATGCCGATAGACATAACCCGAGTCAGGCAGGCGGCGTACAAAATCCTGGCTCATTGGATGAGGTTCCATTCATGGGCAATTGACACCGAGTCGAACGTCCAATTCATTCCGACACCGCCAGCCTTTGATCACGAGGCAACAAATAGTGATCAATCACCTGGCGAGCGACTGGTGCCGCGAATTTACTACCCCCGCCCCCGTTTTCCAGTAAAACGGCTATGGCAATCCTGGGTTTTTCTACCGGTGCAAATGCCATAAACCACGCATGTTTTCTCAATCGCTCTTGAATCTCTTCCTCCTCATATTCTTCTCCCTGCTTTATGCCAACCACCTGGGCAGTCCCAGATTTTCCGGCCATGCTATAGGGGATATCCTGGCCAATGTAGGCCCAGGCTGTGCCATTTTCGCCAAACCCTTTATTGCCGCGATGAACTACCATCTGCATGGATGAGATGATCAGGTCCCACACATGCTCCGGCACCAGTTCAATATCCTGCGGCACATAAACGCTGGTGTGATTGATCAATTCGCTCCCCTCCCTTAGCATTCTGGGAGAAACCCACTTGCCCCTGTTTGCAATGACTGCTGCCGCTGTTGCCAGTTGCAATGGAGTCACCAACATATCGCCCTGCCCGATCCCTATATTAACCGTGTCTCCAGGGTACCAGGGTAAACCCCTGGCACTTTTCTTCCAGTCCCTGGAGGGCAACAGGCCTTTGCTTGCCTCTGGCAGGTCCAGCGCCGTGTTTAGCCCAAAACCAAAAAGTCTCAGATACTCGTAGATGCGGTCAATACCCAGTTTTACCGCGAGAGAATAAAAGTACACATTGCACGACCTGTACAGCGCTCTCTGCAGGTTGACATGGCCATGGCCACCCAGACCGCTCTTGGTCCAGTTCCAATCACGGTACAAACGCTCATCATTGGGCAGCGTGAACCAACCAGGGTCCTCAATAGCGAAGTCAGGACTAGTCATGCCCGTCACAAGACCCGCCAACCCAAGCAATGGTTTGATAGTGGAACCAGGTTCATATTGACCATGTATTGCCCGGTTGAAAAAGGGGACATCAACCGAGTCGCGTAATCCGGCGTAGCTGGCATAGTCAATGCCTGTAACAAAAAGATTGGGGTCATATCCGGGCTTACTTACCAATGCCAAAATACCGCCTGTTGTCGGGTCAATGGCGACAACAGCGCCACGTCGTTCTCCTAATGCATCACTTGCTGCGCGCTGCAGAGAGGAATCAACGTACAGCACCAAATTCTTCCCGGGAATTGGCAGCGTCGAATCCAACACCTTCATCACCTTGCCACGTGCATTGGTTTCCACCCTCTGATAACCCACCGTGCCCAACAGGTCAGATTCATAGAATCGTTCAATACCAATCTTGCCGATATGGTCTGTGCCAGAATATGCAACACGATTCAATCGACGCATATCCTTTTCATTGATACGCCTCACGGAGCCAACGGCATGAGCCATCAGTTCCCCGCTTGGATAATGTCTAACCAATTTAGCTTCTATCTCAACGCCCGGCATCGCATATTGATTAACGCTGACCCTGGCAATCTCTTTCTGAGAAAGCTTGAAGCGAAGAGGGACTGATTCAAAGGGCCTTTGCCGTCGCTTCAACCGCTTTCGAAAACCTTTGACCTGTGAATCAGACAAACTAATGAGTTCTCCAATCTTAGCCAGAGTGTCATCTAGATCATCAATCCGCTCGATAGTAACTGTAAGGTTATAAGAAGGAATGTTATCTGCAATCAACTCGCCATTTCTGTCATATATTAGGCCGCGAATGGGGGGCAACGACTGGACCTGGATTCGGTTTTTGTCAGATAGCGTCGCATAAACACTATGCTGCACAACCTGTAGATAGAATAGCCGGGCACAGAGGACCAGGGTCAGGCAAACTAGTATGCCGAATCCCCAGACGGCGCGTTCAAAATAGATACGGCTCTCACCTGTATGATCTTTTAAGGCTAAAGGCTCAACCATGATTCACCTACTTGTGATATGGATGGTTGTTCAGCATAGACCAGGCGCGATACAACTGTTCTGCAACGAGTACTCTCGCCAGGAAATGGGGGAAAGTAAGCCTCGAAAGCGACCATGTATCATCAGCATCATCCAGGCAGCTTTCTGATAAGCCATCAGGGCCACCAATCAACAACTGTACATGGCCATAATCATTCATCCACTGTTTCATTCTATCGGCCAGGTCTGAAGTACTCCAAATGCTTCCCTTACGATCCAGGGCTACCAGCCTTGCGCCCTTGATAAGCTGTTTGCGAATTCCTTTCTCTTCTTCTCTCTTCAACCTGTCCACTGAGTCATTCCTGGACCTCTTTGCAATTGGAATTTCTCTAATCTCAAGGCTGCATTCTCGCGGCATCCTTTTCCGGTATTCGGCGACGCCTTCCTTAATCCAGGCGGGAGGTTTTGTGCCCGCTGCCAAAAGTTCTATCTTCACACCCGGAAGTTCTCACTGGTTCGTTCCGGGGATTCCTGGCTCACGGTAAATTCTCATCAGTCTGGCCCGGTTTCATGCTCCACAACCTTTCCAGGTCGTAGAAGTCACGGACCTTTGGCAACATGACGTGAACAATCACATCTGCCAGGTCTATCAATGCCCACTCACTCTGTTCCAGCCCTTCAACTCCCAACGGTTTCGTGCCGGCATGCTTAGCCTCCTCCACAACACTGTTTACCAATGCCTTCACATGCCTGCTGGAATTTCCGCTGGCAACAATCATGAAATCTGCAATGTCCGTCAATTCACTAATATCAAGACAGACAATTTCCTCGCCCTTTACTTCTTCCAGCGCCCGTACAACCAGTTCCTTCAACTCAACATTCAGCATCTATACCTATTTCCCCAATTATCTCTATTCACCATACAAACCATGCTTCAAAGCAAAGTCAATCACCTTTTCCGGCATTTTCCCTGTTGGCCTGACACCAGCCTTCAGCTTGTTCCTCAAATCCGTTGCTGATACATCAACCTGGACTAAACTTACAAGGCAAATACAGCCAAAAGCCCTATGCTTCATGTCGTTCGGATCTTCCACCAATCTGTTTTGCGACCATAATTGTACTTCACTGGATACCTCTGCCAGATAACCTGGTCGATCAAGAACAATCAGGTGTGCGATATCCGTTAAACCTTTCCAATGATGCCATTTGTGGATTGTGACATACGAGTCAATGCCGAGAATGAAGTACAGGGGAACGGTAGTGCCCAGTTCAGAGCGAAAAGACGCCAGTGTATCAGCAGTATAGGAAACACCCCGCCTGGAGATTTCCCTGTCATCCACTGCCATCCTTTTATCTTCACAGGTTGCAATCTGCAACATGGAGAGGCGGTGCGCCGGGGTTGATGACGGCTTCTCACGATGTGGAGGAATACAGGAAGGCACGAGTTTCACACAAGGCACACCAAGATAGTCCCTCACTGCGCATGCTGATTTCAGATGGCCAAAATGGATCGGGTCAAAGGTGCCACCAAAAACTGCCAATCCAGCTTCAGGATTTGTCATTGACGAATTTGTCCATCCCCGAAAACCACATACTTTTGTGAGGTAAGGCCTTCCAGACCGACCGGCCCCCTGGCGTGAAGCTTATCAGTGGAAATTCCTATCTCCGCTCCGAGCCCATATTCAAAACCATCCGCAAATCGTGTAGATGCATTAATCATCACCGAACTTGAATCTACCTCCTGGATAAACCTTCGCCCCTTTGCGTAGCTCTCCGTCACAATAGTATCCGTGTGATTCGATCCATACTCATTGATATGCTCGATAGCAGAATCGATTCCGTCCACAATCTTCACCGAAAGCACCGGCCCGAGATACTCTGTTCCCCAGTCTTCATCCGTCGCGACTTCAACCTTGTGACTCGCGTCGAGAATCTTTCTGGTTTCATCACAGCCACGCAGTTCGACACCAAAACCCTGATACTGTGTCGCCAACCCTGGCAGCAGGTCCGATGCAATTGGTGCTGCAACCAACAGGGTTTCCATACTGTTGCACACCGCATAGCGTTGGGTCTTCGCATTTATTGCAATTTTTACAGCTTTCTCAAGGTCTGCATCATCATCAACGAAAACATGGCAGATGCCATCAAGGTGCTTGATCACTGGTATCGTTGCTTCCCTTCCGATCCTCTCAATCAATCCTTTACCACCCCGGGGGACAATTACATCCACATACTTATCAAGCTTCACGAGTTCCCCCACCGCATCCCGATCAGTGTGCTGCACGAGTTGGACCACACTTTCATGCAAGCCGCTCCCTAATAGCGCATTAGTTATACATTCAGATAAGGCCCGATTGGAATAAATCGCTTCGGAGCCACCGCGCAATATCGTTGCATTTCCTGATTTAAGACAGAGGCTGGCGGCATCGATAGTGACATTTGGCCTTGATTCATAAATGATACCTATCACTCCAATTGGAGTGCGCATTTTTCCTACCTGCAAACCATTCGGCCGGTAAGCAAGATCACTAACTTCGCCAACAGGATCCTGCAACTGAACCACCTGGGCAAGGCCATCCACCATGGTGTCAAAACCAGCATCACTAAAGGCCAACCGGTCAAGCATGGCATCACTCAACCCACTGGCTCGCCCGGCCTCGAGATCTCTTTCATTTTCCAACATCAATTGCTGACGTTGGCCTAGTATCTGATCTCCGATAGCGGTCAAGGCTGCATTCTTCTGGCTGGTATCAGCTCGACGTATGGAAACAGACGCAAGCCTCGCAGCCTGTCCCATCTTGAGCATATATTCCCTGATATTCATTCGCTAAGACTGTTGTATGCTAGATTCCCAATTATAGCGCTTTGCACAGGATATTCCCCAATGCTGGACAATCGCTTCTTCGACAAGGAGCCTGACCACCTTGCCAAAGCACTCCTGGGCAAAATACTGAGGCGAAGAATCGTTCATGCTGAAGCAGGCAGTACCTGGCTGGCAGCACGTATTATCGAAACCGAAGCCTACTATCTCACTGAGAAGGGGAGTCACTCTTCTCTTGGCTATACAGAGAAAAGAAAGGCCATGTTCATGAAGCCGGGCACGATCTATATGTACTATGCGCGTGGTGGGGATTCACTCAACTTCTCAGCAAGAGGCAAAGGTAACGGCGTTCTGGTGAAATCAGGATTCCCCCATGTCGACACGAAAAGTCCCGCTGCCAACCTCGAAATCATGCGAGAACTGAACCCGGGTCGCCAGATGCAAAGGCCACATGAGAGGCTCTGTAGCGGGCAGACTTTGCTCTGCAGATCACTCAACCTGAAAGTTCCGGAATGGAATCAACGGCAACTCAGGCGATCGGAATTTAGACTTGAGGACCTAGGGCATGTGCCCTCTTCTATTGTCCAGTGCCGGCGAATTGGCATTCCTCCAAAGAGAGACCCCCACCTCCTCCTGCGTTTTGTTGACGAGGAGCACGCGAAATATTGTACCCGCAACCCACTAACACAAAGAAGCTTGAAGCTAGGCAGGGATTACTTGATCCACAGGTCAGATACCCGGTAATGAAGCGACCGGCAACAAATGTTCGCCCGACTATTTCAACTCCCCCATACGTTCTACTAGTTTGCTGATTTCTTTCAGACGTGTAACCGGGTCTTTAATCTCAAGTAAATGTTGTTTATTACGATTAGGGCAGGGAAGCAGTTCAGTTAACCTTGAGCCGACTTCACGAGCCTCACTGAAATCGATTTCATGGGCATATTTTCTCACCGCTTCATGTTGCATCAGGGTATCGAGTAATCCCGCCAGGTGTTCATACTGTTCGGGTATTGGTATCTGTTCTTCCATCTCCAGGAATTCGACGTCAGCCATCATCAGGCGGTTCGCTTCTTCGTACTGATCTCGGATCACGAATTTCCCCTGGCCTTCAACAACAATTGACAACATGCCATTGGGCATCTGATCAAAATCGATAATCTTAACGTAGGTGCCGCAGTGTGATATTGCAGGTAGTGACTGATCCTTATGGAGAAGTACCTGCTCACCCTCCTCAATCATGATGATTCCGAACCCCGAGTCGTGTTGCAGCGTACTTTTCACCAAATCCAGGTAGCGGGCTTCAAATATCTGCAGATCCAATGTTCCTCCTGGCAAAAGTACCAGGGGAAGTGGAAACAATGGTATTTTAGCCATCGCTAATTCCCGCGCCGAATTCGAGAAGTTTGACTGTTGATTACAGATTCCTGATTGCCATAAGGATCAGCCATAAAGGGCAGACGCCGGATTGCCGGTCGGCTCGATAGTTGATTCAGATGATGCCGACCCCAATTCTACGATGTGACCGGCAGGGCTACAATTGCATTTCAAGCCTTCCAAAGTTAACGCCCGACGAGCATTGATAATCGCATTGAACTAAACTTGACGGACTCTGGCTTATTGAAGCCACCATAGAAGACAAAAATATTGGACCTCCTGCAAGCATTTTCCCTGGCTCTCATTCAGGGAATTACTGAATTTTTGCCCGTCTCCAGCTCGGCACACCTGATTCTACCAGCGGTTGTTCTGGGTTGGCAGGACCAGGGACTCGCATTCGATGTCGCGGTTCATTTCGGTTCCCTTCTCGCTGTAATCTGGTACTTCCGGCAGGATATCCTGAGGCTCTCCAGTGCACTCATTGAGCGAATAGCCTCGGGGCAGAAGACCAAAGACAGCAGTTTTTCCACCAATCTTATTATCGCTAGCCTGCCGATTCTGCCGATCGGCTTCCTGTTTCGTTTCGACATAGAGCAACACCTCCGATCGGTCAATACAATTATCATCACAACAATTGTATTCGCTATCTTGCTGTTAGCTGCCGACCGCCTCGGCAGACACAACCCCAGGGACGCCGACCTGGATTGGAAAAAAGCGCTCCTGATTGGCGCCAGCCAATGCCTCGCACTAATTCCGGGTACGTCAAGGTCTGGTATTACCATGACCGCAGCCTTGCTGACAGGATTTACACGGGAAGAGGCTTCACGGATTTCATTCCTGATCTCAATTCCAACAATCGCCGCTGCGTCAAGCTTGAAGTTCGCTGACCTTGTCTTATCAACGACGCCGATAGACTGGTTCACTTTATTGACCGGCGCAGTTGTGGCAATGATTAGCGCCTATTTATGTATCAGGCTATTCCTTAATGTCATAGCCAGAATCGGATTCCTGCCTTTTGTTATCTATCGAATTTTGCTCGGCGGGCTACTACTGGTACTTGTAGCCCTGCAAACCGAAACTGGCATCGTATTTCACTAGCTCCAGTCCAGCTTTTGATATCGAGCGGGCTGGCCTTGATCTGGCCATAAGATTCCCTCATCGCCCCTGATAACAGAGGCTTAGTTAGATAACTTTACAGAAGTAGTCTTAGGTAATTCTCAGAAAGGGATATCATCATCAAAATCGTCTGCTGGAGGCGGTTCTAAATCAGGTCCGGCACCGCCACCTGGACCTCCACTCGAACTTGATGGCATGCCGCCCCCACCACCGCGGCTATCAAGCATCTGCATTTCATTTCCGATAATTTCTGTTGTGTAGTGTTTCTGCCCATCTTTCTCCCATTGACGGGTCTGAAGTTCTCCCTCCACATAAACCTTCGATCCTTTCTTGAGATACTCGGCGGCAATCTCTCCCAATCTGCGGAAAAAGACAACCCTATGCCACTCGGTTTTCTCTCGCTGTTCACCACTGTTTCTGTCTTTCCATGATTTAGACGTGGCAATCGAAACATTTGTAACCGCATTTCCATCGGGCATATACCTTGTTTCCGGATCATTGCCCAGATTGCCCACCAAAATAACCTTATTTATACCTCTCGCCATATTCTTCTCCTACCTCAACTAGGTCCCAATTCTTTTGCTAATTGCCAATTAAAGCCAATTCACCATCATCGAATGCACCGTTATCAACTTTCAGATAAGCAATCCTCTCTTCTTCGATAATTACCACGTCAACTACACCACGGATAGATGATAACCGTTCCAGTATTTGATTGGCAGATAATACGCTGCCCTCATCATAGCTGTAGGTTCTGCTGGTGATATCACCCAGTTCTGGCAACCTCACTGACAAGGTTAACCATAACAAACTAAGTGTCGCATTGGTGTACAGCAGGGTGGAAATATCCGTATGAGAAAGTATCAGCCCTCCTACAGTTCCCCCGGCAAATATCCCGGCAAACTGGGAGCTGGAATAGACTCCCATGGCAGTACCGCGCGAACCCGCAGCTGCCATTTTACTTACCCTTGCAGGCAGCAATACTTCCAGCAGATTAAATGCCATAAAGAACAGGGTCATTGACGCCAGAACAAAATAGTAGGTTTCTGACCCAGCCAGAAAAACAAGAGAAGACACAAAAGCTGCAATTGCCAGCAAAAGCATTGTGTTGGCATACCGGCTCTTGTCCGACAGCCACATGAAGGGGCCCATAAGAACAAACGATGCCAGCAGCATGCCCAAGTAGTACAAATGGTGCTTTTCTGATGGGATGACCCCAGTTGCTTCAAGAATTAGAGGAAATACTATAAAGCTAGACATCAAGAGGTAGTGAACCATGAAGATCCCTACATCCATCCGTAATAATCCTGGATCACTCAAAACCGAAGGCAGTCGATCCCTAAGAAGTACGGATTCAAGGTTTTGAGTCTTTACCTTCGGCACAGGAATGACTGTGAGCAATACCAGGACACCACATACACCAGCAAGCGCAGCAAATACAAAAACCCCTTTCAGGCCAAAATAGCTGCTTACCAGGGGCCCCAGCACAAGAGCAAGAGCGAACGATACCCCTATGGACATCCCGATTATCGCCATCGCTTTTGAGCGGTGATCTATTCTTGTTAAATCTGACATCAGGGCTAACAAGCTGCTGGAAATTGCACCACAACCCTGAAGGAATCTACCGACGATGACGCCGTAAATCGATTCACTGAATGCTGCCACCAGGCTGCCTGCAATGAAAAGAGAAAGACCTGCGAATATGACATTTTTCCGACCATACTTGTCCGACATCAGACCCAACGGAATTTGTAGTACCGCCTGGGAAAGGCCATATGCTCCCAGTGCAAGGCCTATTAGCGCGGGGGTTGCGTAGCCAAGATCCCGACCGGCGATAGGCAACACCGGCAGGACCATGAATAGACCAAGCATGCGAATCAGATATAACAGACCAATGGACGCAGCTGTATGGACTTCCTGTTTATTCATACGAATCTAGTGAGAGGCTCTAAAAATTTTCCCGGACACTTTATGTGAGTTTGACTTTGCTATGGAGAGACCAAACTTATACTATCTGTGCCCTCTTAATGACTCCGCAAAGGCGGTCCCCTGCAGTCGACATCTGGATAATAGCCATAGGCCTTATTGGGAGATCGTCGCTGGACACAACGCCGCGGATGATAGCAAATTGAAGAGTCTCTTACAGTGGGAAAGGCTAATTTCGTGAACAAATTTGGGATCAGACTTCGCTTTTCGCGACAAACTAGCTCAACTCTTATTGAGCCACTTTCCCTATGAACCTGATTTCAATAAGGGGTGCAAAGACTCACAACCTGAAGGATTTCGATCTCGATATCCCTAGAAACAAGTTAGTGGTTATCACCGGCTTATCCGGTTCAGGAAAGTCCTCTCTGGCCTTCGACACACTCTATGCAGAGGGCCAACGGCGTTACGTCGAGTCTCTGTCCGCCTACGCCCGACAGTTTCTATCCCTGATGGAGAAGCCGGATGTGGAACACATCGATGGCCTTTCACCAGCTATCTCGATTGAGCAGAAATCTACCAGTCACAATCCCAGATCAACGGTTGGCACAATTACCGAGATATACGATTACCTGAGATTGCTGTTTGCTCGCGTTGGTGAACCTCACTGCCCAGAACATGGCATCAAGCTGGAAGCGCAGTCCGTGAGCCAGATGGTAGACCAGGTTCTGGCGCTTCCTGCCGCCACACGTGTAATGATCCTCGCTCCAATCATCAAGAACCGCAAGGGAGAGCATCTGCATGTGTTTAAGGAGCTTCGCTCCCACGGCTTTGTCCGCGCCAAAATTGACGGTATTGTAGCGGAGTTGGATGAAGCGCCCACCCTCGACAAAAACAAAAAGCACTCTATAGCAGTCGTCGTGGATAGGTTTCGCATCAGGGAGGACATCAAAACAAGGTTGGCAGATTCGTTTGAAACTGCTATCAGCGTATCAGACGGCCTCGCCACGATTGCCTTCATGGATGATACGGAACGCGAAGACCTTGTGTTCTCAGCGAAGTTCGCGTGTCCCGAATGCGGGCATTCAATCTCGGACCTGGAACCCCGTTTCTTTTCCTTCAATAACCCTGCCGGCACATGCCCTTCATGTGATGGTTTAGGGGTCAACCAGATATTTGATGCTGCAAACATCATTAGCGATCCTGACCTATCGCTGGCAGAAGGAGCCATCCACGGATGGGATCGCCGAAGCATCTACTACTACCAGATGCTAAATAGTATTGCGGAGCACTACGGCTTTGAGCTGACGACAGCTTTCCGAGAACTTGATGAACAGGTCCAGGATATTATTCTCCAGGGTAGCGGCTCAGAAAAAATTCGGTTCAAATATGTCAACGACCGTGGAGACGGATATACAAAGGCGCACACTTTTGAAGGCGTTATACCAAACATGGAACGACGGTACAAAGATACTGACTCACAAGTGGTACGGGACAACCTTACTAAATTTCTGTCCACACAAAGTTGTAAAGCCTGCAATGGTGCCAGACTGAATGCAGATTCAAGGGCCGTTACCATCAATGGAGTATCACTGCCGGAGTTTACTACCCGTTCAATTTTTGATGCGATCGAACACCTCGCCAATCTGACCCTGACAGGGCAAAGAGCAGAAGTCGCAGAGAAAATCCTCAAAGAAATCGGTGCCCGACTTGGCTTTCTCATGGATGTAGGTTTGAACTATCTCACCTTGTCACGAAGTGCCAATACGTTGTCCGGCGGTGAAGCTCAGCGGATAAGGCTGGCAAGCCAGATAGGTGCTGGGCTGGTCGGGGTTATGTACATTCTTGATGAACCTTCCATTGGTTTACACCAGCGGGACAACAAACGCCTACTGAATGCACTAACCAGGCTGCGTGACCTGGGTAATACTGTCATAGTGGTTGAGCACGATAGTGAAGCCATCTATGCAGCCGATCACATTATAGACATGGGGCCCGGCGCCGGCGTATATGGGGGTGAAGTAGTCGCCCATGGAAACCTGGAGAAAATTCTCGAAAGTGACAGATCAGTTACTGGTCAGTTCCTGTCTGGTAAAAGACGAATTGAAATCCCCTTGCAGCGAACACCTTACGATCAAGGTAAGGTTCTGCAACTAATAGGAGCGAGCGGCAATAATCTCAAGATGATAGATCTAACCATTCCGCTTGGCCTTTTGACCTGCGTTACAGGCGTCTCCGGTTCCGGTAAATCTACTCTGATCAACCATACAATTTACCCAATTGCTGCGCGCCAACTAAACGGTGCTGTCAACCCCCAGGCTGCAAACCACCTGGATATTAAGGGTCTGGATCAACTGGACAAAGTCGTAGATATCGATCAGAGCCCAATTGGCAGAACGCCCCGATCAAATCCAGCAACCTACACGAACATATTTACACCGCTCAGGGAATTATTCTCCGGCACTCAGGAAGCGAGATCCAGGGGTTATAAGCCCGGCCGATTCAGCTTTAACGTCAAGGGTGGCAGGTGTGA
>MDTC01058473.1_pt1 | contig 15280 bp, 12 predicted proteins | sample 811181 | NCBI WGS metagenome assembly MDTC01 (sample SAMN05326644, study PRJNA326480) | marine metagenome | isolation source: seawater | place: Pacific Ocean: North | collected 2011
AAATTTAATGAGGTTTTAAAATCTCAAGGTTTAACCCAAATTGAAGTTAAAAAAGGTGATGTTTTTGACTCTGAAATCCATGAAGCTATAACTCAAATACCAGCAGAGAGCAATAAAATGAAAGGTAAAATTGTTGATGTTACTGAAAACGGTTACAAATTAGGTGATAAAATTATAAGATATCCTAAAGTAGTAGTTGGAAATTAATGTGATATGAAGGAAGACTATTACGACATATTAGGAGTTGGTAAATCAGCATCGGAGAGTGAAATTAAAAAAGCTTACCGAAAACAAGCTATAAAGTATCACCCTGATAAAAATCCTGGTGATAAATCAGCTGAAGAAAAGTTTAAAAAAGCAGCTGAGGCCTATGAAGTTTTGGGAAATCGTGAAAAAAGATCTAAATATGACCAGTTTGGTCATTCAGCCTTTGATGGGAGTGGTGGTTTTGGTGCAGGAGGAATGAACATGGATGATATATTTAGTCAGTTTGGAGATATTTTTGGAGGTGCTTTTAGTGGTTTTGGTGGTTTTGGCGGAGGTCAGAGAAGGCCAAAAGGTAGTAATCTGAGAATTAGGGTAAACTTGGATCTTAAAGAGATTGTAAATGGGGTAGAGAAAAAGATAAAGGTAAAGAGAAGGGTTAGAGCTCAAGGAGTAACATATAAAAATTGTTCCTCCTGTTCCGGTTCGGGTCAGGTTACTCGAATTACAAATACAATTTTAGGTAGAATGCAATCATCTTCCACTTGCCCAAATTGTGGTGGTTCAGGTCAAGTAATATCAAATCGTCCTTCAAATTCTGATTCCAATGGTTTGGTTGTCGAAGAGCAAACCGTTTTAGTAAAAATCCCTGCTGGAGTAGAAGATGGAATGCAATTAAAAGTTTCTGGAAAGGGGAATGATTCAGTTGGCGATGGAGTTTCTGGAGATTTAATTGTTCTTATTCAGGAAAAAGAACATCCAACCTTAAAAAGAGAGGGTAATAATTTACATTTTGATTTATACATAAGTATTTCAGACGCTGTTTTAGGAATATCAAAGGAGATCGAAACTGTTACTGGCAATGTAAGGATCAAATTAGAACCTGGAATTCAATCAGGTAAAATACTTAGACTTAGAGGAAAAGGTTTGACAAGTATAAATTCTTATGGTTCCGGTGACTTGCTAGTGCATGTAAACGTGTGGACACCCAAGGTCTTAAACAGAGAACAAAAAACTTTTTTTCAACAAATGAAAGATGATGATAATTTTGCGCCCTCTCCTCAAAGTGGTGATAAATCTTTTTTTGAAAAAGTTAAAGATATGTTCTCATAATTTTACAAATTGATTTATTTTATTTAATAATTTTTTGTGTCCATTTGATTATCTTTAGATAATATTTTCAAATGAATAAATTTATTGAATTTATTAATAAAGAATACTTTATAACTGAGAACATCAAGTTTTCAATTGTAACAGTAATGTTGGTAACATTCATTTTTTTTGTTACATACATATTATTAAAGCTAATCAAGAAGATTGCTACAAAAAAATTAGATGAGGAAAGAAAATTAAAATTCAAATCAGTTTTCTCTTTTTTTAATTATTTTGTTTACTTAATAGTAGCTTCTATTACATTTCAAAACTTTGGAATAAACCTAACTGGAATTTTTGCTGCTTCTGCTGCATTATTAGTAGGTGTTGGTCTTGCCCTGCAAACTTTTTTTCAAGATATAATATCGGGAATTTTCATTCTAGCTGATCAGACTGTTCATGTTGGTGATATTATTGAAATTGATGGTAAGGTCGGAAGAGTTGAAAATATTAAAATTAGAACAACTAGAGCAGTAACATTTGACAACAAGGTGTTGATTATTCCTAACCATAAGTACTTGACATCAACTCTGTTTAATTGGACAGAAAATGGTACAATTTTAAGAGGAAGAGTTTCAGTTGGTGTTTCCTATGATTCAGATGTTGAAAAAGTTAAAGAAATTTTGATGGATATTGCTAATTCTCATCAACATTTGATCAAAAATCCATCTCCAAAAGTTTTATTTAATAATTTTGGAGATAGCTCACTAGAGTTTGAATTAGTTTTTACTTACAACAATGGTTTTAGAGTTAACATTGTAGAGAGCGAAATCAGGTTTTTAGTTCATAAAAAATTCAAAGAAAATAATATCGAAATCCCTTTCCCACAGAGAGTCGTTCATCTTGAAAAAAAGTAAATTATGTCAAATATTTTAATTATTGAAGACGAAGAGTCAATTAGAAGAGTATTAAAAAAGGTACTGCTTGAGGAGAATAATTCTTATAAAATTTTAGAGGCAGTAGATGGAGTTGATGCTTTAGAAATGGTTAAAAAAAACAAGCTGGATTTAGTGCTGTGTGATATAAAAATGCCAAAAAAAGATGGAATTGAAGTACTAAGACAAATCTTAAAAAATCATGCTGAAATACCAGTAATAATGATTTCTGGTCATGGAGATTTGGATACTGCTGTTGAATCGATGAGAATGGGAGCTTTCGATTATATATCAAAACCCCCAGATTTGAACAGACTTTTAAATTCTGTTAGAGGTGCACTTAGTCAAACATTTGAAACAAAGAAAACTACTGTCAAATTAAAAAAATCAAAAAAATTTAACATAATTGGAGATTCGAAAGAAATTCTTACTATCAAGGATTTAATTTTAAAAGTTTCTCAAACAAATGCAAAAATTTTAATTTTAGGACCCAATGGTTCTGGAAAAGAGCTCGTTGCTAATCAAATTCATTTGAATAGTTTAAGATCTTCTGGTCCTTTTATTGAAGTCAATTGTGCTGCAATTCCATCCGAATTGATTGAAAGCGAACTATTTGGACACATCAAAGGAGCTTTCACATCCGCGATAAAAGATAAGACTGGAAAATTTGAAGCTGCAAACGGTGGAACAATTTTCTTAGACGAAATTGGGGATATGAGTCTTTCAGCTCAGTCCAAAGTTCTGAGAGCTTTACAAGAACATAAAATACAAAAAGTTGGAAGTGAAAAAGATTTAGTAGTTGATGTAAGAGTTATAGCCGCAACAAACAAAAATCTTAAAGAAGAAATTACAAAAAATAAATTCAGAGAGGATTTATATCATAGATTGGCTGTTATTGAAATTAATGTGCCACCTCTAAATAGTAGATTAACTGATATTCCTTTACTTACTGATCATTTTTTAGAAATGATATCAAACGATAGTGGAGAAATTCAAAAATCTATAGACAAGAACGCAATTGACCAATTACAGAAATTTAATTGGTCGGGAAATGTGAGAGAACTTAGAAATGTAATTGAGAGATTGGTTATTTTAAGTGAAGACTTAAACATTTCAAAAAAAGATGTTATTAATTTCTCAAATAAATCTTGATTATGATTAGAATTGTTTTTTTTATTTTTTTATTTATTTCAGTTAATTCTTTTTCGCAAAGTGATAAACAGGTAATAAAGAAAATTTTTGATAGTTCTTTATCTGAGAGTATTAGTTATGAATTACTCGATTATTTGTCAAATGAGATAGGAGGTAGACTGTCTGGATCATTAAATGCTGAAAAAGCTGTCAAGTGGGGTAAAAAAGAACTTGAAAATATTGGATTCGATAGAGTTTGGCTACAAAATGTATTGGTTCCAAAATGGGTGAGAGGTCCAAAGGAATTCGCACTAATTGAAACACAACCTGGGATTACATTTAATGTGGATGTTTGCGCACTGGGAGGTTCTGTTGCAACTCCGTCTGTTGGTATAAAAGCAAAAGTTTTGGAGGTTAGTAATTTTGAAGAGCTCAAAATACTAGGAAAAGAAAAAATTGATGGTAAAATAGTTTTTTTTAATAGACCTATGCAATCAAATGTAGTCAATACATTTCAAGCATACGGAGACGCAGTCAATCAAAGGGTGAATGGGGCAGTAGAAGCTGTAAAATATGGTGCTATTGGGGTTATAGTTAGATCAATGACATTAAGACTCGATGATTTTCCTCATACAGGAGTAATGTCCTACGGTAATCTTACTCAAAGTAAAAAAATTCCTGCAGCAGCTATAAGTACTAATTCTGCAGAAAAATTGAGTGATTTGTTAAAAATTAATCCAAACTTAAAGTTTCTTTTAAGACAACAGTGTAAAGAGTTTGATGATGTTATTTCTCATAATGTAATAGCTGAAATAAAAGGTTCTGAATTTCCTAATGAAATTATTTTAGTTGGTGGTCATCTTGATTCTTGGGATTTAGGAGATGGCTCTCACGATGACGGCGCTGGAATTGTTCAATCAATGGACGTTATTAATATTTTAAAAAAAATAGGATATCGTCCAAAAAGAACCATAAGAGTTGTCTTGTATATGAATGAAGAAAATGGTCAGAGAGGAGCAAAGAAATATTTTGACATTTCAAAAAAAAATAATCTCAATCATATTTTCGCAATTGAGTCGGATGCAGGTGGATTTTCACCAAGAGGGTTTTCATTTACTACAAATGATAAAAACTTTGAACAAATCGAAAGTTGGAAAAAATTGTTCGAGCCATATTTGATTCATTCATTTGAGAGAGGTGGAAGTGGAGCGGATATTTCAATTTTAAAAACTAATAAAAATGTGCTAGCAGGTTTGAGACCCGACTCTCAAAGATATTTTGATTATCATCACGCATCTAACGATACATTTGATAAAATAAACAAAAGAGAATTGGAATTGGGTACCTTTGCCATAACATCTTTGATTTATCTATTTGATAAATATGGCCTTAATAATTAGGACTTGGAAGCTATAATTGAACTGGATAAAAATTTATTTATTTTTTTAAATAATTTAGGTTTAGAATTATTTGACCCAGTTTGGCTTGTGATAACTGATAAAAAATCTTCAATTCCTCTTTACTTATTTCTTTTATACTATATTTTCAAGAAATCTGAAATCAAACAATTTATAAAGTATATTATTTTTATTATCCTTTTAATTGTTTTCACAGATCAATTAAGTGTATTTTTTAAAAATTTTTTTGAAAGATTACGACCATGTCACGATTTAGATTATGGTTTTAGGTTGGTTAAAGAAGGTTGTGGTGGTTTATATGGATTCTTTTCATCTCATGCATCAAATTCCTTTGGAATTGCTACCTTTTTATATTTAACACTTAACAAATATTCATCAAATTTAAAATACATTTTTATTTGGGCTCTTTTTGTTTCATACAGTAGGATATATGTTGGTGTTCACTTCCCGATGGATATTTTTGTAGGTATTGTATTTGGTATTAGTTCAGGCTATATTTTTTCATACGTGTTCAATAAAATTAAAATTTAAAATGTTTTTGAGATTAAATGAATATAAAGTTCTGTTTTTAAGAATATTTTTAGCTTATGTTTTTTACTTTTTAGCAAGGGTTTTATTCTATTTTTATAATAGTGAAATAATAATTATTGAGGGTTTTTATGAGTTCATAAATCTTTCTGTAATTGGATTAACATTTGATACATCTGCAATTCTTTACGTTAATTCATTATTTATAATTTTATCCATATTACCCCTTAAGAAAATATCATCTCAAAAGAATCAATCACTCTTGTTATATCTTTATTTTTTTACAAATTCAATCGCTTATGCAACAAATTTTTTTGATTTCATCTATTATAAATTTTCACAATCAAGATTGACAACTACCATTTTTGATGTTATAGAAAATGAAACAAATAAACTTGACTTACTAAGTTCTTTTTTATTTGATTACTGGCATGTTTATTTGCTCTTTTTTTTATTGTTGTTCATGTGGATTTTTTTATATAAAAAAATTATAATAAAACCATTGTTATATCAGCCTAAAAAAAGTTATTACCTGATTTCTTTTTTTTGGTTTTTAATTATCGTTTTTATTTGTGTAGTGGGGATGAGAGGAGGACTTGGAAATTCATCTCGACCTATAAATATGGTTGATGCACATAGATTTGTTAAAAAAGGATATCATGCTGATTTAGTTCTTAATTCTCCATTTTGTTTGATAAGAACATATAACAAGAATTTTTTTGAAAAAAATAATTTTGTTGAATCCTCAGAAATTTATGATATAATTAATCCAGTAAAAAATTTAAATGATTCAATTATAAGAAGACCAAACGTTGTTTTGATAGTTTTAGAAAGTTTTGGAAGAGAATATATAGGATCTTTTAATAAACATAGAAAAATCACAAATTATGAAAGCTATACTCCCTTTCTAGATTCAATTTCTAATCATAGTTTAATTTTTACAAATGCTTTTGCCAATGGCCGACAGTCTATTGAAGCTTTACCATCAATTATGGCGAGTTTACCATCTTTTAAAGTTCCTTTTACATCCTCTCCTTATTCTAATCAAGAAGTCCAATCTTTAATTTCTGTTTTTAATGAGTTAAACTATTCAACATCTTTTTTTCACGGTGCACCAAACGGTTCAATGGGTTTTTTAGGGTTGTCTAACATACTTGGTTTTGATAATTATTTTGGAAAAAATGAATTTAATAATAATTCACTATATGATGGTTATTGGGGCATTTGGGATGAACCTTTTTTTCAATTTATGAAAAATAAAATTGATGATTTTCAGGAACCATTTTTTACAACTTTATTTAGTTTATCTTCTCACGAACCTTTCAATGTTCCAAAAGAATACGAGAATTTTTTCCCAAAAGGAAACGTTGAAATGCATGAAGTTATAGGATATTCAGACAACGCATTAAAAAAGTTTTTTGACTCTGCAAAAAAAGAGCCCTGGTTTAAAAACACTTTATTTGTTATCACATCAGATCATTGTAATCAGTTTTGGTATCCCGACTACCGAGCCCCCATTAATAGATTTGCTATTCCAATAATTTTCTATGATCCCAGTGGTTCATTCAAAGGAGTTGATTCAACTCTTGCCCAACAACTGGATATTTTTCCCTCAATAGTTGATTATATTGGATATGAAAAACCAGTAATTTCCTGGGGAAGAAGTCTTTTTTCTGATAATTCAGGGGTTCCCTTTTCAATACATTTTTCTGGAACGGTTTATCGCTTTTCTATGAATGATTTTACTCTCGTATTTGATGGTCAGAAAACTATTGGTGTATATTCAATTGATGATTTATTTTTAGAAAATAATTTAATTGAAAATAAAAAGATAAATTATGTCTTGGAAGAAAAATATTTAAAGTCTTTTTTACAAGATTATATAGAAAGAATTGTTGAAAGAAAACTCAATTAGGATTTACTTTATGATGTCTTTAAAATCCATTTTGAATTTACTAATTCTGGGATTTGATATTCTCAAGATATAAATATCATTGGGATTGTTTTTTTTATAATCCTGATGGTATTCTTCAGCCTTATAAAATTTTTCGAAAGCTAAAATTTCTGTGGTAATTTTTTTATATGTTTTGTTTTCAAGCAACCTCTTAATTTCTGTTTCAATAATCTTTTTTTCATTATTTGTTTTAAAAAAAGCTATAGATCTGTATTGTGTTCCTTTGTCAGGACCTTGTCGATTAAGGGTTGATGGATCATGGGATCCGAAAAAAACTTTTACTAAAGTTTCAAAATCTATTATTTGAGGATCATATAAAACCTTTATGGCTTCAGCATGACCTGTTTTTTCTGTCATTACTTGATAATATGTTGGATTTAAAGTTTTTCCGCCTGAGTAGCCTGATTCAACATCAATTACGCCTTTTAAGTTTTCATAAATACTTTCTACACACCAAAAACAACCAGATGCAAAATAAGCTTCTTCAAGCTTTTGATTCGAATTATCAAGATTCAGATTTAATATAAACAATAAAAATAAATACTTATACATGTTATTATTTTAAAAGAGATTTTGTAAAATTAACCCAATTTAATTTTTCTTTTTGTTTTTTCATTTCTTTTACAATTAATTTTCTATTAAAATTTAATGCTAATATTATTTTTTCAGCTAAATCTCGAAAATTAGGTTTACAAATAAATCCATTCACTTTATTGGTAATTTGTTCACTTAATCCACCAACATCAGTAACCACTGTTGGAACTTCAAACTGAAAAGCTAGAGGTGTGATACCGCTCTGGGAAGATTTTTTATAAGGTTGGACAACTAAATCTGATGCACTAAACCAATACTTTAAATCATCATCTTCAATATAATTGTTAAAAAAATGAATCTTATTTTTATACAAACTGTCATTTATAATTTCTTTGTATTTAGTTATCGAATCGTAGCTTTCACCAACTATTAAAAGTTCAATATTTTTTTCTTTGGATAAAACTAGATCTAATGATTTTAGTAAAATATCCAATCCTTTATATGGTCTGATTATACCGAAAAAAAGAATATATTTTATGTTTTTTTTAAGTTTGAGTTTATTTCTAGCTTTTTCTTTTTCTACTACATCCCCAAACTTTTCATGAACTGGGTGGAAGATAGTTTTACCTTTTTTCTTTGGAATTACTAAATTTATTTGCTCTTTAACTTTATTAGAGAAACAAATAAATTCGTCAATGCTATTTACATAAAGTTTGAAAAGATGTTTTTGAAAAAGTATACTTTCATGAGGAAAAGCATTGTGAATGATGCCAATTTTTTTAATTTTTTTACTAACCATTTTATTTATAGTAAAAAAACATGGACTAAAATATGGTGACCAATAACTATTTATTAATATATCAGGTTTTAATTTGTTAATGGCTTTTGCAACATTAATCCAATTGTAAGGATTAATAGAATTAATAATTTCAAAACTTTTCAAAACATTATTATTTAATGTTTTACTATACTGACTTTTTCCAGGGAAAAATATTGAAGGATATTGTAATTTAAAATTAAAAATTTCAACATCGTGACCTAACTCTATCAAGTTTTTACAAAGTTCTTGATTGGTGTCAGAAATTCCTCCACGATAAGGAGGATATGGGCCCAAAAGAACTATTTTCATTCTAAAACTTAATTATTATTAATTAAAACCCAATCACCATTTTTTATCTGATTTTCAGCAATTTTGTATTTTACGATTTTCTCCTCACCACTTGATATATTCCTTATAGTAACTTTTTCGTTTCTACCAATCTTTTTTGCTTCTCTTACAATAGTTTCAACAACATTATTTGTTTGAGATATATTTTGTCCAGCAAGTCTATTTCTTGAAGCAAGCTCATCGCTATTCAACACTTCTTGCTTCGATAAATTTAATTTTTGTTGTCTTCTTATTTTTCTGTCCTCTCTAATGTTAGCTGGATTTTGAGATGGTAATTCACCTTTAAAAAGAAAAGAAATTATTTCACTATTAATTTCATTCAACATAGATTTGAACAGTTCGTATGCTTCAAATTTGTAAATAACAAGTGGATCTTTTTGTTCATGAACAGCTAGCTGAACGGACTGTTTTAATTCATCCATTTTCCTCAAGTGATTCTTCCAAGATTCATCTATAATTGCAAGAGAAATATTTTTTTCAAAATCATTAATAAGAGTTTCTCCCTTTGATTTATATGCTTGTTTTAAATTTGACACTATATTAAGTGTTTTTTTTCCATCTGTGAACGGGACAACTATTCTTTCAAAATTATTTGTTGGATTTTCAAAAACATTTTTTATTACTGGAAAAACTTTTTGTGCATTTAATTCAACTTTTGTTTTGTAGTGATTGTAGGCGCTTTTGTAAGTTTTAAAAATAATTTCATCTCTGTCATTTGTTTCGAAATTTTCTTCGTTGAATTCTGATCCAATTGAAAAAAATCTTATTACATCAAATTCAAAGTTTTTGTGATTATTATTTTCCTTGTTTGTATCAACTATAATTTCAGTAATGTCATAAATCATATTGGCAATATCTACTTTTAAACGATCACCTTCTAGGGCATGTTTTCTTCTTTTATATATAATTTCTCTTTGAGCATTCATCACATCATCATATTCAAGAAGTCTTTTTCGGATACCAAAATTATTCTCCTCGACTTTTTTTTGAGCTCTCTCAATGGTTTTTGTCATCATGGAATGTTGTATTACTTCACCCTCTTCTAAGCCCATTTTATCCATCATTTTCGCAACTCTTTCAGATCCAAACAAACGCATTAAATTGTCTTCTAAAGAAACATAAAATTGTGAGCTTCCAGGGTCACCTTGTCTTCCTGATCTTCCTCTCAATTGCCTATCAACCCTTCTTGAATCGTGTCTTTCAGTTCCAATAATTGCTAAACCACCTTTTTCTTTAACATCATTATTGATTTTTATGTCAGTCCCTCTACCAGCCATATTCGTAGCTATAGTTACAATACCTGCTTTTCCCGCTTCTGTTACAACATCGGCTTCTTTTTTGTGAAGCTTTGCATTTAAAACATTATGTTTTATTTTTTTTATTGATAACATTCTACCCAATAATTCAGAAATTTCAACTGAGGTGGTTCCAATAAGTACGGGTCTTCCATTATTTGATAAATCAGTGACATGTTCAATCACGGCATTGTATTTCTCTCTTTTGGTTTTATAAATCAAATCATTTTCATCTTTTCTAGCTATTGGTCTATTGGTAGGAATTTCCATTACATCGAGTTTATAAATATCCCAAAATTCACCGGCTTCAGTTATTGCAGTTCCTGTCATTCCAGAAAGCTTACTATACATTCTGAAATAATTTTGTAATGTTACAGAAGCAAATGTTTGTGTTGCATCCTCAATTTTTACATTTTCTTTTGCTTCAATTGCTTGATGCAATCCATCTGAATATCTTCTACCATCCATTATTCTTCCAGTTTGCTCATCAACAATTTTTACTTTATTATCCATTACAACATACTCGATATCCTTTTCAAATAAAGTGTAAGCTTTTAGCAACTGATTTAATGTATGTATTCTTTCACTTTTGATACTAAAATCTCTGTAAACTTTCTCTTTTTCCTCAACCTCTTTATTTATTTCTAATTTTTTATTTTCGATTTCTGCAATATCGGTTGATAAATCTGGCATAATGAAGAAATTTTCGTCCTGATTTCCAGATGACAAACTTTCTATGCCTTTATCGGTCAATTCAATTTGATTATTTTTTTCATCGATTACAAAATATAAGTCCACATCAACCTTGGGCATTTCTCTGTTGTTATCCTGCATGTAAAAGTTTTCGGTTTTTTGTAATAATTGCTTTACTCCTTCCTCACTTAAATATTTTATAAGAGCAGAATTTTTAGGTAATCCCCTATGAGCTTGAAGTAAATGAAAACCACCGTTTTCTGTATCTCCTTCTTGAATTAACTTTTTGGCTTTTGAAAGAACTTGCGTAAGTAATTGTTTTTGTTGCTGTACTATTGAAGATATTTTAGGTTTAAGTTCATTAAATTCATGAACATCTCCTTTTGGGATCGGTCCTGAAATTATTAATGGAGTTCTAGCGTCATCAACTAAGACTGAATCAACCTCATCTACTATGGCATAACTGTGTTTTTTTTGAACTAAATCATTTGCTGAGTGCGCCATATTGTCTCTTAGATAATCAAAACCAAACTCATTATTAGTCCCATAAGTTACATCTGAATTATATGCTTTTTTACGTTCTTCAGAGTTTGGTTTGTGATGATCAATACAATCAACAGAAAGTCCATGAAACTCAAAAATGGGAGCCATCCATGCACTATCTCTTTTAGCTAAGTAATCATTAACTGTGACCAGATGAACTCCGTTTCCAGTAAGTGCATTAAGGTAAACTGGCAAAGTTGCTACTAATGTTTTTCCTTCTCCAGTTTGCATTTCTGCAATTTTTCCTCTGTGCAATGCAATTCCGCCAATAAGTTGAACATTGTAGTGAACCATATCCCATGTAACCTCTTTGCCAGCAGCATTCCATTTATTTTGCCACAAAGCATTTTGTCCATCTATTTTTACATACTCTTTTGAATTAGATAAAAGAAGATCAAATTTGTTAGCTTTAACTCTAAGTTCAGTATTGTTTTTAAATCTTTTTGCAGTTTCTTTTACCACTGCAAATGCTTCTGCTAAAATTTCATTTAACTTAACTTCTACCTGATTATCTGATTCACTAATTATTTTATCAATTTCTTTATAGTAGTCTTCTTTTTCATCAATATTTGATGAATTTTCAATTTTATCATTTAAACCTTGAATATTTTTTTGAAAAGGTTTTCTTACCTCACTAATAATTTCTTTGAATTTTATGGTTCTATTGCGCAGTTCATCGTGTGAAAGAAGGGATAATTCCTCTTCATAAGAAAGTATTTCTTGAACTAATCCTTCAACTTCCTTTATATCTTTTTTGGATTTATCACCAACAAAAATATTTAGTATAGAATTGATTAAACTCATATTATACTCTTGATTTTCCTCAAATTTAAGTAAAAAAAAAGCCCCCTAAGGAACTTTGTTGAAGTTTTTATGGAGATTAATACTCATCGTCATTCCAAAGATAATCCTCATCAGTTGGGTAGTCTGGCCATATCTCTAAAATAGACTCATAGATTTCCCCCTCTTCTTCTTCAATTTCTTGTAAGTTTTCTACTACTTCTAGTGGAGCACCAGTTCTAATGGAAAAGTCTATCAATTCATCTTTGTTTGCAGGCCATGGTGCATCGCTTAAGTAAGATGCCAATTCTAAAGTCCAATACATAATTAATTGTTATTAGCATTTGCAAAAATAATTTTTTTATTAAATCCTCCAATGTTTTCATAAAAAATTTAATTAATTTTTTTTTTTGCTCAGTGAAAATAGAAGTATTATTATGAAAAAAAATAAAGAAAATCTAAAAATAAAGTCTCCGTATTTCACATAAAAAGTCAATTTATTTATCGTTTCAGCCGTTGCATTTATGAATCCTCTTTTACCATAATCTAATTTCTTTAATATTTCACCATTGAAATTTATAACTGCAGAAGATCCAGTATTTGCACTTCTTAGGATATTTCTTCTTGTTTCAATAGCTCTGATTCTAGCATAACTTAGGTGTTGCTTATAACCTTGAGATTCACTCCACCAACCATCATTTGTTATAATTGCTAAAATATTTGCTCCTTTTCTAACATACTCGGTCACGTACTCTCCATAGACAGATTCATAGCAAATAATTGGAGCAATTTTTCTTTCATTATCTAAACTAAACACCGTTCTTTCATTTTGTTTTCCTCTTGTTAGAACAGAACCGCCCATATCCAATAAAACATTACCCAGAATTGGTTCTAAAAACTTCTTATACGGCATTTGTTCAACTCCAGCAACCAATTTAGATTTATGATAAATTTGAGTATCCTGATTTTTAGAAATAAAAAAACTACTGTTAAAAATATCAATCCACATATTTTCTCTCAAATAATTTGAGGTTTCAGTCCTTTTATTTTTATCGCTGTAGAGTTTATAAAACTGTATTCCAGAAAGAATTTGATTATTGTTTTTATTTAATATGTTTCTTAAAGAATCAGTGAATTCTGTTTCATTAAATGATTCCATCAAAAAACCCGGACTTTCTGAGAAATATGTTTCTGGTGCAATAATTAATTTATCAGATCCAATTTCAGTATTAATCCAATTACTTAACTGATTTAATATATAAAAATTTGATCTTCCATATTTTTCATTGTATGGATCAATGTTAGGCTGTAAAATTGAAAAATCTAATTTTTTTGATACTTCAATTTCTTTATTGTAAATCATAAATGAGATTGAAATTGGTATGGATATAGAAAGTAAGGAGTAAATTAAAAGATTCTGATTGATCTTTTTTGATTTTATGTAATTCGAAAAAAATAAAAATATCACATAATTTGTTAATAATACCCATAAACTTCCTCCAAAAACACCAGTATATTCATACCACTGTATCCAATATATTTTCTCAGAAAAAACATTCCCAAGGTTTAGCCATGGCCAAGAAAAATCCCAGTTCAGATGAAATTTTTCAAAAACAATCCAAGATGTTATAAAGTATATTATACTTAATTTATGGTTGATTTTTCTACTAACAAATCCAAAGCTTGTGAATATAATTGCTTTTAAAAATGTATTTAATAAAACCGCGAAAACCATTCCAAATAAGGTGGAATGTATTAACCAATAAGTTGTAATTAGATTCCAAATAAAAAATGATATTAAGGAGAAAAAAAATAATTTAAGTAGAGATTTATTTCTTGTTAATCTTTCAAGGTATAAAAGAGGAACAAAGCCAATAAAAATAAAAATTGTAAATCCATTTGTTGGCCAAGATAAACCAAGTAATAATCCAGAAACAACACTTAGTAATAGATAACTTTTATACAAAATTTACAATTTAATTTAATTAACGAAATGGAAAATTAAAAAATATATTTCAGTTTGTTCACTATTATTTTATATGTTTTAAAATTGTAATTTTGAGATATGAAGTTTGCTAAGTCTATTCCAAACCTATTTACATTTTTAAATCTTTTTTTTGGATGTGTCGCTATCGTTCAAGGATTAAAGGGAGATCTTTTTTTATTAGCAACCTTTGTTTTACTGGGCGTTGTATGTGATTTTTTTGATGGTTTTTTTGCACGAATTTTAAAAGTTAATTCGCAATTAGGTGTCCAATTAGATTCTTTATCAGATCTGGTTACTTTTGGCATCACACCTTCGTTAGTTATGTTTTCTTATTTGTCAAATTCTGATTTTATTTTGGAAAACAGTTCTCATAATTTAATAAAATTTATTCCATATTTATCTTTCATTATTACAATTGCATCATCTTACAGGCTTGCTAAATTTAATTTAGACAATAGTCTTAATCATTTCAAAGGTTTACCAACTCCCGCAAATGCCCTTTTGATTATTTTTTTACCCAATGTCTTTGAGATTGATTTTTTATCTAATTATATTACGTTTTTAGAAAATTCTTTTATTCTTATTTTTATTATAATAATTTCCTCTTATTTACTTATTTCTAATTTAGAAATGCCATCCTTAAAGCTTAAAGGTTTTTTTACTGTAAGAAATAATTTTAAGGGATTTAATAATAGAGATATATTTCTGATTTTGTCAGGGAGTTTGTTAATTGGATTTAAACTTGCAGCATTTCCAATTATTATTATTATTTACATTCTTTTAAGTTTATTTAGAATTAAATTCTAAATGTTTTTTTCTAAACTCAAAATTTTCACCTAAGTAGAGTTTTCTTACCATTTTATCCTTGGCAAGTTCTTCTGGAATTCCTGTTTTAAGGATTTTTCCTTCAAACATAAGGTATGTTCTATCTGTTATTGCTAATGTTTCCTGAACATTATGGTCTGTAATTAAGATACCAATATTCTTCTTTTTTAAATGAGAAACTATTTTTTGAATA
>MDTC01210589.1_pt1 | contig 15280 bp, 24 predicted proteins | sample 811181 | NCBI WGS metagenome assembly MDTC01 (sample SAMN05326644, study PRJNA326480) | marine metagenome | isolation source: seawater | place: Pacific Ocean: North | collected 2011
AAGAACAAATTTATGAAAATTTTAAACCTAAATTAATTAAATGTGAAAATTTAATTGATTTATAAAATAAATCTAAATATTACTAATATTACTAGTAGTATTATTTGTATTATTTTTTTTGTTAATAAAATCTATTGCTGATTTTATACTTCCTATTATTTTTTTTGGTGGATTACCACTATTTCTAGCATCATCTCTCTCTTTTATAGATGAATAAGGCGTTGTATCAACATCTAAAATATTTAATTCTGATAATAAATAATACATAGATATAGAAAAAAATGATATTTGTGCACTCTTACGTATTTTTGATTTAGTTTCATCAATAGGTAAAAATCTCACTTTTAATTCACCATTTACATCCATTGAATCTGTATACAAATCATTAAATTTTTCATCAGGCATTAAACATGATAATCGATAACCTTCATTAGTTGTAGCAATAACACAATCATGTTGTACAGCTATTTGCACTGAATAAATATTATTATTATTAATTTCATTAATAAGTTCTTCATATGTTATTGTTGATTTAATTGGTGGTGGAAAAATTCCATAAAATGACCAATGAGAATACATATCATCTTTTTCAGTATAAATAGGTTTTTTTATTGATAATGGATTAAATAATGATTCATTATTATTTGATGTAAAAATATTATTAGAAGATAGTGTAGTAGTTGTTATATATTCTAATATTGATCTTCTATTAAAATTATTACTCAATAAACTACAATTACTAGACGCTATTATAAGTGAGTAGAATAATATATTTAATAAATCTTTCATAAATATAATATATTTAAAATATCTATATTGTAATTATTAAATATATTATAAGCTTTTTATTGGAGAATATTTAAAATTATATATCAAAAATAATGTTATACCATCCCCTATTGCTGACTTAGTAATTTCTAAAACTGCTGAATATTTTATTGAATTAAGATCTATTTTTATATTATTGAAACTTTTTTTTATGGCTATCAATTTAAAAGGAAAGCCAATTAAATTAGCTAATAAAGCTGAATAAAAATTACTTTTGGGAAGATTTTTTACAATAAATGTGTATAATATAGAGAATACTATCATTTGTCTAATTGTTATCCAAAATATAAAATTTTTATATTTTGGTAAAATACCAAGTCTGGATTCATATTTTTTTATATCTGCAATAATAAATAATGGTGATGATGATAAACCAGCTATAGCACCCCGAATTGATTTATTTTTAATAAAACTAATATTATCAAATACAGTATTTTGGATAGCAAATACAACTGGTAATAACATTAACCATTTTGTTTCTTCAAATTTAAATTCAACATTATTAGTAGATAGTGTTTTTGTTTGTATAACATCAAGCGGTAATATTGATAATCCACCACAAAGTGAAGCTCCAACTCTATAAATCATTGGATTGATCATTATTAGATATATATATATATTTATATTTATATTACTATTTGTATTACTTATTTAGTATTGTATTTAAATTAATGATTTAAAAATTACTACATAATAAGTGTACAAAAAATGTTTTTGTGGATAGTTATTTTTGGTGGTATTTCATCATTTATTGCATCTATGGGTATTGGTGCAAATGATGCAGCGAATGCATTTGCTAGCTCTGTTGGTTCAAAAGCATTAACTATACGTCAAGCAGCTATTATTGCTTCAATATTTGAAACTTCTGGTGCAATTTTATTAGGTAGTCATGTTACTGATACTATTAGAAAAGGAATAGCTGATTACAAATGTTTTGAAAATGACCCTGAAATTTTTATGTATGGTTGCATGTATGTTATAGTTTCAGTTAGTATTTGGTTATTTTTAGCAAGTTATTTAGAAATGCCCGTTTCAACAACACATTCTTGTGTTGGGGGTATGATTGGTATGACAATTGCATCAGTTGGTAGTGAATGTGTAATTTGGTATAAAAAAACTGATACATTTCCATTTGTTGGTGGAGTTGGCGGTATAGTTCTATCATGGTTTATATCACCTATTTTTTCTGGTATTATATCTTCATTTATATTTGGTTTTACAAGAAAATTTGTCTTATTAAAAAATTATGAAAGTAATCGAATAAATTACATTTATCCATTATTAGTTGGCTCAACTATAACAATAAATTGTTTTTTTATTATTTACAAAGGTGCAAAAGGTATAGGATTAGATGATATTAATGTAGAATGGGCATTTGCTATTTCTTTTGGAAGTGGTTTTATATCTGCAATTATTACAATTCCACTTGTTCCAAAACTTAGAAAAATAGTTAATAAAAAATTTATTAATAATTCATCATATTTATCTCAAAATGATGAAATTGAGATTCAAAATAATCTTAAAGAATTAAATATATCATCAACAAATGATTTAATAAAAGTAACTAATTTACATAATAAAGCGGATAAGTTTGATTTAAGAGTTGAAGAAATATTTAAATATTTACAAATTTTTACTGCAGCATGTGATGCATTTAGTCATGGTGCTAATGATGTTGCTAATGCAGTTGGTCCATTTGCTGCAATTTATTTAATATATAGAGAAAATGATGTAATTTCAAAAACAATAGATATGGGTTATGATGCATATTGGATTTTAGGTATGGGTGGAATTGGAATATCATTTGGTTTAATTCTTTATGGAAAAAAAATAATACATGCTATTGGTAATAAATTATGTAAAATAACTCCATCTAGGGGTGTATCAATTGAATTGGGATCAGCATTAGTAATAATTGCAGGAAGTAGACTTAAAATTCCATTATCAACAACTCATTGTCAAGTAGGTGCTACTGTAGGTGTAGGATTATTAGAAAATAAATCATGTTTTACTAAAATAGAAGGAGTTAATTCAAAAATCTTATGTAAAGTAGTGTTTGGATGGATTATAACATGTATAATAGTTGGTATTACAAGTGCTTTATTAACTGCTCAAGGAATATATTCTCCAATTTTTAAAAATCAACTTACATGTTATAATAATAGTATTATATATATATGAAATTAATAATTGAAGCTGTCGTAGTTGGAATGGTGACTGTTGTTGTAGGAACAATAGTTGCCTTTATTTTAGGGAGATTTTTTTCAACAGATTTACCAAAAATATGCAAAGCATGGAATAAAAATCATGTAATGGAAATATCTTTATTTTTTACTGGATTTTTAATACATATTATATGTGAATTTACTGGAATAAATGGTTGGTATTGTAAAAATGGTAATGCTTGCTCTAATAAAAATTAAAATGAATAAACCATAAGAAGACCTAAATAGAGAAATAGTATTCCAATGAATATTATTGTATTTATTGATAAATTATCTTTTAGTAAATATGCTATTAAAATAGTACTAATAAGCATTAGTGCATCTACTATTAGTATAGTAATCCCTAATTCATTTGCATAATTTCTAAAAATGTTTAAGATGGGTGTGTTTTTCTTAAATTTATTTAAAAATAATCCAAAAGAAATATCATGAATTAAACCAACAATTACAACTAATAACAATTGTTTGTATATATTGTTGGTTAAAGAAACTGCTATAAATGTTCCAATAATAATTGATAGTATATCCATTGCATATGCTCCGATTGTAAAAGTTTTATACCATTCTTTTATATATTTACCACCTCTATTAGAAATAAGTAAATAATAACCAATAATTGTATCTACAATTATTGCTGATGTAGTTATTGTGGGGAGTGATAAATTATACATATATATCTATATATATATATATATATTAGGTTTTATTTCTACAGTTTTTAATATTATTTGATATATATGTATAATATATTGTATAATTTTATATTATCATTTCATTTAGTATATAATAATAATAATATTAATCTTTGTGGTAAAGATTCGAAGTTACAAATTTTAGATTATAATAAAGTGAAATTTTATTCAACATTATGGGAATCAAATAATGGAAATGATAATAATATAAAGAATTTAAATAAATTAACTAATAATCCATTACATTACTATTTTGCATACTATAATAGTAAAGATAAATTAAATTCTACTCCAGAATTTATAGGTGGATTAATTTTAGATACTCGCTATAAAATATTTGATTTAAATAGTATAATAGAAAATCCTAACAATATAAATTCTTCTCTATTTTATGAATATATTTTAGAACTAGAAGAATTATGTTATGCTTGTAATGTTTCTTTAACAATAGAAAATTTAAAATATTATTCAAATTCAAAATATTGGTATTTAATAAATAATTATTTTTAATATATAAAAAGTTTATTTTATAAATAATTAAATAAAATGTATTTATTATTTTTAGGTTTACTAACATTAAATATAAATTCAAATACTTTACTACCTAAAACTAAGGTTTATATTCATTTGGAAGAATTTAATCCAAGATATAATTTACTTCATATAGGAATATCATTTAACAATTTAAATAAAAATCTTAGATATGATTTTCGTGCATTTAATGATGGAAAGTCATGTTTGACTACTGGATTGGATAGATGTAATCCAGAACAAATGTTTCCAGATTTATATACATGTGAAAATAACGAACATGAAGAAATGAAAGATATAACAGATAATATGGATACCATGTTACGTAAGGATATTTTTTGGGGTATAACAAATAAAACATTTGAAGAAATAATTGAATTTGAAAAAACAATAAATACAAAGTATACATTAGGAATTTATGATTGTCGACATTATGTTAACAAATTTACAAAATGGTGTTTAGATAAACCTACGCCAATATGGAAATTATATAAATTGTGGCAAGATTGATACACTATTAAAATAGTATAAAAATAAATTATTAATATATATAAATTATATTAATAATGTTAGGTATAATAATTTTATTATTGATAAAAAATACTTCAGCTTTCAATATGATTAATAATATAAAAATTTTAAATTTAAAAAAACCATATAATATTTGTATGAATTATGATCCATTAAAAGGATATGATGAAAAATTAACTATTATACCATCATTTCAAGCATCTATTGTTATAAATAACTGGATAAATTATCTATCAAAAGACGATGAATATGATAATAAAAACAAAGAAATTAGTGCAAAATTTATTAGCACATCAATATATGATATGAAAATTTTTATTTCTATAAATAAAGATGAAAAAAATACAATTATATTTGCATGGACACCGGATATTGATATCGGTAAATCAAATGTTCTTTATATTGTAGGTGGTAAAATAATAAATGATGAAATATGTATACATAGAATAGCTCAATGTCCTTACTATGAAAATATTTTGCTAATAAAAAGTAAAAAAATACTTACTGATATAAATAATATAATTAAGTATTCACCTAACATTAGTAAAGTTAATTTTGAAGAATTACATAAATATGATAATCGATATTTACTATCTTGGGGTAATTTTTTTTAAATTAGATTCATTCAAAATATTATATATTACATCTTTATAGAATGGTCTTAGTTCTAATTTGTATATTTCATCAATTGTGAACCACTTTATTTCTTTTTTTTCATATAATCCATTATTCTTATGTTTTATAATATTTGGCGTAGTGTTTCTAACGAAGTTATAATTTCTATTAAAATATAATGGAAGATTTTCATCATAATCAATATTAAACATGAATGTAGTATATCTATTAGAATTGTATGATAAAATTAAATTTTTTTTTACTTTTTGTCTTAATTCTTTTTCGGTACCTAACAATCCAGATAACTCTTCATATCCTTCTCTAATTGCTGTATTAATTGGCTGTTCATTTAGATTTGATGGACTACCACCAAAATCTGACCATTGATTGTTTTGTTCTTTTCCTAAAAGAAATACCATACATACTCCATTAAAACTAACAGGAAGTATTCCTGCACCCATTAATATTTATTAATATTTATTTTTTTTTAAAAATATTAATAATCAATTTTATATAATGATATAAATATAAAAAATTATATCTATATTGATATATGTATAAAAAATATTTTCCAGCATTAAAAAAATATAATAATTTAATATTTTGTGATAATGCAGGTGGTAGTCAGATACCTTATCATATTTTAAATAAGACTAATAAATTTTTGATAAATAATTATGTTCAACCCTATTCTAATAATATATTATCAAAAAAAATGACAGAAGATTTAAATAAAATAAAAAATTTTACTAATAAAATATTTAATAATAAAGATGGTACTATAATATACGGTAGTTCATCAACTCAATTATTTTATAACTTAGCGAATTCTCTTGAAAATAGTTTATTATTAAAAAGCTCTAATATTATTTTAAATAATTTTAGTCATGAAGCACCAATTAGTCCTTTTGAAAGAATATCAAAAAAAAATAATATAGAAATGAAATGGTGGAATTTGCAAAGTAATGAAAATAAATATATGCTAGATTATGATAATTTATTTAGTAAAATAGATAGTAATACAAGTTTAATTGTATTACCACATGTAAGTAATATATTAGGAAATATTTTGGATATAAAATATTTGAATCAAGAATGTAAAAAAATAAATAAAAATGTAAAAATATTGGTTGATGGTGTAGCTTTTTTGCCACATGAATTAATAGATATTAATGAATTAGGAATTGATTATTATGGTATTTCTTTCTATAAATTTTGCGGATTAAGAGTTTCAGCTTTATATGTAAAAGATATTGAACAAGTTGAAAATCAAAATCATTATTTTTTTAATAATTGTGATAAGGATCATATTACAAAAAAATTAGAGTTAGGTGGTTGGAATTTTGAATCAGCAAGTTCTCTATTAGGATTAAATGATTATATTTTTGAATTATCAAAAGAGCATCATAAAAAAGATAAACAAAATTCTGATAATTTATCAAGAAATGATATTAAATTTGTTATGAATAAAATTAAAAATTACGAAAAAACTTTAACAAAAGAATTCTATAATGGGTTAGATACTAATGATGAAATTAAAATTATTGAAGAGAGTAATGCTGATAAAATACCAATTTTTTCTTTATTGTTTAATAATTATAAATCACATAATGTAAATTTAATATTAAATGAATTAGGTTTAATTTGTAATAATAGTACTTTTTATTGTGATAGATTGTTTGAACATTTAAATTTATCAAAAAATAATGGAGTGTTAAGAATATCTTTAATGCATTACAATAGTATAAGTGAAGTTAAAAAAATATGTAATTATCTAAATATGTTTAAAAAATTTAAATTAAATTTTTCATTTAAAGAATATAATATTAAACCAAGTCATTTACTAAAACATTCCTTCAATTCACTTGAAAAAGACTCATATTATGATGTTGAAAGATATAGAGCATTTTCATTAGTTGATATTGAAAACATTAATACAATTAAAGTAGTGGGTGATTTAAATTTTTTTCAATCTAGTGATTATAATAACTATAATGGTAATACTTTAAGAAAATATCCTAATATTAGCGAACACATATTAAATGATGAATCGTTTAAAAGATATGTACAAACTTTCAAAAATAAAATAAAAAAACAAACAAAAGAAACTCCAAAATTTATTCAAATACACCAAATAAGAGTAAACGCTAATAATAATGATAGTAAAGTTACTCCGGAAGGTATTCATAGAGATGGCTTTAATATGATAGGTATATTATGTATTAATAGAGTTAATATTAAAGATGGAATTAACAATTTTTATGATAATAATAAAAAAAAGATATATTCAAAAAAAATGGAATCTGGTGATTTTATAATTTTGAATGATAATGATAATTATCATGATGTTACAGATATAAAAGTTGATAATATTAATAATATTTCTTATAGAGATGTTTTTATTTTTACAAGTATATCTTAAAAATAGTTAAAAATTTTTTATTTTTAACTATTAATAATGATATTCAGATATACAGTAGGAAATAGTATAAAAAGCGTTTTAAAATATACTTTAAAAAAAAATACTATCCCAATAATAAATTACATCGCTGAAAATAAATCAAAAAATACAAATGATACATTAGTAGAATATAAAAGTCTAATAAATCAAATAAATTCAGATTATATGGTTGCATTAAAATTATCATCAATAGATTTTAATGAAAATTATTTTAATGAAATAATAGATATATGTAAAATTAAAAATATAAAATTAATTGTTGACGCTGAAAATAATATAAATATTGAAAAATATAGATCTGTTGTAAATAATGCAATAAGTAGCCATAATAAAGACACTTTAAATATTATAAAAACATATCAAATGTATAGAAAAGATTCATTAGAAGAACTAGAAAATGATATAGAATTTTATAATAATAAAAATATAAATTTATCAACAAAATTAGTAAGAGGTGCTTACTATAATGAAGAAAAGTATGGCGATCATTTATTTAGCTGTAAAAATGATACAGATTTAAATTATAATAAAGCAATAATTAAGTGTTATGAAAGTACATTGACTAATAATATTATTGCAAGTCATAATCATTTTTCAATTAGATTAGCTATGTTATTAAATAAAAGTGACAAATTTATAATTGCAAATTTAAAAGGAATGAATGAGAGATTTATGAATAATGTAAATAATATACAAAAAGCGGAATATATTCCTTACGGTAAATATAATGAAATGATACCTTATTTAACAAGAAGATTATATGAAAATATAGATCAAATAAAATATTCATTATTATAAAAAATAAAGTTATAATATAATAATGAATAGTAAAAAAATAAAAAAAGGTAAGAAAAATAAAACACAAAAGAGAGAATTCTTATATAATCCTAATAATCCAAAAAAATCATTTGATGTATATATTGATAAGAATCCAAAAGATACTATTAATATAAAATATAAAACTGTTGATGATATAAAAAATACTATAAAAAAACTAGAGAGATTATATAAAAGTAAGAAATATTCACATAAACGCATATGGCAAGTTGGAATGATCATGAAAGTTAGACTTGAAGCCATGAAAAAACATAAAAAAGATAAATTTCCAAATGCCAAAAATGTAACAAAACGTTACAATTTAAGTAATAAATATTTTAAGTTTTTAGGTAAAAGAACAAAAAAAAGAAGTTTCAAAGAGAGAAAAGCAATGAAATTTAATTTAATCACTTAATTTGATTAAGTCAATTTTACTTTTTTACTAATTTTACATATCCTTTGTAAAATCGATCAACAATATATTTACCAAGATCTAAAACTCCTTCTTTTACTTTTACAAATAATTTTAATGCTTTATTATTTATTTTATTTACTAAGAATGCTTGTTTTATAGTATCATTTTTAATCTTATAATAAAAAATTTTATAGTTTTCTTTTTCTATATCATATTTACCATTACTATAACTTCTAATTACTCCTTTATCATCATATATTGTTCCGATTCTATATGATGATGGGAAATTATAATATTCGTGAGCTTCTTTAAAATTTTTAAATAATTTCATATATGTATATAAAATTATTTAATTTTTATAATTTACTTTTATTAACTAAAAAAAAATTTTATAAATTTTATGGTTAGAAAATTCTCTCTTTTCTCTCTTTTTTTTCTTTTTTATCATCTTTTACTAATCTTATATTAGTAGCTATATTACCTTTACTTCCACTATACAATTCTAGAGGTAATTTCAATACAGCATAATCAAAAAATACTTCGGGTCCAGGATCAACTATTGGATCACTATACTGACAATCCTCAATTTCAAAATTAACTAATTCCTGTTTAATAAAATATACAATTTCTTGTTCTTCAGTTTTATCTCTATCTTCAATAAACCGTAATCTAATTTTTCCTTGATTTAAATCCTTCTTATCATAAGTACTTATATTTTCAAAATAACAAATATTTCCACGTATATTTTTATATTTTATTTCAGCATTTGGTGGTTTACACCGCATTTCTCGAGGCATTCCTATACTTGTTGATGTTAAATTGCTCATTATACATATTCTCTATATTATAATTTTTACCAAAATTTTTAATCAAGTTAAATTCCACTTTTTATTCCAATTATTCCACACGATAATCGCTTCCCTGCATTACCTGTTTTTAACGATTCTTTATTATTGCCTAATCCAAGATCATCTTTATCTTGATGAACTATTACCATACGACCAATTATAGAATTCTTTGATCCAGGTAGTATACTAATTTTATTTGTAATTATTTTACCAATTGATTTTCCGTCTTTACTTATAATATTTCCTAAATCACCAGCGTGTGAATCTTTACTAGTGAGCGAACCATGATTTTTATTAAATGGATTAAAATGTTCACAACCACTACTACATCCTTTTGTTATATCACCACATTTATGAATATGAAATCCATGTTTTCCATCATCTAGATTTTTTATATTATAATTAATAATTAAATCTTTATTTTTTTGCTCAAAAGTAACAATACCTTTAACTTTATTATTTTCTATAACTTTATCTGGAAATAATTTTGCTATACATTGTGGATTATTTTTTCCACCACATTGATTAAAAGGAGCACAAGAAGAACGCATTGAAAATCCTTTTTGATTTTTACATTGTTTCTTTGTAAAGCGTCTTGGTAAATAAAAAATTTTCCCATCTTTTCTTTTACATTTTTTGTTTTTTTTTGTAATATTACAGCAGTTACGTAACATATATATATATATTAAAATAAAATTTTTATTTAGAATAACAATTATCCCGACCTGCATTATCTAATTTTTTTTCCCAATCACAACTATTTTTATATTTAGGAGATGTTGTATTACACCATCTATGCAGATTAGTCATATTATCATAATTATTTTCAAATAGTTTATCAATTGAAGCGGAAATTCTAATGTAAAGTCTATTATTATTTGGAAATGTATCATCAGGTTTAAATGTATTTAAATTCTTAAAATATTTTTTTGCAAATGTAAATAGTTCTCTCTTGAAAACTCTGTGCATCTTAAATTATTATAATTTAATAATATAAATATTTTATTTCATTTTTATTTTAATTTTATAAATTTTAATTTTATAAATTTTTATTTTTATATTATATATGTCTCATTTAAGCACTACATCGTCAGCTATGGCTATGGTATTTTATTCTATTCTTACATTTTTTATCGGTCCTTTCATAACAAGACCATTTTTAGGAGATCATCCTGATCAATGTATTGCTGGATTTTTATTAGGATTTACAATTAGTATTTTATTGTGGATGAAATTTGGAAAAATGTTAGTAAAGTAAAAAATTTATAATTTTATTAAAATTGAAAAATAATTTTAATAAAAAAATTCTTTATAACAATATGAGTGAAAATAAATCAATTCAATTAGGATTATGTTGCATGAATACTATTTTATCTTCTCAAAAACCACCTATAATGTCCTCTAGATCTGTAGTTTTAAAAACTTTACAAACAAAAGGTTTTGAACCACTAAAGGAAAAAATCATACAGAATTTAAAGGATACACTCGTTTTGATGGATTGGAATGAAGAAAATGGTATTAAGGTATTCAGATTAAGTAGTGAATTATTTCCACATTATTCTAATTCTAAAGTAGAAAAATATGACATTATTTTTGCTTTAGATTTACTCAAAGAAATTGGAAAAAAATCAAAAAAATACAATCAACGAATTACATTTCATCCTGGTCAATATAATGTTATAGGAACACCAAATGAAGATATTTTTACAAATACAATGAATGATTTAAAATATCATTGTGATATTTTAGACATGATGGAATTAGATGAAAATTCAGTAGTTGTAATACATGGTGGAGGTGTTTACGGTGATAAGAAAAAAACAATCGAACGCTGGTGTAAACAATTTTATAAATTACCAGAAAATGTTCAAAAAAGATTAGTTTTAGAAAACTGCGAAAAAAATTTTTCAATAGAAGATTGTTTAGAAGTATCTGAAAAAATTAATATTCCTGTAGTATTCGATACTCATCATTTTGAGTGTTATAAAATACTTCATAAAGAAGAAAAATTTAATCCCGCTGATGAATATATGCATGCTGTTTTGGAAACATGGTGGCGAAGAAATATAAAACCTAAATTTCATGTAAGTGAACAAGGGTCTGGAAAAATTGGACACCACAGTGATTTTATAGAAGTAATACCTGACTATTTACTAGAAATACCGGAAAAATTTGACTGTAATATTGATATTATGATTGAAGCAAAATTAAAAGAACAAGCAATTTTTAGACTTTACGAAAAATATCCTTACTTAAATTGTAAAGTAATAAAAAAGAAATTAAAATTAAATGTAAAAGCTATGGAGTGGGCAAGAAAATGTAATTTTGATTGCTTATGTTGCGAATAAAAATATTATTTATATATATATAATGAATAATTCAAGTTTAATAATTATTACATTTATAGTGACTGCATTATGGGATGTTATTTTGAGATTTATGTCTCTTAATTTTCATATATTACCAGGAATCATAAAAACATCAATGCCGTTTATTAAAGATTTGCAACCATATTTCAAACATCATACATTATTGTCTGCGGCTTTAATAGCTGGATTTGTTGGTGCAACAACTCAACCTATTATAATATATTTTATGTCTTTTCCAAAAAATATTAAAAAAATTAATTATATAATAAAATTTTTATTATTATCATTTATAATAAGTGCATTATATGGTTTCATAATGAAAGCAAGTAAATTATTTCCACATTTAGAATTATATTATTACAATAAATTAGGAATTTTTAGAAGTATGTATCATGATGGTATATCTGGACTTATTGTTCAAATAACATTACTTTTTTTGTTAAATATATTTTAGGAATTTAAAGAATTATTGATATAATTAAGAAATGATATCAAGATATAATTATAATTCTATTATTTATAGCCTAATGAATGATATAGAAGTTAATTCTTATAAAAATATTGATCAAGATATTGATCAAGATATTGATCAAGATATTGAGAGTGATACAGATGAAAAAACTGAGGAATATTATGAATGTAATAGTAATGTAAATAAATTAATTGAAGATTTAGTAAAAAAAAATAATATTTTAGAAAAAAAATTAGACAATATCCTTTCTATTTTAAATAATAAAGTAGTAAATAATACTGATAAAATGTCTAATCATATTGATCTTATAGAAAATATTTATAATAATGTAAAATCACCACTAGGATATTTATGTAATAAAATAAATTATTTGAGAGGTAGTGATAGTAACGAATATACTATAGAAAATTATAGAAATAATAGAAAATATATATGTTAATTTAATTGAATAAATAAAAAAATAAATATATTAGAATACATATGCTCTCTAATTTATATTCTAATATATATTTATTTTCATAATAATTTATTAATTGAACTGCTGATTCATTATAATAAAAATAATAAAATAAAAATAAAATCATATTATTTCCAGCATTTATTGGAGAATTATTTATAAATGGAATTGTATAACTAATTATTTCACTAGCAGTTATAGCAAGTAAAGGATTTTCTGGTAATAAAACACACGATACAATTGCTCTTGAAGTTCGCACTAGAGGAATTAAATACATTCATATATTTCTTTACATATCTTTAACTCTATTTAATATTACATCCAAATATGATTAATAGTTTTTCATAAAAAGTTTTTTCTATGTTAATATGCGGTTGTTCACTATCAATATCAATATCATATTTATCTAATTCTATTTCATAGTAATCAATCATACTATTGTTGTTATCATTATTATTATTATTATTATTATTATTATTATTATTATATTCTGTTGATAGTGTACATGTGTCTCCATTATTAGTAATTTTATTATCTTCGTGTTGATATCGATTGTTACTTAGCTCGAGGTGCATGTAATTGTCAAAATGGCAACTTTTATTATTACAATTATCAATATTTTCTGAAAATTTATCCATTACTTCTTCAATAATAAGTTTTCTACTATGTCTTTTTAATAATCTTTTACATTCATTATCTAATAATATAGATTCATTATGTACTTTTGGATATAATGACATTTATATTTTTTTATATTAAATATATTTTTATAAAAATATATCAATTTTTCTTTACTGTTTATCTATATAAAAAAGACCATCATAATTATATAAGTATTTACCTAAAAAATTATCATATGTATTCCATTCATCAGGTGCAATAATCGATAAAACTTCTTTATCGTTTATAACATAGTGATAATAATATTTACCGTGAACTTTTTTTGATGTCATTGGTATATTATGTAATTTATCATTTATTTTACATTCATTAATAACATTAGATGCTTCTTGTTGTAAAAATGATATTTGTTTTGCTAATAATTCTAGTTTAGAATAAGATGAATAATTTTTCTTTATTATTTCAATATCATTATTTTCATTTAATGAAAGCATATGAAAGAGTCTTGATGTAGTCTCTTTATCTAAATTTGTTAATGCCATATATGTATTAAATATATAGATATGTATTTAATACGTATTAGATATTTATTTAACACAGATAAATGGAAGTAAAAGTAGAGCACATGTGGTTGTTAAATTAGATAAAAATGGTAAGTATTTGAATGGTCTTACATAAAAAATTAATGTTGCAATAATTGTAAATATTACTAAAATTAAACTACCATAATGTAAGAATGATTTATTAGAATACCATATTCCATACAAAATTATAAATGAGCCAATCAATTCCCATAATCCCGCACCAAAAACTACTATCTGACTAAATCTCTTATTTAAGTTATATAATTTTTTAGATAATCTCTCATGCTCGCTTTTTCCAAGAGTTAAAAGTTTTCTAAATCCTGAAACTAAAAACATTAAAATCAAAAATGAACTTGTTATTTTTACAGATAATTTATTCATTAATATATAATTATATTAATAATTTGTTTATTATTTATTTTTTTTTAAAATAGGCCCTGCCCAGTTAGTAGTTCACTACCAATAATATGCGCAGTAGCAAGCATAGCTAGTCGTCCATTACTTAGTTCAGAATTATACGCTTGTTCACTTACTTTATCTACATCAAAATTTAGGTGATTTCCAGGCTGAAAATCATCTTTTAGAGAAAAAAGTGTACCATTAGTGAATGGATTCTGCCATCCGCTTTTAAGACGACCGAACTCAAGTAGAGCCATAACATACCAAAATGGTAGCTGTTGGCCAAAATCCATATCTGAAAGATAATTAATTCCAAGTGTACCTGGTTTCATGTACTCATAGAGAGGAAGTAGAGTAGATGCTACCATCGCTACACGACCATGCTGAAGTTCAAATTCGCGTAGATACTTTGAATT
>MDTC01248871.1_pt1 | contig 15280 bp, 10 predicted proteins | sample 811181 | NCBI WGS metagenome assembly MDTC01 (sample SAMN05326644, study PRJNA326480) | marine metagenome | isolation source: seawater | place: Pacific Ocean: North | collected 2011
AGAGCGAGAGAGAGAGAGACAGAGAGAGACAGAGAGAGACTATGAGAGAGAGAGGGATGGACAGAGTGAAAGAGAAAGAGAGAACGAGAACGCGAGAGAGAGAGAGAGAGAGAGAGAAAGAGAGAGAAAGAGAGAGAGAGAGAGAAAGAAAGAGAGAGAAGAGAGAGCGCTTCAAAAATTTCTTTGTAAAAATAGAAGCAGCACACGACTTTTTCCATTTACATCGTCACAAATTCATCTAAATAAGAATAATATCATACCAATGGACGGTTTCTTTTCGCGATTTGTGACCGCTTCTAAACCACCGCCGCCGTCTTTCTTCTCTAGAGTGTTCGATTCCGTGAATTCATTCCCGGGTGACATAAAATCCATCTTGACGATTGCGTTCGCAATTCTCATTTCGTTGCACATTTTCTGGCCAAAATCGTCCAAAAGTTTATCGAGGAAGTGTATCGTTCCCGCGACATCAGACGCAAAATGGCAACCAAAACCGCGATTCGTAAAACCGAAAAGGTTTACGAAAGAATCGGAAGAGTTTGGCGAGGAATACGCCGGCGACATGTCCTCCGACGACGAAGAAGGAGATAATAATAGAGTCGTCGTTGGTCCAAAAGAGATCCCATCGGTTGTGAAAGAGATGAAAGAAAAAGTGAAACAACACGTAAACGTTCCAATCGAGAAAAGAATCGAACAATTGACGCAGTTGAAACGAATGTTGAAAGAAAACGACGAAGCGATATGCGACTCTCTATATTACGACATGGGACGGCCTCGATTGGAGGCCTTCATTTACGACGTGTTCATACCGTTGCGTTCGATCGAGCAAAGTTTGAAAAATTGTCGCAAATGGAATCCGAAGTATAAACGAGCGAATGATCACTCGTTGATGCAGATAAGTCAGCCGAGCACGCAATGGTTGGAGCCACAGCCTTTTGGGTTGGCGTTGGTGATTGCGCCGTGGAACTTCCCGTTTTTGTTGGCGTTGGGACCGGTGATTTCCGCGATTACGGCGGGGTGTTCGGTCGTCGTGAGACCGAGCAACGACGCGAAATATAGCGCCAAATTGTTGCATGATTTGATCACGCATTATATGGATCCAGACGTGTGCAGAGTAGTTGGTGCGGGGCATCCCGGGGATGGGATTGATACCATGAATGCGGTTCTCGAGCAAAAAGAATTTGACGTGGTTTTTTTCACTGGGTCGAGTAAAGTTGGAAGAATTGTCGCAAAGAAGTGCGCCGAACATTTGACCCCGTGTGTCTTAGAATTGGGTGGAAAGAACCCTGTGCTTGTGACTGAAGATTGTGCGGATGTGGATTTGGCCGCAAAACAATGTGTATGGGGAAGGATGTTAAATTGCGGACAGCAGTGCGTTTCGCCGGATTATGTGTTGGTGCACGAAACCATCGAGAAGGAGTTTACAGAAAAGTGTGAAAAGTGGGTGAAAACCTTCTTCCCGAGGTACCAAGTTCCAGAAGCCATGGGAAGACTCGGTGGACCGGAAAAGAGAATAGCAATGATGGCTAAAGAAGCGGAGGAGATGAAGAATTCGAAAGCGGAAAAGATTGTGTGCGGCGGCAAAGTGGATGAGGTGTTGAAAATGGCCGAACCAACCGTAGTGAAAGTCTTAGACGCAGACGAGGCTGTTTGCATGCGCAAAGAGGCGTTCGCTCCAATCTTATCGATTATTTCGGTGAAGTCCACGGAAGAAGCGATCGAATTTATCAACGACAAGCATCCAAACCCGTTGAGTTTGTACATCTTTTCGAAATCGGCTCAAACGCAAAGGTTAATTTTAGATAACACGAAATCCGGTGGCGTGTGCATCAACTCAGTAATTTACCAAGCTGGACACGAAGGATTACCATTTGGTGGCGTTGGAGAGAGCGGGTACGGAAGTCACCACGGTTTAGCTGGCGTAGAATCGTTTCGAAGATGGAAACCCGTGTTACAGAAAACGAGATGGTTGAGTTGGTTCGATTTCGGTTTCTTGACGGATTCGGACATTGTCTATCCGCCGTACGGCATGAAGTTGCACTTGGTCAAAAAATTGTTGAGATTGACTCGATTATTTTAAGAATTGTGATTATGAATATTGTAGCATCAGCTCTTTGCTGCGCGCAGATTAAATTTGAATGCAATCATGGCAATAATAATAATAATAATAATGTCCAGTTTTTATTTCGTTCGTAATTTCGTTTCGTTATCAAAAGTGCTAATTAAATTAAGCTCGCGAAACCCGTCTTTTCCTTTACGTATGTTTTTCTCTCTTTATCAAATGTTTTCTATCAGTCGCAAAACCGCGCTATGAAATAACGTTAGAGTTTTGCGTCGTCACGAGAGTGCAAATTGTTTCAACACTCGTTGAAAAACTTTTAATTCCTCCACACACACTTAACCTTCCATTTTGTATGTATATTTTTGTTCCACACGGGTACTTAAAACTTAGCGCATCGCCGCTCGAGCATATATAAAATCTCGAGAACAGGCGACGCGCTTATCCTCAGCAACCTTTAGATTGCGGATCTTCTCCACTGCTACGCGTAATGGTCATGGTCGTAAACTGTTCGGAGACCGTTGGGTGAATCCCAACCGTATCGTCCAAATCTTGTTTCGTCATGTTCATTTTCATCGCAACCGCGTAGCCTTGCGTCACCTCGCCGGCATTTGGGCCGAGGTAATGCAAACCAACAACTCTCTCGCTGTCCGCCGTATTCACGATAACTTTCGCGAAACACGCGTTATCTTCTCTATGCATGGTTCCGTTCTCGTGCGCCGCGTGGTTTGTCGTCCACTCGAGCGGTTTGAAGTACGACAAGTACGATTCAATGTTCTGCTCGCCGTACGTCTCCTTCGCCAACTCCTCGGACATACCGACGCACCCGTACTCCAACGGTGTAAATACTGTCGTCGGCACTAAGTCATAGTTCATTTTCATTTTTGGTTTGCCGTCGTTTCCGAACAGCCTGTGTGCCAATCGAACGCCAGCTTTAATTGCGACCGGGGTCAACTCTTGTCTCGTATCGAGCACATCGCCGACGGCGTAAATGTGCGAAACGTTTGTTTGTTCATCCACGCACGGAATCTTACCATTCTTCGGGTTAAACTCCACACCAGCCGCGGGCAGATCCAACCCCTCAGTGACCGCATTTCTCCCAACAGCTAGGACCACCGTATCGAACTCTTCCTTGAACTTGTTACCAAACATTGTGTTTTTGAACTCTACTTTGATTTTCCCGTCCTCCGTCTTTTCAAACTTTTGCGGCGTCGTGTCTCGAATCATTCGCGTCCCATGACGTTCCATGTGACCGACAATTTGACCCGCAATTTCCGCATCGAATCCTCTCAAAAACACCGACCTAACAACAACGCTCGTATCGTACCCAAGTGCGCTCAAAAAACCAGCCGTTTCCAACGAGATGTAACTCGCACCAACGCACAACGTCTTTCCCGGAGGATTCTCTAACGAAAAGACATCGTCCGAAGTGATGCACAACTCCCGAGCTCCCGGAACGTCCAAATAACTCGGTCGCCCACCAACAGCAATGATTGCCTTATCGAACGTGTATTGTTTCTCCACGCCTCTTTTATTCACACCTTTGACGGTATTCGCATCCACGAAGGAGCAATACTCGTTCTTATAATCCACCTTCTTCTCTCTCAAAGCCGTTCGGTACCCGAAATTCAAAGATCCGATGTGATCTTGAATCCCACTAACCATTTTGCCCCAATCGTGCTGCTGTTTCTCTTCCACGGTCCACCCGAACGCGTTCGCATCGGAAAAGGACTCGCCCAGAATCCCGGCTTGGTGCATCAACTTCTTCGGAATGCATCCGACGTTGACGCACGTGCCGCCGAGACCCCACGTGGTACCCTTTTCGCTCGGTTTCACAAAGTCAAAGCACGCAACTTTCGCGCCGTGTTTCGCGGCTTCTTTTGCAGCGGCTAAACCTCCGGAGCCGCCACCAATGACGACTAAATCGTAATCTTTGCCGTGCTCCAAAGGTGACTGGGGTGACTCCGTGCCGTTGAGTTCGACCATTTTATCCGCTTCTTCGGACGACACGCCACCTTTCGGCACGTCGAGCGCTCGAAACAAATCCCCGGGAGATCGACTGTGGTTGTGTCTCGCGACCTTCCACGACCGTTCGCTCGGCCAAGAACGCGACCTTCCTCTCGACCGATGATCGGAGATGAACGACGACGACGATTTCCCCGCGCTGCTGCTCGAACAGTTTTGTCGTCGTCCAAACGAAGAAGACGACGACTTCGAAACGCGATTGGGGAAAAAACGAGACGACGCTTCACAACTCTTTTGGGCGGAAAACGCGTCGTCCCAAAACGCCCGCCAAAAAGAACACCGCGCGACCGACCGACGGGAAGCGATGATGACCTTCCTTTCTCTTCTCGCGCACTTCTTCTTGCAAATTCGCGAGGCAGATCAAAAATCGATCTCCGGTCTCGCGCAAAAGTTTGTGACGTTTTGAAAATGAAGAGGTCGAATTCAAACGATACAAATTTTAGTGCCTTTGAAAAGGAGGACAAACAACAACGCGAGAGCATTTTATAGTAGGTATGCGGTACCGATACTAAAACAGAAGCGCGGGTATGCGCGAATATACCATATATAAACAACAATTCAATAATAAGTTCAACAAAGTGTGGAGTTTCTTTTGGAAGAGGAACGCCAAGAAGTGAAAAGATCTACGCGGTCGAGCAGGCGCTCGAGCCGTTTAAATCTCCTCCTCCTCCTCATTTAGCAAACAACACCATAAAATTGGCAAGCGCGATTGATAAGGCGGTTTTCTTCGACATTCCGGCGAATTTGCTCTCATTTGCGAAACCTTTGATGGCTCGCACCCATCCCCAGATGTCACCGTTTAAGTTCATGGACCATCCTCCGAGTAACGCGAGCGCCGTGGTTGGCCACGCAAGCATGAAACCAAACGCCTCGACGCACTTGGCTAAATCCGAGCTGTCGTTTGAGGCCCAGAAGAGGCTCCGGTTGAAGTAAACCGAAAGTTCCAGTTGGAGAATAGACAAAGCCGTCGTGTCTTGGTTCATTAAACCGATGATTCGTTTATATCGCGTGTCGGCGTCTACTAAGTGTGCCAACGAAGTGACGATTATAGTCACCAAAGGCAATTGGTCGTCCGAACATTGAACCAAATCCACGCTCATTTTCAACCAACTAAAAAACGCATACCCATAAAACCAACGTCGCTTGTGCAAATGCACGTACACGTATTTTGCTACTCTTTTCCAAAACGGATCCTTCGGTTTATCGAACTTCTTCTTACACACCGAACACACCTCACCGTTCCGGTCGCAGCCGTTTTTCAACGATAACAGTTGCCATCGGTTCAAACAGTTCACGTGAACGAATTGCTGCGATCCTTTACAATCACACGGGGAAATTAACTTTGAGCTCTTCGTCTCTTCTTCTAAACAAAATCGGCAGAACGGCCGCGGAGAGGTGTTGTTGCTCTCGCTTTTCTTCGTCGGTGAATATTGAAGCCCCTCCTCCTCTCTGGCGTCGCACTCTTCTACTTCTTCTTCTTCTTCTCTCTTTTTTCTCTCGCTCTTTTCTTCTTCGCTGTTCCTTTCGATGGACACGAAACCAGCGCCAGCCGATGCAGACGTGGTGCTTCTGCTAAACACCAGCCTCAGAACGTCCTTCGTTCGCGTTTTTTGAATCCGTTCGAGCATCGTCAAAGTCGTCGTCATCGTCGTCGTTCGTTTTCGAGGATTTGGAAAACGCCGATGATGGTCAAACATCATCGCGTCAGCATCTTCTTCAAAGTCGTCATAGTAGTTTCCTTCTTCGCGTCCTCCGAGCACGCGCCGCCCGAAGACAAAAGTCGTCTGCTGTTGTTGTTGCGCGTCGTCGACAAAAGAATAATCGCGTCGTCGTCGTCGTCGGTTTTTCATGCGAACAGAGAAACAGAACGTAAAAACGACGTAAACACGTGCCGACGACACTTTTACGACTCTGACGTGCGTGTGTCTTTCAAAGAGAGTCTCGCGTTGTGTGTAATCGTCTTTTCTCTTCAACTCTTTTCCCCTTCCCTTTTTTATGTTTAGGGTTTTCAATATTTAGGGTATCAATTATAAAAGGAGTGTGTGTTCTCTTTTGTGTCCTTTTTGTGTCTCCTCCTCCTCCCATTATTATTGATTGATTGGAGGAGAGGAGGAGTGGGAGTCTCAGACGACGACGCGCCATCGTCGCCATCATCATCATCATCATCGACGCGAGACCACCACGAACGACCACGACCACGACCACGACCACCCCGCGCTCCGGGCCGCCGCGGACTGGCCGAGGACGAAGAAGAAAGGTTGGGTCTTCGATCGCACACTCGGAGACATCCTTCCTTTTAAGCGCGAAGAAGAAGACGACGACGAAGACGACGACGAAGACGAAGAGAGGCGCCGGCGTCATGAGCTCGAAGAGTCGCGATGGCAAAGCAACGAAAGAACACACCATCTTTTGGGATTTGGACGATTGTCTCTATAAGAACGATTGGAAAGTTGCAAATTTACTCACCGCTCGAATAGAAGAGTTTACGGTTGGAAAGTTAGGATTGCAACCCGGATACGCGTACGAGTTGTATAAAAAATACGGGACGTGCTTGAAAGGGATGATGGCGGAGAAGATATTGGATGAAAATTCCGTGGACGAATATTTGTTGTGGGCACACGACGTACCTTTAGAAGAACACATAGGGAAGGATGAAAAATTGAGAGATGTGCTCGTACGCGTCCGCGATGAAGGGTATCCGATGTATATTTTCACGGCGTCAGCACGTCACCACGCCGAGAAATGTTTACGATTGTTAGGGATTTCGGATTTATTCATAGATATTATCGACGTGAGAGCGGTAGAGTGGGCAACGAAACACGATGAGGAGGCGTATGAGAGAGCGATGGCAATAGCAGGAGTGAAGGAGAAAGAGAGGTGCGTCTTTATCGACGATTCGACGAGTAATATCAAGACGGCGAAGAAAATGGGTTGGCACACGATTTTGTGTGGGACGAAAGGAAGAGATTGCGGCACGGTGTTAGTTTGTGCGGAGGCGAATCATATAATTGAAACCGCGCACGATTTTTCTGCAGATATGCACGTACCGATGTTCGCGTTAACCCAGGAGCAACCTAACAAATAGTTTGATTAGAATTGTCACATAATAGATAAAAAAAATGTATAAAATAAATCTATCTATCTTGATACTGTCTACCCGTTCTCGCCTGTGGCGCGGAGCCTCCGCCATATTGATTCGGCAAAATGCCTTGTGAAGGAATCTCTCTCTGAAACTCGTCGTTTTTACCGTACTGTGTTTTGTGCGCGTCGTACATTTGCGTTGGTGGGGGTTGTTGTTGGTACATTTGCGGCGCCGCTGGTCGTTGCTGATGTTGCGACTGAAACATTTGTGGCACGGGAGGCATCCCAAAGTTACCACTCCCTGGCCCAAAACCACCGGCAGGTCCAACATTTCTCACCGATTCGTACTTCCCTTGGTATTCAAATCCTTGACTCCTCCCTCCTTCCACTAAATCTCCACTACTCGTCGCAAAATATTCTTTCACCGCGTGGATTTGCATCCACGCGCACATGCATAAAACGACGATCTCTATAAAAGTTAACCACATCGTCCTCAACGCGTTCGAATCCACCGTTTGCTTGTGCCTTTTCGTCCGCCACGTCAAATACCGAATCTCGCCTCGTATTCTTTGCACGTCATCCAACAGAGACTCTGCGAGCGCGACTGAATCGTGCAACTGATTCGCGCGCAATCCTTTCCGCTGACCAGGGAAGTGCTCCCCTTTTAACGCCTTCAACTCTTTCTGTAACTCGGCGTCCGAGATGTCGTGATGCGGCTGGAAAAAATGAACCTGAACGACCACGTGACCGACATCCTTGTTGTTGTTCGCGCCGCCGCCGCCGCCTTTATTCGTAAAGCACGCGGAATACGTGCCAAACCCGACGCCTTCGACGGTTTCTTCGACGTGTCCAGTTGCGGAGGGGTACTCTTTCTTCACGCCGTGCGGATCGGAGATTTTCACTTCCACGATCGGTGTTGTCCCGCTCTCTGGAATGGTAAAGTGGTTGAAGATGGACGTTTTCATGGTCGACGCGTCTTCGGTGCTCAGCGCGTGGGACTTGTCGTAGGTCTGTAGATTTTAGGCGACACGACGACAAACAATGCGAGCGGGGTGTCGGTCAGGCAAAGGGAAGCGAGGGAAAGAGAGAGAGAGAGAGATCGAACGCGCACGCAGAACACATCATCACCATCGCTTTGGCAGATTCAATTTTCCCCTATAACGATTTTACACACGGGGAGGGAAGGAGAAACGTACCTTAAAAACGCACTCGGTTTTGTTAAACCCGACGTCCAAGGCGAATCCATTCGCGGATCTACTAAAAAACGTCGTCGAGAAAGACACCGCGAAAACGATTTTGATCGCGAGAAGGCGGCGGCTACGTTTCCTCCGTTCGACTCCACGACGGACCGACATGATGACGTTGTTGCTATATAGGTGATGATGATGATGATTGATGATGATGATGATGATGATGATGATGTTGTGACGATGATGATGATGATGTTTTTTTCCCCAAAGAAGAAAAAGTGTTTTGGAAAGGGGATTCGTCTTTAAAGTCTTCAAAAGGAAAAAGACACGGGAAGAGACACGAGCCAACTTTCCACGCACGAAGAAGGTCCAACGAAACGTACAAATGCCAATACTAATGGCGGCCAACAACGATGCGGACGATCAAATATCCGTCATCCGCCAAGTCCTCGCCATTTGGCACTCCTTCGTGAGATGCGTTGGAATCTACGCGTTCTTTCGAGTTGGACACACGATTTTCGTGCACAAGAAAAAGCATCCATTTGGGAATCGAATTAAGAGGTGGATTCCGTACGAGCTGAAAGAAGAAGGAGAAGATGTTTTGGTCGTCGATTGCACGCACCCAAAGAACAAGACGATCACGCATCACAAAGGGTCCACGACGCCGAAAGAGGTCAGAGCTGGAGATACGAGCACGGAGAATGTTTTGCACGCGATAAAGACGAAGCATCGATACACGACAAAGAGAGGGAAGGTGACAAAGGTCACGTGCGACCATTTCGATATCGACGGATTGATTTCTGTGTTCAGTTTGTTGCATCCGAACGATGCGGTGATGCATGAAGAGGTATTAGTGGAGGCAGCGAGGATTGGAGAGTTTAGAGAGTATGATCATGTAAATGTTACCACGCCGGCGAGCATAAAAGCGTTGCGATTGTGTTCGTATATCAATCAAGTCGAGAAGGAGGATTTTAATTTACCGTTCGTGGGTAACGAGAGGGAGAATTGTTTGTTGAAGTATGCGCATTTCTTGGATTATTTTAAAGGCCATGTGATCGCCTGCGGAACATGCGATGTGGAGAGAATCCACGAAGAGTTTGAGTTGACGATGGAAGGCGAGGAGGAGTTTTTGAAGGTATTGAAAGATGCGAAATTGGTTCGGGAACATAAGAACGACATAGAGAAGTGGTTGGAATTATCAACGACGGTCGTAAAGTTACCGGAACCGGTGCACTATTACGCGTTGTTCGGAGCTACGATTGGGACGGATACGTGTGTAGCGATCTACAGTGGCAACCGGTACGAAATCGAACACAAGTACACGACGTTTGTGGATATTCAAACTCGAGAGACGCAACCGAGACTCGATTTAACGCATTTAGCGAAAACTCTGAACGAGTTAGAAGACGAAAAGACCAAATCTGGTTTCAAATGGGAAGTCGCCGGCGTCACCGACACTGGTCCACTCTTGCGTCTCAACGACCTCTCCGCTTCAGCTCGCTTAACTAAAGCTGAACGGTACCATCACCCAGACGAACGCAAAATCAACCCGTCTTCGATACCCCAATCCGCATTCTTAGAGATTGTGAAAAGTTATTTAACGTTCGGTCAAAAAGAAATGGCGCAATATGCTAAAAACAACCCCATCGAAGGTCGTGAAGTCGATTGCGTCGGCGACGGGAGCGGATATATGCGAGGAAAAAATTGGACCTGGAAAGAGATGCAAACGTTAAACGCGAACGTAGACTGGAGTAAATGGGACGGAAAAAGACGGAAAATCTAATCATATTTTAATAGGAGTAGAAACAAGTGCACACTTAGGTATATCAGTGCGTAATAATAGTAGTAGTAGTAGTAGTAGTATATAGAGCGCAGTACTACTGGTTCTTTTTCCAAAAAGTTGCGACTGCTCCTTTCAATTCTTCATTATTTTTTTCAACTCAATTATACACACACACACATAAAATGTCCGGCCGACCATCTGCAGGAGGTAAACCTCTTCTCAACGAACTCTTTCGATCCGACTTGGAGTCGCATATTGTTCGCTCGTGATGCGCGATTCTGTGTTAATTCGTTCTCTCTCGTGCGCGCGCGCGCATTGAATTCTCTCTCTCTCTCTCTCTCTTTCTCTCACTTTCTCTCTTTTGCCCGATCGAGAATTCCAATCTTGTTTCTCACAAGCGCCCCTGCTCACCACGACTCACTTGCTTTTCTATTTACGTAGGCTTACGCAAACGCCCAGGCACTGGGTCTGGATCCAATATCGCTGCCAGAGGAGCTGCCCCGAACAGTTCCATTCTCAAGTTTTACACGGACGATTCTCCTGGCTTGAAAATCACCCCGGTGGTCGTTTTGGTCATGTCCGTGTGCTTCATCGGTTTCGTAACCATCTTACATGCGATGTCAAAGATTTACCAATACAAGATGGGTTAATTCTCGTGTTGAATGTAGCAGATTATTTAGTGAATTTACAGTAGTTTAATAACAATACAACGTTGAAAAGGTCTCATAAGAATCGATACTACGATATAGCAGGCTTTAGTTTTGTCACGGAAAAGGATACTTGCTGCCTTTTCCATTTGGTCGGTTCTTATTTCCGTACGTTCGTTGATTCACGCGTTCTTCTTCTTTCACGTCTACTTCTCTGAAGAGGTTGTCCGGGAACAACCGCGCTCGCCTCGAGTCCATCTTCGGTCCTTCACCATCGCGTTTGTTCACGTGTAACAAAAGCTCTGCGACGTTTGGAAACCCGGGACCGTACTTCGCGTTCCATTCATGCGTAGATAAGTTGGTAAATGTTTCGATGGCGTGTTCAAAGTCAGATTGGAAGTGCGAGGAGAAGGTTTGGACGCCTCGGCCACAGACTACGAATTCGATGAAGCCGTCACGAGGACGACAATATCCGTCAATACTTTCAATTTCGGGCGTTTCCGCTCGAATGGTGCTCGTTTTTGAAACCGTCAAAGCGGATGTTGTCTTTTCGAAAGACACGTCCCAAAAGTGTATGCGTTGGTCGAGACCGGTCGAGACTATGTTCGCACCGTCGGACCATAGCGCGCGGATGGCAGATTCGTGCGCGAGCATGACTTCGTGACATTTCAACAGCTCCATCGCAGCAACATTAATAATCGAAACCGTAACTTTCTGGTCGTCCCCACCGGTAACAAGTGAGAGCATTTTTAGATCCTGATCGTACATGTTCAAAGAAATACTGTTCACTCCGGATTGATGCGCCTCCTTTAGAACGAGTAAAGGCGCACTGACAATATTTACGTTCCAAATGGCAACCGTCCCGTCAGTACTTCCCGTGGCAAGGAACGTTCTCGATGATAACTCGTTCGCTACTGTTACAGTTGATACCGAAAGCACAGGTTTATCATTTAAGCACGTAGCGAACACCTTTTCGAACTTGCGCGACACTTCATCGAGCTCGATTATCGCAATTTCACCGTCGCTACAACTAGTTACGCATCGAACGACTTCACAACCATTGTCGCCTTTGTGAATAAACGCGGATATGTCCATGACGCGTTTATCTGCAGTGTTTTTGGGTTCGATATATCCAACACCTTTTGACCAGGTTCTTCCTCGCGCGTAATCGACGTATTTTTGCGAGACCAGTCGTTTCGTCGATACTCGCCAATCGTTTTCGTTTTCGTCGTTTCCGTGTTTAATCCATTCAAATAAAAATGCAGCGAGCATATTTTTCGCGCCACCGGTTACAACAATGTGTTTATTGCGTGACTTTTGCACCGTGGATATGCATTTGACGGCAGCGCCGGCTCCTTGCGTATCTACAACTGAAGCGTCGTAGAGGCGAGCGCCAATTGGGCGGTAGCGGTCCCATAAAATGCGATGGATAGCACCACTTTCCGAGCCTGTTATTAAACACAATGGATTGTACGAGTCTTTATAAATGCGATGCTCGATATCATTTAATGTTTCCATGGGTGAATCCTCGTTGTTGCTCTGATCAGACTCTGCGGGTGGAAGTATTGCCACTGCATGCGCCTCACGACCGTGAGACCACGTGTGCAGAGATTTAGCGACGCCATTTTCAGTTTTGCACTCTTTAGCATTTACACTCATCATTCCTGGCTTTGAAACCTTAACAGTAATCACCCCAGCTTTTGCGCAGTGCGCAAATATGGCGTTTTTACCCCTCTTTGTTGCTAAGAAATGATGCGCCGTTTTCCAAGCACCAACATTGAAGCTAAAAAGCTCTCGATCCAATACTAAAGAATACATCGCAAACGATGAGAGTCGAAAGCCACCGACATGTGTGATATGTTCGCCATCATTTATGGTATTAGGACCCGTGGTAACGACAAATTGAGACGCATTTTTTGAAGGCGAAGTCCATTTGGTATCCTCGCGCAAGCGTACACCTCCATTTTCAGCAGCCGCAAGTGTCCAGTGACGTATGACACCATCTCTTCCTCCAGTAATAAATTGGACCTCTTCGTCAACAGATGTTGGATGAATATCTACATAAGTTACTGCGTTATTCCCGTGCGCCGACATCTCGTACGCAACTTTAGAGAGCGTTTTGGATTCGTACACCCATACGCCGCCTCTCTGGTCGCCAATGATAAGAAAACCAAGCGCATCTTCTAAACTCACAACTTGGCGATTGTCGTGCATCTTAGTATCAATTTCAACTCTAGCTGATAGCATGTCCCATCGTTTTAAGGTTCCATCGGCTTCGTACGTGAACAGCTTCTCACCTCGATGAAATACTTGTAAAAGTAAACGCGGCTTCGCTACTGGAAAATTAAACAAGAGTTTCTCGGCGACGATGAAGGTTTCCGAAGAACGGTACACCCGACGTAAAAAGCCCGTCGCATTGCCAAAGATGAACTCGTTCGTGTTTGAATTTTTTAACAGTTCGATGGTTACAATTTTCGAGCGTCGTTCAGGTTTGTATAACACTTCAAGCTCCACACCCTTTTTATTCATCTCACCGTTGGTGTTTGGCGATTCGACTCGAAGAAGATACAACACGCCGTGATTTGTTCCTGTAACGACGGACACGGAGCCATCCATTCGATTCTCCAAAACGCGAACTATTGTGGCGTAATCTTTGCGCTCGCCATCTTTCTTCATTTTCGTATAGTTTGGATTTCCTGGATCAATCTTGTCAGGAGCGATACCCGAATCCGGCGGGACCAGCGTTTCAAAATCCTCAAACATTCTATCCCCGGCATTTTTCTCCGGCGAACTAGTTCTATCGACTATCTTTTCTGCACTATTACTATCATCTACTACGACATCAACTTGTCTACAGTCGTACATTTTGATGCTTCCATCTGACCCGCCCGCGATGAGCCAAAGCGTGTTCTTTTCGTCACGCATCCAACACGTGCGCCATGCACCTTTCCCACGAAACCCTTTGAAACACATAGAAGCCTTCATATCTTCGCCGGTTATCCCTATTCCATTCTTCGCTATTGCTACTTCCTCATTTTGCACATTTACGTTGTTTTCATTGAATGCTTGTAGCGTGTAGTTATCTTTGCCGTTTACGAGAATTTCCTGGAAACCGTTCTTGTCCTTTGGCGCCTCGAAAACGCGCACGTTTCTATCTTCGCACGTCGTCGCAATGACATCTAAACTTCCTTTCCCGTATCTATTCAACGATAACGGTTCGCAATCCCAACATCGTGCGTTATGTCCGAAAATAACTTCAGACGCGCGGACGCATTTCAAGAAAACGACATCGTATTTTTCTTTTTCCTCTCCTCTTGAACCCCCCTCTTTCGTCTCTTTAAAAACATTCGGTAGTGCAAAAATTCGAATCGTTCTGTCCTCACTCGCGCTCACGACAAACTTCCCGTCTTCCGAAAATCGACACCGCATGATACCACCGTTGTGTCCTTGCAAGCTCGCGTACGGATACGTCCCTTGCTTATTCTCTCTCCCACAAAACCACACCAACAATTCCCCGAACGCCGTCCCGGCGCACACTCGCATCTGTTTCCACGTCTCCCCTCTCAACGCCGCACAGTACAACAAACTCTCCGCTGCGCACCGAGAAATCCCTAAACATCTCGGCACACAATCGTAATCCCTAGCATTCCACGGTAACGTCCATCTCTCCACGGAGTTATCTGAAAGCGCGACAGCTAACGAATGGTGCCCGTACTCGTCACCCGCGGAGTCCGGAGCGCACACTTTGCAGTCGTGCACCCAATGCGAGAACGTTTGACCGATAGAGACAACAAATTCGCACTCAAACCCAGTGGTTCGACTCGAACTAGACGCGTGGCTTTCGCTCGCACTCTCTATCGTTTCTTCCTCGTCGATGCATGTCGGCACTCTCAACGCCAGCGCGCTCGCGAAATTGCCTCCCCAAACGACCACTCCAAACCGGTTTCCCTCTGCGTCATCCAGCGCCGGTTCGCGTCTCATTCCGTGCACTCTCGCGCCTTCTGGGAGCGCCACTGGGCACGACGCGAGGAGCGAGTCTTTTCTCGACGCCATCGTCATTTTTTCGGTGGTGGTCGCGTCGTCGTCGTCGTCGTCGTCGTCGTCGTCGCAAAACGGGTCGTACCACAGCACCGCGCTCCCGATGCCGGCGAGCACCGTCTGTCGTCCATTCCCAATCGCCCTCTCGACTATTGTCAGAAGTGACGTCACGTCGCCGACGTACGAGTCTCGACAGAGTTCTCGTTTTCCTCGTCGTCGTCGTCGTCCAGGTGGTTTCTCCCTCCTTCCTCGGTTGTCCCGGCTTTTGGTCGTCTGTTCCTCCTCTTCCTCCTCCTCCATCGTCGCATATGATGTCGCGCCGATGATATGTGTGACGACTTCTTCTCTCGTCCTAGTGACCAAGTGAAAGATATTCCGTTAAGTAAACAAATTACTTCGCATTCATTTCCAATAGTTAAAGATGATAATACTTTGAAGTATAGAACTGTGGCCATTCGAG
>MDTC01159409.1_pt1 | contig 15279 bp, 11 predicted proteins | sample 811181 | NCBI WGS metagenome assembly MDTC01 (sample SAMN05326644, study PRJNA326480) | marine metagenome | isolation source: seawater | place: Pacific Ocean: North | collected 2011
CGACACACCTCATCACATAACGACATTATATATTTGCATTGTTCAATGTCAGACCAATCCACCAAAGGCCCCTTAGGTAAATAAGCGATATTGCCTAATCCCAGAGGCAATGGTCGAAACAAGATTTGGGCTCCTGCTATTGTACGACCCTGCTGACGAGCTACTATCCTAGTTGCCGACCAACCAAAGTTACATTTTAGAGTAGCCCAAGCAGATGTCTGCAGAATATGCGCACCTGAAGTAGACGTACTGTTTCCAGGCTGTTTCTGCCGGAAACCAGCAACAAACGAATCCCATTCAGATACATTTAGGGAAGCTGACACAGACAAATTATAGCACCACGTATTACAAGGTTAAGAAACCCTATAAGCAAGCAAAAGACCATCTCGAATTGGAACAATAGACATGATCCATCTGTCACTTGCATTAATCTGTGCGGTAAGTTCTCTAACACCCATTACAGTGGAAGACTCATCATTTTGGTCTAATATTCGACCACCCAGCAGCATGTTATCAACAATCAAGACCCCTCCTGGCTTAAGACTCCGTTCTATAACTTCAAGTGATGATGGGTATGCATCTTTTTCTATATCGTTGAAAATAAGATCATAGGGACCCTGATTGTTTTCTAGTGTCTCTACAGCTTCAGAAACATGATATTTGAGTATGTCATCGTAACCAAGTCGCTCTAGATGCAACCTAGCCTTATTGGAGAGTTCAACGTCCCACACCACGTGATGTACTACACCCCCTCCATTTTCCTGTACAGCCCTCGCAAACCATGCTGTAGAATAACCATAACCAGAACCCATTTCAAATACACTGGTTGCTCCTATCATACGAGCAATCTGATAACAAAAATTGCCTGCTACCGGACCTATTATGGGAAATTTGGTTGAGCGAGCATAATCTTCCATAATCATCATCTCTTCAGACCGCTCATCCACCTGTTGATCAAGATAATTCTGTGCTGTTTCAAAAGTAAGTCTGTTAGTCATATTTCTCCTATGCAATCAAGTGAGTGTCACCGTTTTCTTACAAAGTCATAGTATCTATGCGTCGAAAGCTTCGTATATAAAGTGAAGCTAACAATAATAAGGTAGCCGCACTGATTCCATACGTTACTCGACGAAAAGGGGACAGATACGGCTCAATTTCAATAACATGAGACCCTTCTGGAGCAACGATACCAATAAGACCAAAAGCTGTTGGGAACTTCCTAACTTCTATTCCATCTATCATAACACGTAGGTACGGATAATATGAGTGACTAAGCTGCAAATAAGCCGTGGAGGACAAATAATAATCAATCCGCACATACTGTGATTCAATTACATGATCGCTCACATGCGACTTAAGATTAGGATTACTAGATTGAACGAATTCCTCAACCAAATCATCTTCCAATATTGGAATAAATGCAGCTGAACCATTATCTGTGTTGATACCCATCTCTCGAGCTACCGGCACAAATTGCACTTGCTGCTCCACAATTTCAATCTTTTTGCTAGCTATAATAGGCAAGCCGCCACCAGTGGGAATTATGACAGCGCCATCATCTGTTGTTACAGCTCCAGGATATGACTGTAATGATGTAGGTTGATCAGTAACAACCCAGTCGGTATTAGCGATTAATAGCAAATCGCTTGCCGAACTTAATAGCTCCTCTACACTATATTGTATTACTCCACTAGGATTTGGATTTGTGGAACGCAAATTACGAATAAAGTTTGCGGAAAAAATAGATGAGCTTCCATTATTCTCATATCCAGCGAGGCCAGCCACCATGGAAATTTGCCATCCATTTTCTGGTTGAGATGGGTCCAACACTCTACCTGTCTTATCTCCCCTATTACTAGCTAGCCATTCATGAGCTGCTACCCTATTCACTGGACTACCGTTAGGTGTAGGAGGCACCAGGTAGTTGACAAACAAGTTGTATCGAAACATGTCAACAGCCACAAGTACACATATCAATGTGGGAATTAATAATCTACTCTGAGACAACAATCTCCTACTTATTAAAGTTCTTGGTCTGGCAGAAGACATCCTGTATCTTAGCTCCACAGCGAATATTCCGACACCTGCTGACCCAATCACAACAACATAAACAAGATATTGACCCTGTGCACTAAGAAAAAATGCGACAGGTCCGAGCGCTAAAAACAAAGCTAATCCTAGAACAACCAAGGGAGCAATTAGAGCAAGTCTTGCTCTAACAAAAGACATTACTCCTCCCAGTATTGCAAGAACAACAATACTAATACCTATATATCCGTAAACCCAACCAGAACCTTGACTGCCATCAAATGTAAAAGTTGCTGCCCAAGGAGTAGTATTCATTAGTACTGGTATAGCAATAAATCCATTTGGGTACCAGCCAGGTATCACAGTCAAGTTGACCTCAGTGAGGGGTGGTAAAGTATATGCTAGCGATGCTAACACACCCAATGCGAACCAAAGTACAAGACGACGAACAGCCTGCATCCTAACACCAAATAGCGCTCTATCTTGTGCGATACTGAACAACCTAATACCACCATATATGGATGCAAAAATGACACTATATCCGCCAAAAAATGTGTGGCATGTCAATCCTACTGCAGTAATAATAGCGAGACTGATGCCAGATCGGCGTCCACCTTCATCACATATCACTCTATCTACTAAATACAATTGTAGAGGCCACAAAAGAAAAGTGGGGGCCATAGGAAACTTATTGACATACACAATCACATGATACCGATAGTACGCAAATCCATATGTGAAAGCAGCAATTAGTCCGGCAGATTTAGAATGCGTTAGATTGCGCACATACAAATACATTGCAAACAAAGATAGAACATGGATTGTAAAAAAAACAAACTTAATCCCAACAAAAATATTGGGGATAACAAAATTCACTAAGGCCACCAGAGCAAAAAATAGCGGGCTGTAGAACTGCATTAAGGGAAAACCCATGTCGCCCCAGTTGGACCACATAGGCAACTGAAAATTTTCAAGCACATCTTTTACTAGCCAGGCTAGAGTAGTGTAGTAAATACCATCCGTAGCAGCTGTGATGTATCCAGGTAGAAGAAAATAGCCTCCTGATATAACACCGATCATAAGTAATATAACACCCGTACCAAATCGCAAACCCATAAGTCTGTGTATCATATTACTAAGAATTGTCGATCTACTCTCTGCAATCACAAGTGTGATTAAACTGACAACTGCAATGCCTCTGAAAAACCAGCGCATATTCTGAACTACCAGTGCCCATGTGGGCGGAACACCCCAATCGCGCACCTTAATAAAAGGTCCATGCACTGTATACAGTTCAGCATGGATATATGCAGCAACCAAACCTAACAATGCAACAATAACAACTGTTTGTCTGCGTCGATTATTGACTATATTGCTTGTATCTATGGAAACATCACCTATTGATCTCATTTCAGGATATCTCTCTTGCAATATTTTTATTACTTGTGACCCAAAGAAATGATAATAGAATAAGGGTGCATATATTTATCACGCCCACAATCAACCTCAAGTCTGACAAGTATGGAACAATTTCAATAGTATGCACACCTGCTGGAGATTCTAATCCTAGCAATCCAAAAGATGTGGTGAATGTCTTAACAGGTTTACCATCAATTAACACTCTCAAGTATGGATAATATGAGTAGCTTAATTGCAAATAAGCTGGTGTGGACATATTATATTCTATACGTACATACTGAGATCCCATATGATGCTCGACGACATCCACAACTAATGGTGCTGCAGATATTATGTTTTTTAACAGCGGTGACTCATCCATAACCGGTAAGAATTCAGATGTCCCTTTAGCATGATCAATCCCAATCTCATTAGCTAAATTTGAATAGGGAGTCTCAGTCAACATAGAAGCTTGTTCGAATTCCCTAAATTCTGTATCCAAATGAACCACCTCTACCCTGCGGCTGGCCAGCATTACCAGGTTTCTATCTGTAGGTATTATCACTGCCTCATCACTGACATTTATAGCTCCAGGATACATATCCAATACTGAAGGAGCGTCCACAATGACTAGACTTGTATTGGCAATACTCATAAGATTGCTGCCCTCATCAAACAGATGCCTGGGATCAAATCTTCTGAGACTAACTACAAAGGCTGCTGAATATATTGATGAATTACCATCAGAGACATATGTAGGCAAATTGGCGATCATGGGAATATGCCAAACAATATCACTTTGATCTATATCGAGCACACGACCATCTATATCAGTTTTATTCTCATTCAGCCATTTATGTACTGATACTCTGTTGGCTGGACTTCCATTTGGAGTCTCAGGAATCATATAGTTGACAAACAAGCTATATCGAAACATATCTAAAGCTATTAATCCACAGAGGAAAAAAACAATCCATTCGCTTCTAATCGAGCCAGTGCTAGAAAAAAGTCGTCCTGTATATTTACCACTATTATTTTCAACCAGGTAGCGTTGTATCTCCGCCATACATACACCCACCCCTACAGAACTCATTATTACCACATACACAAGATAATCGCCTGGAGAATGAAATAAAAACACTACACTACCGCCTGGTACACTCCTGAAAATCGCAGGAAAATCAAGATAGTATGGACCAATAGCAAGAAAACAGGCTGACAACAATAACGCAAACGGTGCTACAACAAAAACCCTCCCGCGTAAAACTGTCCAAATATATCCAATGAATGATATGGACATTACACTAACACCCAAATATCCGCCCCACCACCCACTACCACCCTGACTGCCTTCAAATGTTAATACATCCGTCACACTCATTGGAGGTAAAAGAAAGTCTGTACCTACCCACGCCTGAACAACAGATAGATTACTCTCTAACAAAGCAGGTAAGGTATAGAATAAAGATGCCATTACACCTGCACCTAACCAAACATACAACTGGGCAATTAACCCTAGTTGAGTACGCCAAGTAGTTGGGTTTGGTACAAATGTAAGCACACGTATCAACCCATAAATTGCAGCAAACAATCCACCATACCCACCAAAATATGCATGACAAACAAGACCCAAAGCACTTGTGAGAGCCAAAATAGCACCAACATAACGCTTATTACTCACAACTAAGAATTTATCTATAAGATAGAGCTGAAGTGGCCATATAACAAACGTGGGTGCCATATTTAAAGCACCAAGATAGAAAAAAACATGGTAACGATAGAAGGTAAATCCCACAGCGAAACTAGCAACCAATCCAGCATATCTGGATTTAGTAAGATTATGCACATAAAGAAAAACCACCAGTACTGACATGACATGCAAGACAAGATGTAGGATCTTTGCTGCGCTCCAAATATTGTTAGTAATGAAACTTATTAGAGCTATCGCTGTGTAATACATAGGGCTGTAGAACTGCATTAAGGGAAAACCCATGTCGCCCCAGTTGGACCAAATTGGCAACTGACCTTGTGCAATAATGTCCCGAATCAGCCACGAAATAGTAGTATAAGATTCTGCGTCATCAGTAGCTCGCAAATACCCGGGTAAGATAAAATCAACACCAGATATCAATCCCAATCCCGCTAACAAAACGAACAACTTGATCCGTTTATTGACTGTTTTCTGCAGAATACTACTTACAATTGCAAGCCTTATCTCCAATATGGATAATGCCACTATGCTTGTGACTGCTAATATACGCACCAACCAACGATTTTGTTGGACAATTATTGCCCAAGTTGGCGATGGCCCCCAATCACGTAATTTCAGAAAGGGACCATAGACTGTATATACCTCAGCATGCAAATACCATATTGTTATCAACAATAATGCGCACCATGTTATTACACTATACACATTGGATAATCGGATTGAAACAGGTAATTTCTTATAGTTACGCCACATGAAGAGGCCAGGTAGATTATGTTGAAATACTAAGTACGCAGGTAGGAGGCTCCATTGACATCCACTATACATCCCGTGAGGTAATCTGTACCTTCAGATGCAAGAAATAACACTGTATTCGCAACCTCATCTGTAGTTGCTACTCTCCCCAATGGACTTTGTTTCTGAATAGATTCACCATCTGGACCGGATAGCAACTCAGCAACCATCTCAGTTTGTACAAACCCAGGAGCTACGACATATACGAATATGTTGTGCGGAGCCAATGATTGGGCCATAGACTGACTAAATGAATTTAAGCCAGCTTTACTGGCTCCATAAGCAGGAGCTTCCGGCTCTCCTCTAAACGCACCTCTAGAGGAAATATTGACTATCTTTCCTCTATTTCTCTGCATCATATGTTCTACAACACAAAAAGTAATATTGGCTGCGCCAATGAGATTAACACCCAGAGCACGCTGCCAACTCTGCTGCCACTCTTTGTAATTAGTGCCAGGTACTGCATGATTTTCAAAAATACCAGCATTGTTGACCAAGACATCAATAGCACCCATTTTACTGATTACATCAGACACCAATATTTTAGCCTCATTTGGTTGAGAAATGTCTGCCTGAAATATACTGTGGTTGCCTCTATTTAGAGTTTTTAATGTATCCTGAGCTGCCAGTTTGCCATTGTTATAATGTACAGCTACACTGGCACCTGCTTTCGAGAAAGCTTGTGCCACAGACCGCCCTATACCGCGTGATGCTCCTGTAATCAACACTACCTGGTCATCAAAATTCATAAATTCACCTATAGGAACATTTGCACCGTCATTATAGCGCTTATCATATTATTGATTGTAAGGCTATAATTCTACAACTACCCAATAAGTGTATTCAGTATATACTATGGAAACTCGGATAGCCAACATAGCGTTTGTCGCGCGTTTGTCAACCATCATACACGTATACACAAATGCCACGACAGAAGTAAACTGAAAACAATTTTTAGAAAGTATATTTGATATCAATATGACAAAGACAAAAAAGTCTATTACTCAATTACTGGTCACATGTATGGTGGATGCTATCCGGCCACAGGTCGGTACAGCAGTGAAGACCATACTCAACAAAAATGGGTGTGAAGTGGAATTCCCAAAGCAACAAACATGTTGTGGTCAGCCAGCATTCAATGCGGGTTTTCTTAAACAAGCACGTGCTATGGCTCGCCATACAATTGACGTCTTTACAAATACCTCTGGTCCCGTAGTAGTACCTTCCGGTTCATGCACAGATATGATTGTGCATCACTATCCGGAATTATTGAAATCTGATCCAGTGTATAGCTCAAAGGCAAAAAAGTTGTCTGACCGTACCTATGAGTTCACACAATTCCTGGTTGATAAGCTTGGTTTAACTAATGTGGGCGCAAAATACAATGGTAATGCAACGTATCATCCATGCTGCCACGGATTACGCAACCTTAACCTTGTTCAACAACCATCAACACTACTAGATAATGTGGAAGACTTGGAACAAGTTGTACTTCCTTGCGCAGAAGAGTGTTGTGGCTTTGGAGGTTTGTTTTCAGTACGCATGAGCGAAATATCTGGCGCAATGCTTGACAAAAAACTAAGTCATATAGAAGAAAGTGGAGCAAATGTACTCATAGCTGGAGATGTAGGATGCATAATCCACATGCAAGGTGGTCTTCGACGAAGAGGAAGCAACATACAAGTGAAACATATAGCTGAGATTTTAAATGGCTGCGACTGAACTATCTTTCTACGATCGTATATCTGACGCACTCGCAAACCCTGATGGACAGTTGGCAATAGCCGCTGGTGCCAGAGCAAAATATGACAATCGTGCTCGTGCAATGTCTGAATTCCCAAACATGGAGATTACTAGAGACCGTGCCCGCAGTATCCGTGCCCATACACTATCTCAACTGGATAAGTTTTTGGCCGAGTTTGCCGACAATGTGGAAGCACTTGGCGGCCATATATTTTGGGCCAAGGATGCACAAGAATGTAACCAATATATCAATGAAATAGCCAGAGCAAAAGATGTACAGCTCGTTGCCAAAGCTAAATCTATGCTTACTGAAGAAATTTCTCTCAATCAATCCCTAGAAACTTCTGGCATTGATGTAGTAGAAACAGATCTGGGAGAATTCATAGTGCAATTAAGTGGGGATAAACCATCTCACATAATTGCACCAATTCTACATATGACCCGCGAAGACGTCGGTAACGTGTTCAAGGAAAAATTGAACGTACCTTTCAGTGATGATCCCGCTACGCTCAATGCTATAGCACGTGCTCATATGCGCGAAATATTTCTAAAAGCAGATATGGGTATCAGTGGAGTAAATTTTGGAGTATCTGAATCAGGAGCTATATGTCTGGTAACCAATGAAGGCAATGGACGATTAATCAGTACAGCTCCTCGTATTCATGTAGCAGTAATGGGAATGGAAAGACTTGTGCCAACATTAGCAGATCTGAGCATAATGTTGCAATTGCTAGCACGTAGTGCCACTGGTCAAAAATTGTCAGTCTATAGCAACATTTTATGTGGTCCTAGAAGAAAAAATGAGTATGATGGTCCCGAAGAACTACACATTGTGATCTTGGATAATGGCCGAAGTGAAATTCTTGGATCTACCCTATCTGAAATTCTCTACTGTATCAGATGCGGAGCATGCCTCAATGCATGTCCTGTATTCCATTCTATAGGAGGTCACGCATACGGAAGCGTGTATCCCGGCCCAGTAGGATCTGTACTTAGTCCACTTTTGTTCGGAGATCCCTGGAATCCTCTCCCACACGCCAGCAGCCTGTGTGGAGCTTGTAAGGAAGTATGTCCAGTTGACATAGATCTGCCAGGACTGCTACTAAAATCAAGATCACAACAAATCGTAAAAGGGAAATCGCCACTTTGGATGCGATTAAGTCAGTGGGTCTATGCCATTACTTCATGTAACCCAATTCTATTTGGATTAGCTTTACGCTCTGGTCAAGTTGTTAGTAGGCTATTAGCAAATGATGGTTGGTTCACCACATTACCTGGCCCATTGCAGGGATGGAGTATTCACCGTGATTTTCCAGCACTCGCTCAGAAATCATTCAGACAGCTGTGGGACAAACCAAGTCAGGATTGATCAATAATGAAACGTGCTCATTTTCTTCAAAAAGTAAGCAGTGTAATTGGCAACAGAACATTACCAGATCAGGACGATACGTCAACACGCCAGAATGCGCTTGCAACGGCAGATTTACAAACTCTCATGAATAAATTCATAGAAGAGGCAAATGCTGTAAAAGCTGAAACACACCTAGCAAGCGATGATGAAGTTGCCTTAGAGACGGTCATGCAATTACTCAACAATCAAACCAACAACAAATATATGTCTTGGGACGACGGCTGTTTACCAATAAAAAATCTGGAACAACGTTTAGATTCCGCCGATTATCTGCGCTATCAAAGCACTGTCCCTAGGGATACCGCCAAAAGAACAAGAGCACATATTAAACTCGCAGAAGTCTCTGTTGGTATAACTGGATGTAACGCAGCTCTAGCAGACACAGGTAGTATAGTCCTAGAAAGCAAACCGGGTCAGGGAAGACTTAGTTCTCTTTTGCCAGCAATCCATATCGCCCTAATCACCACTGATCAAATCTATCCAACTATGGAGAGCTACATAAAATCACAGCCTGAAGCTGGATATAGATCTAGTAACTTAATTGTAGTAACAGGTCCTAGCCGCACAGCAGATATCACCCAAACACTCACTCTTGGTGTACATGGCCCAGGAACATTGCACATCATTATCATTGACAAAGTATAGTCGTAAGGTAAGTGATTAAATACAAAAGTTACAAACGGTTATCACTAGCTATAATCGGTGGAATTGGACAACCTAACGAATCCGCCACAGCTCGTAAAAGCTCTGCTTCAGACACAGTAATATACTGATCATAAACTACACAAACAACACATGCCTTCACAATACAACGCTTAATCTTAGGAGCAACTGCGACTAACACATCCAAAGCCTCATCAACTTTAGCTAGAGATACTTCCGAAACATATTGTGCTGAATCAGCATTAGTAAAAAGCTCCTCTATGCCGGCCTGGAAAACGGTGGGTCGATCGGATTCTGTTGCATGACCAGCTTGTACTAGCGCAGACAACAATACATTGCACTCTACCCTAACAGTTGCCAAAGATCTAATAGATTTGACATTGGCATTTTCATCACTAAAAGCAGAATCAAGATGTCTCCTAACAACATGATGCAATGTATATTCAAACAAATTGATATGATTGTCAGCTTCAATCATATAGTTTATATGTTCGCGAAAGGCACTGTATTGATTTTGAGAAAGTTGACGTAAAGCAGAAATAGCAATGTCAACTATAGGCAACCTTAATTCAGTTGCTATCGACTCAAGAGTTTTAGCCACACGTAGCGTCTCAGAATAGGTTGCAGTATCACAATGGTGCTTCAGATAATCTAATTGACGTCTGCACACAACCTCATTCTTATCTAAAAGTAGACAATATATAACACTGCGTGCGCCAAATGGTTCATGTATTGCTCTACTTACATCTTCGGGTATATTTCGCAATATATCCGCAGCATAACTCACATGATCTGAGCTAGGCAATCCGACAGAGCTAAGAACTTTCCCTGAATCGGTAGCTAATTTCACTTCACCACTTACTAATCTAGAGCTGACACCTTCTTCTACTGCATTATTCGATGATTGGAATTCATCGAATTTACCGTTAAAGTGTGGGTCTAGAACCTTAATGCGATTCGTTAGATTGGGATGAGTAGACATTATGGTGCTAAACAAACTAGTCACACCACTAGCAAAAAACATATGGCTGGCCTCTTCAGCATGTTCTGATATCATCTTAGATCCCAGTGCTAGACCACCTATGACCTTAAGTGCCCCCGCCAAACCTTGAGGATTTCTAGTAAATTGAACTGCCGATGCGTCAGCAAGATATTCGCGCTGTCGAGACACCGCACTCTTAATCACCTTAGCAAAGAAGACTCCTACATATCCTACTACTATCAGCGCAATCCCTAGACCAAGCAATAATGCTGCTTCTCTACCTCCTCGCGATTCCCTGCGTCTGTATCTATGAGATGAAAAAGCAGCAGTACGCAATAATACATATCCAATAGTAGCAATTGACAAAATGCCTGCTAGAACACTCATTAATCGGATGTTTAGGCGCATATCACCATTAATAATATGGCTAAATTCGTGCGCTATTACTCCCTGCAATTGTTCCCGATTTAGATTATCCAAACATCCACGAGTTACTCCAATTACAGCATCGCCTGTACTAAATCCAGCAGCAAATGCATTGATGCCAGTTTCATCTTCCAATATATATACTGGTGGCACCGGAGTGCCAGAGGCAAGTGCCATTTCCTCAACCACATTTACCAATCTCTTAACATTAATATCTTTTGACAATGAATCTGCGAGGGAACCTCCAAGCATCTCAGCTACCACTTGACCTCCCTGTTTCAGCTGTAAACCCCTAATCAATGTTCCTACTCCTACTATAGTAAGCGTTGACAAAACTACGGTGAGAAATAGTCCCAAGTCCCAATAGAATCCAAAAGACTCGCGATAAAAAATGGCCACGATCACTAGGTACACAGATATCGCAATTGCAAAAACTGCTAACACAAAATAAACAACTAATATATTGGTTCTACGGCGCGCTGCGTCTTGCAAATCAAAAAAATCCATAGGACTCTATATTTGCGTTAATATCTGATAGACAACGACATCATAACAAAAATGGAGTCGCTATTTTATCGACTTGACCCAATATCATTGGATTGGTCTCAAAACAACCTTAGGTAAATGATACCTGGGGATTGGCACGTTCTTCGGCATCCTCAATTTCAAAGAGCGATGCCTGCTCGAAACCTAGTCTAGTTGAAAAGACCATACTTGGAAATGTCTCGCAGGCAATATTGTATGTCATAACAGCATCATTATAAGCTTGGCGAGAAAAAGCAACTTTATTTTCGGTAGAACTCAACTCTTCAGTCAATTGCATCATGTTCTGGTTTGCCTTTAAATCTGGGTAGGATTCCGCTAGAGCAAACAGACGGCCCATAGTACCAGTTAAAACTGATTCAGCACCTATTAAGCTAGTCATAGCATCTGAATCGCCTGGGTTGTCAGCCGCAACATTACCTGCACTGGAGGCCTGGTTACGGGCCTGTATTACAGCATCGAGTGTATCCTTCTCATGCTCCATGTATGACTTTGCTGTTTCTACTAAATTGGGTATGAGATCGTAGCGACGTTTTAGTTGTACGTCAATCTGTGCATACGAATTCTTATAACGGTTACGCAAGCTAACTAAACGATTATAAATACTAATAATCCAGACTATTAATACAGCTACGATAGCAATTATTATTATATTTGTATTCATGAATTTATCTCCACAATGACCGCAAATATTATACAGCCTACAAATTAGTTTGTTATGTTACTGAACCAAGTAGATCAACTACAAATATTATTATCAGCGAATAGGAATGCCTTTCTCAGCACGCATTTCAACTGCTTGCATACACTGCAAACCATACTGTCTTTCAATCACATCCTTTATACCTGTACCTCCAAATCTACTGCCAGCATAGTAAGGGTCGCACATACAAGTGTCGCCACTAGGTGGTGATACACATCCATATGAAGTTGCTTGAGATTGCATAACAAATGTTTCCTGAGCACGTCTTACGCTTGTAACTAATATCAAGATGAGTACAGCAAATGAAAATATTTTAGAAAAATTGAAAGATATTTTATTCTCCAATTTATACCTAAATACGTTTATTAAGTAACCAAACGCGATTGCTACAGCAACAATGGTTACAATGTCCTCGTAAATTATATAAAACGAATACAGAAGCCGCAAAGCAGAAAAAAACAACAGGCTCATTCCAACTAATGTCAAAAATATGATCTGTTTAATGTCCATTGCCCGATTAGCACGTACTGCTTGAGATATAGCAAGCAATATAACTAGCAATTCTGGCCACCGCTCATTGCGATAATGACTCAACCATGAGCTATAAACAGAATACAGGTAGTCGGAAATGGATATATTGTCTCCATAACTTAAGAAAGACACAGAACTTTGCGGGTGTAATATCTCAAACAACGAACGTGAAACAGCAATCTCTATATTAGTAGAAAGTGGAACAAAACTTCTAGAAGCAACATACCAAACATATGTCCATGCAATTGTTAGAACACTTACAAGCAAAACTGTTCTGATGCCAATAATATGTGATCTTAGCGAATTCAACACTACGTTTACTACATTTTGACCACGAGCATTTGTAAAGAAAGTCAACAGACCGGCTGCAACAATCGTAATTGTGAGAAACAACGTAAATCTATTCAGAGCAGGGTGTACGAAGCTAATGTATGCAGCCACTTCAAACCCTATACAGAGCAAAAGCAAGTAAATCAGTGTATCCCCTGCATACTTCCATAAAGAACCATGATTCTCCATACTCGTTTTATATATATATGTACGTAATACGAAAATCACAAAAACAAATATAGATATGATAAAGACAAATCCCATTACTTCACCTAATAAGACAAACATTAGAATAGTACTAAAGGAGCCGACAAACTCTGGCCAATACGAAAGCAAAGGCAATAAGGGTGGTAAAAGTACTAAGTTGCCGATAATTGCGCATCTCAATAAAAGACTACGAGATCCATTATTAGATCGTTCCAATGAAGTTTGGGAAACTAACAACAGCACCGACGGTACCAAAAAAAGATAAGGCATAGCGTTGCGCTTAGCAAAAAGTGCTAAAGCTAAACAGACACTGCTTATTACTATATTAGATGTAAATAACCTTAAACCTGGGGACTTTACAGCCTTGAACATAAGATATAAGGATATTAGAGCTAAACATGCACTGAGTGCTTCCGATCGTATTCGTAAAAGAAATTGTACGTTTGACCAAGAAATGATAGCGAGTAAACTAGCGATAAAGCTTGCTATATTTGACCGACTCAACATACGTGTAAACCAAAACACTGTGGTTACGACCATAAAGTATATGATTGAACCAAATATCCATCCAGATTTTACAAACTGCTGTAGGTGCATTAGTGGATCCTTATGGATAGTCAGACTTGTAAAAGTCGATTCGCCCAACAATCCTACCTTAGCAAGTATTAGATAAAACCAACTTAGCATCTGGACTACTGGTAGACCTTCTCCAGCAGCAGTATGTTCTACAAAACCAGTAGGATAATTATCAAGGAAACGTAGCGAGGCAACTGAATAGCAGAAATCAGAATCGATATTATTCCAATAGCAACGATCTAATACTGTAGAGGAATAAAAGTACACTACAAACACAGTCGCTAATATAAATACCGTAACAAACCACACTGCATTAATTATGTGTGTTTTCTTCATGACTTTAGTCAACAATACCAACTACACTAGTCCTATATTTGACACAAACAAATCACGTAAACAGCATGAACCACTAGCCAATGAGAGTAGAGAAAATCAAACCTGAGATCTCATGTCATTATTCGATTTTCGGCCAACTTGCAATAATTTTCATCAATATCTACTCCAATACCAATTCTGTTGCCATTGTATGCTTCAATAAGAGTAGTCCCACTACCCAAAAATGGGTCGAAAACCACATCCTCAACATAACTGAATAATTTAATGCAACGCATTGGCAGTTCTCTTGGAAACGGCGCTGGATGTCCTACGCGTTTTTTGCTTTCTCCGTTGAAAGTCCACAAACCATTTGTCCATCCCATAAACTCGTCACGGGTAATGTTTGATTCTTTGCTTCCTAAGAGCTTTTTCCAAGTATCTTTGTATAAAACTAATATCAATTCAACTGGGGCAATTACATATGGTGCAGATGCGGCCAACCAAGATCCCCAAGCAGTACGTCTTGATATATTTCCTTCATTCCAGACTATTGTAGAGTGATATTTCCAACCTATTTCCTGCGCCATTTTCGTGACATCAGCGCCAACACTACGTTGGCCACCTTTATTCTTGTCAAGCGGTATGTTAAGAAGGAGTCGGCCATGAGGATTGCTCCAATTTAAACAATTAGTTAGCCATTTATGATTAAAGTCCATATAATCTTGATATTGTAGTTCATCATCATTTGAATTGTATTCAATTCCAAGATTATATGGTGGAGATGTAACTATTAAATCGATAAATTCACCAACAAACAAATCCGGATTAGTTACATCATCATTAACAATTACAACATCTTGATGTTGAAAATATGGATCTTTCTGAACATGTTTGCTGAGGTTTTTATTCATTTAGATTTA
>MDTC01100842.1_pt1 | contig 15278 bp, 13 predicted proteins | sample 811181 | NCBI WGS metagenome assembly MDTC01 (sample SAMN05326644, study PRJNA326480) | marine metagenome | isolation source: seawater | place: Pacific Ocean: North | collected 2011
CAGTCTAGTTTGATTCCGAAATGATTTGGTCTTTATCGGCTAGCCTTGTTTTATGGGCGAGTTGATTACCGGCGAAGCTGCGACATTTGTTGAAGAGTTATACATCAATACTGAGAAGCGTTATGAGATTGTATGTATTACCAGAGATGTAGAAAAAGTCGTACAAGATAGTGGAATAAAAGATGGATTAGTATTGGTTAATCCGATGCATATAACCGCCTCTTGCTATGTAAATGACCTAGAGTATGGATTGCATCATGACATTATGAAATGGTTGGAAAAAGTAGCCCCCTATCATGGTTTAGATGGAAAAGATGGAGAGGAATATCACCATCATAAAACCGGCGAGGATAATGGAGATGCTCACCTTAAGCGTCAATTGATGGGCCAGCAAGTTACAATGCCGGTAAGAGATGGAAGGTTACACTTGGGAACTTGGGAGCAGATTCATTATGCTGAATTTGATGGTCAAAGGAAAAAGAGAATTCTTGTTAAAGTGGTAGGTGTTATTTGATGGTCAAATTATCAGAACCAGCTCATCTTACAGATGTGGCCATCGATATGGGAATCGAAAGAGGCGAATGGGGTGATGGCAAATCTTCAGTGGTCTTGCCGATACAATCACGTCACTGTAACAAAGGAGGTGTTGCTCATGGCGGTATTTACTCTATGATGTTAGACATGGCTCTAGGTGGTGCTTTAGTCTCGGTACTTCCCGTGGAGGAATGGTGTGCAACAACTCAACTCAATATCTCCTTCATCACTGCTGCACATCCTGGTGAAACCATTACTGCTACTGGAAAAGTCATCAAACGTGGCAGAAATGTAGCTCACCTCTCTGGAGAAATAACTTCACAATCTGGACGCGTGGTAGCCACAGCAACCGGAGTCTGGGCAATATGGGACCATAAACCAGCATCTATGGGTTAGGTAAGTTTTCAATGTCTCTCTTAGTGGGTTGGGTATGGACATCAAAGAACTAGATATGAATGGTGGATTTTTCAAACCAACCATTCCCTATACTATGTGGGGTTGGATTGGATGGGCTGTTGGATTGCTTTTGGTGATTGCAGGAATCGTGGTAGCCTTCCTTCCTTCTGATGCTTCTACCGATAATACCTTTGGATTTTTACTAATTTCTACCTTTGGATTTTTACTAATGGCTGCTATGACACCTGGCTCATTTGAATCATCTCTCAATCAAGTTAGAAAGAGCGCTATTGACCCCCAAGAACTTGCTGCTAAAGCAGAGGCTAGCGGGCTAAGTATCGACAACTGGTGGCTTCAACAGAGATCATATGTACCAACAAATGACCCTAACGATTGGATTTTACCAGCACCAGGTCCGATTACTTGGGATGAAGAAAACCGCTACGGTCCTCATGAAGATGGCTCGCCATTACCTGAACATCCGGTAAAAGTAGGCACTCCAATACCTTCAACGATTACTTTATTCTCTGTATTTTCATTATCTGCTGGAGTTTTAGGTTTGTTCTGCCTTGCAGTAATCAGTGAGGATAGCCAATCCATATGGCCTGCGGCGATCGCAGTAGGCGTAACACTAATTTTGACTTTAGCCGGTTACTTCCGAGCAAAAATAATCCGTCAAATGATAGATACTCCAACTTCCTTAGTTCGTTCAATGGCAGTAGGAAATCCTGAACTTGTAGGACAGGTAAGGCCGATTCCAGAAGGATGCCTTACCGTTGTGGTTGATGGTAACCAAAATATGGTAATGCCAAATATGGTTGGTTATTATTGGTCTTATGAGCAATATCAATGTAGAACGACCACGGATAGCGAGGGTAATCGCAAGGAAGAATGTCATTGGGTAACAGTTCGATCCGACAGGGGAGGTTGTCCATTTATTCTTCATGATGGAACTGGTGGAGTCAAAGTACAATGCAATTCGTTTAAACGCACTGAGTGGGGTAACTACCTAAAGCGCTGGGACGGGGCATTCGCTCAAACATTGGGCAAGCAATTGATGGCTCAAGCCGTCGCTGGAATGCTTGGTGGTGCAAGGGTTAAGCAACACCGTTGGACTCTTTATGGATTAAAATTAGGAAATCCTGTATATGTTCTTGGAGAGGCAAAGCCTCGTCCATCAGAAGAACTAGCTGCTGAGGGACTAGATGGAACACTTCAGAATAGTTTGCTAGAGGTTTGGGGTAACCAAGATGCCCCTGGAGTCAAGTGCAATATCCATCGAGGTTCCGAATTATCAAACCTTGGACGTTCACGTTCAGGAGTTGAATTGGTAATGGTCCCGGGCTTGATTTTCTTAGGAGCATTAGCACTACTTGGACTAGCATGAAGTTCATGACCCTCCTCTTTGTGGACGGATTATGGCTGAAGATGTTGTGATTGTTGGTGGAGCTAGAACTCCGTTCTGTGAATGGCAGGGTGGAAAGCGTGGTGATGGCCAACCTGGCGGCTTATTGAAGGATACAAGCGCGCTAAAACTTGGTGAAATTGCAATCAAAGGTGCTTTGGAAAAAACAGGTACTGACCCTAAGAATGTTGATCATGTGGTTATGGGTTATGCTTTACAGACTTGTGGCCAAGCAATCTTTGGAGCACGTCATGCTGGACTTGGTGCTGGCATTCCTCAAGAGGTTCCGATGTTGACCCTCTCACGAATTTGTGGTTCAGGAGTGCAATCAATCGTTACTGCAGCACAGATGATAATGCTAGGAGAGGCTTCAACTGTAGTCTCTGGTGGTATGGAGAATCTATCGCAGGCACCTCATGTGCTCAGAGGTATGCGCGACACCTACAAGTTAGCACGTCCACCCAAAGAAGGAACTGTTTTAGAGAAGGATATGGAAGATTATCTCTTCACCAATCTACTGGATGGAATGTGCGGCTCATTCATGGCCCAGACCTCTGATGAAATCTGTAAGCGTAAAGGAGTGACCAGGAAAGAAACCGATGAATTTGCAGCCCTATCACATTCACGAACTGCCGCTTCGATTAGCAATGACATATGGGAGCAAGAAATAGTTCCAGTGGGAGAGGTCGGTCATAAAGACGAAGACCATGTTGTTCTAGACTGCACCCCTGAATCCTTAGCAGAACTGCGTACCGCTTTTGGACCCGATAGTTTGGTTACTGCCGGTAATGCTAGTGGCGTAGTAGATGGTGCAGCTGCAGTGGTTGTAAAATCAGCATCTCAAGCACAAGCGGATGGCGACTCACCACTTGCAAGAATTGTTTCATGGGGAATTGTTGGACTTGAACCAGCAATCATGGCATATGGACCGGTACCAAGTAGCAGATTGGCCTTGGAAAAAGCAGGATTAACCATCGATGATATCGACCGTTGGGAAATTAATGAAGCGTTTGCTGGACAAGCGGTCGCTTGTGTCAAGGACCTAGGTCTAGATGTCTCCAAAGTAAATGTTAACGGTGGTGCGGTTGGATTAGGTCACCCACTAGCAGCAACAGGGACTCGTTTAGTTCTAACATTAGCTCATGAATTGCAGCGCAGTGGCGGGAAATATGGTGTTGCTACAGCATGTATTGGTGGCGGTCAAGGTATCGCTATGGTTCTAGAATCTCTATAGTATTCTACGAATAAAGCCATTATGTATGACGGTAAGGGAAGTCTGTGAGGCTTCTTTTCTCTTTGCTGATTATTTTGCTTCTAGCACCTTTAGCCCACGCACAAGGTCTAGCCGAAGCATTACAAGAATGCCCAGGTACTATGACTGGAAGTTTACAACCTGAACAGATCCATCTGCAAATCACCGATGCACCTGATGAGATGGTGGCTATTTGGGCTACTGAACAACGGGGCAATGCGGTAGTGGAATGGAATTCTCAAGGCAATTCTAATTCTGCTACAGGTGAATCATATTGTTACAATCATGACAAGGCTTTCCATATGGCAACAATGACGGGATTAACTCTTGGTGAAGAGGTGACTTATCGTGTAGGAGATGGCAATGTTTGGTCTGGAGAATATACCTTTACTCCTTTCGACCCTGATGCAGACCACTTTGAATGGATATCTATTGCTGACCACGGACTATCTTCAGAAGCATTGGATGTTACCGATGCGATTATTGCAGACTCTAGTGCACAACTGGTCACTATTTCTGGTGATATTTCTTATGCTGATGGTGACCAGAATGTATGGGATGAATGGTTTGAAGCCCAAGAGGCCAGCATGGTCTCAATACCATGGGTAACAGCTGCTGGTAATCATGAGAATGAACCTGGATATGAGTTCATACCTTACCAACACCGCTTTGATTCAGACCAAGTAATTGAAAGTGAGACATTCTGGTTTTCTCGAAATATTCCTGGAGTTCACTTAGTTTTCATGTCTACAGAACATGAGTTCACTTCTGGTAGCGCACAATATAATTGGTTACAATCCGATTTGCAAGCAGCCAATACTCCCGATTCAAGAAGTGAAAGACCTTTCATTATCGTAATTGGTCATAAGCCAATGTACTCGAGTAATTCATATCACGGATCTGAGGTTGAACTACGCGATGCATTAGAATCGCTATATGTCGAAAATGGAGTGAATCTTGTTATCGCTGGCCACGACCATTTCTATGAACGAACATGGCCAGTTAATGACCAAAAGGTATCTGACAAAGGTGGTGAAAATCTATTCGGCCAAAATCATGAGCCAATTCATCTTGTCATTGGCATTGGAGGAAGATCAGCATACGAAGAATTGGATGAGCCTCAACCTGAGTGGAGCGCTTATCGAGAGAATAATAGCTATGGCTGGACACGTCTTGTCTATGATGATAATACTCGTGAACTACAATTTACTCATCACCGAATTGATGGTACAATCGGGGATTCTTTCACACTTCAAGAATCATTCATCAGTGTCGAATCTGAAGAGTCAAATGCTCTAGGAATAATCGGTATAGATTCTATCTTTGCAATCATAGCAATTTTGAGTGCTGCACTTCGCAAGCAATAACTCCCATGCAAAGGGTACCCTTTGCTTAGAGTGTAGTATGCGGTCCACCAGCCATGATGGTTGGTAATTGAGTCATATTTCCATACAATGAAGGACCAGTAATCCAAGTACCTACAATTCCAATCTCTCCATTTACATTGTGAGCAAGAGCGATCCAAGGGCGCCCTTCATCGTCGATTTCTACATCTATGAAATCTCCAAATCCTCCGCAGCGCACATTCCCGCAATCATCAGTAGAGTCCAATGGGTCAGATGGGTGATTTACTGCAACGGTTGTAATCAACGGGTTTTCAGCAAATGCATCAGTCATTACAGACATATATCCGCCCCATCCTGAATTATCATCGCCTTCTCCGATATATCCTACTACAACTCTTCCTTCCTCTCCAGCAAAGATTGTTGGGAAACCGGTTTCATTAACTCCAGGGGGTGCTACCATCATCGGTTGTGACCAAGTATCTCCTTGGTCTCTGGAGTAAGCCATCCAAGGCATTTCGTCAAGCGAAATCCAAGATGCAAATAGATTGCCTGCATTATCAGTAGCTACAGCAACTTCGTGACTATGCCACCCCTCTTGCATAGGAACTTCAGTGGTAATTGTATGTTCAGTCCAAGAATAACCGCCATCAACGCTTCGATAAACAGCAGGTCCATCACAAGATGGATTTCCTCGGTATATCGCTCCATCATTAGATCCTGCTAGGTGACCATGCAATCCAGAGCATTGAGGTGTTCCTATCGGGTATCCTGGTCTCTGAATATCCCATGTGTGCGCCCCATCTAGGCTACGGGAGCATTGAGGGCCTAATGCGGAACTTCCAGTATTGATACAGAATACGTATATCGTTTCATGGAAACCTATGCCGTTTACATCTAAGGTAGAAGCAATCGATTGGTGGTCTTGAGGTGAATAGTAACCTTCAGCACTGAAAGGTATTGACCATGTTTGTCCATCATCATCTGAATATTCAACAAACATGGCAGTCAGAGCGTGCATATCGAATTTGACAATTCTGTCCGTCCATTTATCGACATAGATGTAAGGGTCATTGGAAGAAGGTACTTGGCCAACATCAGGGAAGAGTGGATTAAATGGCCCCATATTGTTCCATGTTTGCCCTTGGTCCATCGATGTATAGACCATTGTACCCGAGCCCGTGCCGCCATATGAAGAGAAGTGTATGCCGCCAGTAGATGTCATCCCAATAGTTGGTTCAAAGGTAGTGGCGCCGATTCCAAAATAGGTTCCAACAGTATTGTATGGAGTAGAATTACCAGTCAGATTCTCAAAGCCAAGGGATGCATTAGTCGCATCTATGGCTCCAGCATAATGATACCAAGTTGTATCTCCAATATTGAAATAGAATGGTGAATCATCTTCTATCACTGCAATTGGCTCGTCATCTCCAAAGCAACCTGATAGAGCCTGCGTTAAGAGAATGAGGAGTGTCAAAGCAACACCAGCGCGCATGAAACCTCCTCATTGCTACTGTAGAAGAAACCTTTCCCAATCTGTAGAAGGCTCTAAGTGATGAAACTATAGCCGATAGACATGGCACTATCCGGCGGAGCAGTAGTGGGAATAATTGCAGGTGTTGTTGTAATTGTATTGTTAATTTGGTTTATCAGTACTTACAACCGCTTGGTCAGAATGGGAGAAAATGTAAACAAATCATGGGCTGATATTGATGTTTTACTAAAACAAAGATACGACATGATTCCTAACTTAGTCAATATTGTAAAGGGTTATGCTGACCATGAAAAAGATTTGTTCATGGAGTTTGCTAAAGCTCGTCAAGCGGCAGCAGGAGCGCTTTCTTCTGGTGATGTAAGAGGGCTAGGTGCTGCAGAAGGAACACTTGCAGGCTTGATGCCAAGAATCAATATGGTTGCTGAGCAATACCCTGATTTGAAGGCTGATTCTTCTTTCGTAAACTTACAAAACCAATTGGTTACCCTTGAGAACCAAGTATCTGATCGCAGAGAATTTTACAATGCATCCACTACAAATTGGAACTCTGCAATTCAGATGATACCTACCAACATTGTTGCAGGAATGATGTCTGCACAGCGCCGTGATCTATTCGAGGTCACAGACCCTGTACAGAGAGAAGCAGTTCAGATTAGTTTCTGAATAATCACAAACCGGCTGCAATCAAACCGGCTGCAACCCAAGCACCAGCCATAGAACCCAGGTTGGTTAAGGCGGTTACAAGCAGGACTCTTCCTGCACGATTAGTCCAGAATAATTTCATTGAATCTAGTTTCAAGAATACTGCTAAATCTTCAGCGGTCGGTTCTTTGATTTTCAATTGAGCATAACCTGCAAACCAGCCAGCAGCCAGTGCAGGATTTAGCGAAGTGATTGGACTTGCTAAAGCAGCAACTAGAATTGCGATAGGATGTCCTCCTGCAAGCAAGCACATAACTGCAGCAGCAATACAATTGCCAGCTAACCAATAGATGCCATTTTTCTTTATAGATTCCAAATCTCCATTGTAAGCAAACCATCCAAGAAGTCCTAATACTGCAATTGGAATACCCCATGCTATGATTTTGAGAGCCTTTCCACCCTTTGGAATTGTTGATAATTCATCTAATCTCTGTTTATCCTCAACGATATCTGATTCAAGAAACTTAGTCACTCCAGTCAAATGTCCAGCACCCAAAACGGCTAGGACCTTTCCTTTACCTCTTACTTTTGTAATCTCACGAGAAATATATTCATCCCTTTCATCAATAAGTACGGTTCCAGCACCGGGTGAGAGTTCACGTAGGTCCTCCATGAGTGATGTAAGTAAGTCCTTGTCTGCAAGCATAGTTTCCAGGTTTATTTCATCATCCTCATCATCTTCTTCTGAAATTAATGCCCAAAGCAAGCCAACTTTTTCTTTCAAACGCATTTTCTTCCATGCTCTACGTAAAGTGGTTTGAATATCCCTATCGACCAAAGCAACTTCCAAATTCGCTTCTTCTGCTGCATTTACTGCAGCCAATAATTCAGCACCTGGCTGTTGACCTTCATCCAAACCTATGCGTCGTTGTTCGGCTGCAAGTAATGATTGAATTAAGACAAGAGGTGCTTTACCCTCTTTGATAACTTTGAGAAGACCTTCTTTGTCTAATCGGCGCTCATTTGTTAGCGCTGCATGCCTTGATTTGCATAATTCAACCGCTACTATGTCCGGTTGCCATTCAGAAATCTGTTTTTTAACCGCCTCTACAGAAGCGGTTGCAACATGCGCAGTACCTAGTAGGCGCAAATTGTCATCAATATCGATTACAGGTGTTTCGCTCAAATGATTAACCCCCGAAATTATCTCGTAATATTAATTCGATCTGCTCTAATGCTTCTTCCGCATTAAGGCACTTGATATCTTCAAAGGGAATTTGTCCACCCGCTAGCGATTTATGACCGCCCGCTCTTCCTTTTGGGAATAGTTGTGAAAGTTCTTTACCGATATGCAATCCTTCTTTTGTAGTTCTAGCTGAAAGAATAACCTTACTTCTTCGTATTCCAAAAGTAATGACGGTATCTACGCCTTCTGTTGGCAATAAGAAATCGGCTACCTGAGCAATAGCATCACGGTCGACCATCTCTCCAATAGGAGCAAGCATAAGACCACCTTCAAGACTCGCATTTGTCAGTGCTTGTTTGAAAATATCCAATACTTCTTGTGAACGGGGGGGCGCTTCAAATCTACGCATCAAATCCCAATCAATCCATGCTCCAAGCCAAGATAAAGCTCGCAAATCAACCGCATTAAAAGACCGAGTGAATCCTAATGTGTCGGTTCTAATTCCAAATGCTAGGGCTGTAGCAACACTTTTTTCCATTTCTATTTTTGAATTCATAAGGATTGAAGCAACAAGTGATGATGTTGCTGCAAACTCACTTCTTACAAGAATTACATCTCCAGCAGGTCTAATCTCACTTGTATGGTGATCGATTACAATATGGGGGACACAATTTTCTGGAAGTACATTATTGGCGCCAGGATGCGAGAAATCTACACAGATTACAATATCAACCTGCTTTAGGAGGTCTTCGACTTCCCAATCGAGAATCAATCTTCTAGGTTCTAATTCTAGTAGGTTTACCATTGCACGGTTTTGTTGGTGTTCTATCATGCCTCCATGAACAATTTGTGCCTCATGTCCTAAGTTTTCACAAATATGTTTCATCGCCATAGCACTAGCCAAAGCATCCGGGTCAGGATTGTCATGACAGAAAATAGCAACGCTTTGATTTTGATTTTCAGATAATCGGCGCAAAACTTCTCCTGCACCCTGCTTTCTGTCTATCGAGCGCAATCTATCTTGGATTGCAGAAATAGTGAGGTCTTCAACAGATATCATTTCAGCACCTTCTAAATTAAGAGTTGAGAGTATCGGAGTATTTGGCCAATAATTCTTCAATGCTTTAACTGGGTCTTCATCGCAAACTATCTCTTCAAGGAGTAATACTGCGGTTGGTGCTACTTCAGGCAATGGCATTTCATCTAAATTCATCTCTGTAGGTAATATTACAATTTCAGCATCTTCTAGAGCTGTAAGGTGTTCGGCTAAACCAATTATTCTTACTCTCGCTCTTGAGCTAATCCATTTAGCAAGACGCATGGCTAGAGGGTCAGAACCAATAATCAGGAACAAAATCAATCCTCCAAAACACTGAGCACATCAAACAGGTCAGCATGCTCTCGCACATCATGCACCCTAATGATGTCAATGCCTTGGTTGAATGCATAGGAAGCGATTGCAAGAGTGCCAGACAATCTTTGAGATGTACTTTCTTGATTACAAATTTCTCCAATCATGGATTTTCGAGAGACTCCCCACAAAATCGAATATGGACGCAATCTTTCACTATTTTTTAGCAACTCTATATTGTGTTCTAGTTTTTTTCCAAATCCTATGCCTGGGTCGAGATAAATCAAGTCCATTGAATGTCCTCGGCTAACTAATTCTCGAGCCTTATTTAGCAATGCTTTGTTTACTTCATCAACTACGTCTTCATATTCTGGATTTTCTTGCATAGTGCCAGGTTCTCCAAGCATATGCATGATACAAACAGCACATCCGCTTTCTATAACCAATTCAAACATTTCAGGATCTCTCAATCCGCTTACGTCATTGATCATAGTTGCTCCAGCATCTAATGCTGCTTTTGCAACCTCAACATGTCTTGTATCGATTGATACATTCCCAAGTTTAGAAATTTCCTCAACCAAAGGAATAGTTCGTTTAAGTTCTTCTTCTATAGAAATTTCTCCAGCGCCAGGACGCGTGGATTCCCCGCCTATATCAATCCAAAAAGCACCTTGTTCTAACATCTCTTTTGCTCGATTTACCGAACCATTTCGTGATTCGGAATGAAATGAATCAGGAGTGGCATTGATTACTCCCATAATTAGGGGTTGGCGAACAACACCCTCCTCTCGGACCGCCATGTTGTTGCTCCTGTGAGAGGTATGCTTTATGAGATGCGATGCGCGACGGTCTGGCATGTCTGACTCCGAGGCATTGACAGATGAGGCCGGTCTTGATGTCAATGATGAATTAGATATTCAGCCAAATGATGAGCAAATCGAGCTTGCATTACGAATCATTACACGCCTGAATCCGCGTGATAGAGCAGCACTAGGAGAGATGATTCATTCTCGTTCTATGTGGGTAGGAGGTATACTAGCAACCTATGCGGTATTTTGGTGGCTTGCTGTACTTCAAGTAAAGGGAGATGATGTAGGTGCGGATTCAATCTTTTTTGGACCAACATTCCTTACAGTGACAATTCTAGCACCGAGTTTAGTATTCTTAGGTTCCATACTGTCTGATTTTTCAAGATCTTTAGGTCAGTTATTCCCGGGATTGGTAAGCGGTATAATGTACGTATTTGTTGTTCTATATGTCTCTGAGCCGGCAATTTTGGCTTTTTTTAGTGATTCATTAACAACTTCTGAAGGTTTGTGGCGTTTTGCTCGTCTGTTAATTTTATCAACAACAATGCTAATTGCTGCTAAATTATTGATAGACGCTGTTTTGTTAGGATGGGTAAAACATTTGTTTGATGCTTATCCCACACTGGATTTCATTGATGACCAGTCAGTTTCAAATCCGCCTGATAGCGACTTGGAAAGTGGAACCGAGGCTTGAAACGCTAAACCTTCTCCCATTGAATATGGGAGAGCGCCTTGATGTGTTACGCTTAGGCTACCGAATAGGCCGCGACCCAAGAATAACAACTCATCTAGCATTGGTAGCCAGAGCACTTGGTGCAGACAGATTTCTTTTAGCTGGAGATAAAGATGAAAGTATGTTTGAGAATCTTAATTCAGTTTGTGAAAGATTTGGAGGAGATGTAGAAACCGAACATGTTTCAGGCTTATCGCATTTGAAAAAACATGTTGCTGAGGGAGGTGTTGCAGTTCACTTAACAATGTATGGAGAACCTTTCCGTACTGCGATTCCAAAGATGAGAAGAGATCGACCTCTATGCATAGTAGTCGGTGGAGCAAAAGTTCCAGGAGATGTCTATAAAATCTGTCAACATAATGTCGCTGTTGGTAATCAACCGCATTCAGAAGTTGCCGCTCTAGCACTGTTCATGGATGCTTGGTTTGGCGAGGCAGGTAGCAATCGAAAATTCGAAGATGCTCGGCTCGTAATCCAAGGTGTTAACGATGGAAAAGTTGTACACGACCTCGAAGATAATTGAGTATAAATAAACACTCACTTACATAGGCTACTGCAATCCATTATTTTTCTGCCCTCACGCGAGAGCACGCACGCGCGAGTCTTCATGGCCCCTTGCCAATGACTATGACCCCTATCCATGCAGCAATTGTGATGTCGGCGGCTTGGTCACAGAAGGGAGATACCTCGTTAGGTGCGAGATTATCTCTTCCAGACGCTACAGATATCATTTCTCAAGTGACTCAAAAGCCCGTATCAGCTGAAGGGGAAGGAGTCCTACTTCTGGCTGATGGCAGCCGATATACAGGGCGATTATTTGGTGCTGATAAATGGGGAGAAGGTGAATTGGTATTTACCACCGGAATGACCGGTTATCAGGAATCTTTGACCGACCCTTCTTTTGCTGGACAAGTTCTGACCTTCACCTATCCATTAATTGGAAATTATGGGATTCATCCAGGGATTAGTGAATCGTCGGGAGTCTGGCCTCGTGGGGTGGTGGTACGTCATGCAATGAAGAATCCAGATCATAGGAATTCAATTGCGAGTATTGGAGATTTTTTGGCAATAAATGGTGTTCCTGGAATTGAGAATGTTGACACGCGTGCAATCACTAGAAGAGTTCGAGAACACGGGTGTGTACTTTGCGTATTTGGACCAATAGATGACGAGAACAAGATGCGCGCACACCTTGAAAGCATGTCTTCACCGGATTTAGATGATTTAGTAGATGAAGTTTCTATCGGTGAAGCATTAATTGTAAATGAGGGAGCTACTGATGACCTTGGTAGCCCATTACCGCGTATTGCTGCTCTTGATTGCGGGATAAAATACAACATTTTGCGTAGTTTATGCTGTTATTTTGAAGTGATCTGGTGTCCTCCTGAAACAACTATTGAACAAATACGTAGTTATGGGGCAGTCGCTTTGTTTTGTTCTAATGGGCCAGGTGATCCAGCCCATCCAGGTAAAGCAACAAATGCCCGAAATACTCTTGCTGAAGCAGTAAAGATTGGTCTACCGGTGATGGGTATCTGTTTAGGTCACCAGTTACTTGGATTAGCAAGCGGACTTCAGACTTACAAGATGCGCTATGGGCACCGTGGTGCGAATCAGCCATGCTTAGATTTAGAGAGTGGAAGGGTTTGGATTACTAGCCAAAATCATGGTTTTGCAGTAGCAGACCCCGATGCAGGGATGCTTGCTGCTCATCCTTCAGGAGCTTGTTCACCACTCGGGGAAAACCAGCATGGTGTTGAAGCAAAGGTACGTTTTGTTAATGCCAATGATCGTACAGTAGAAGGATTAGATTTGGTCGATAGACCTGCATTCACCGTTCAGTTCCACCCTGAAGCCTGCCCTGGGCCTCATGACGCGTACCCTCTGTTTGAAAGATTTAGAACGATGGTCGATTCATATTATGGAGGCGATTTGTAATGCCTCGAAGAGAGGATATAAACTCGATATTGGTATTGGGTAGTGGTCCAATTAAGATTGGTCAAGCAGCGGAGTTTGACTTTTCAGGGTCGCAAGCAGTCCGTGCATTAAGGGAAGATGGATACAAAGTAATCTTGGTCAACTCCAATCCTGCAACAATTCAAAACGACCCTGAAATGGCAGATGTTGTATACATAGAACCGCTACTCCCTGACTCGATTAAGCGTATAATCGAAATCGAAAAACCAGACGCATTACTGGCAGGAATGGGAGGACAAACCGCACTGAATATCGCTAGTGAACTGGCTCATACTGGAATCCTTGATGAATTGGGAGTCGAACTGATTGGCTCAGACCTAGATGCGATAGATAAGGCAGAAGATAGAGATTTATTCAACCAAGTTTGCTTGGACATCGATTTACCAATCTCTGATGCATCCGCTTGTAATTCGATGGATGAGGTCTTAGCGGCTGCAGATTCAATAAATTCTTGGCCGTTGTTGATTAGACCCGCATTTACTCTTGGGGGATTGGGTGGAGGTACCGCTTGGAATACCGGTGAACTTGTTGAAATCGCCACACTTGGATTAAGAAATTCTAGAATTGGACAGGTATTGATTGAAGAATCCATATTGGGATGGCAGGAATATGAGTACGAGGTGATTCGTGATTCATCGGATAACTGTATTATCGTCTGTACGATGGAAAATATAGACCCAATGGGCGTTCATACTGGTGAATCTACCGTAGTTGCTCCGGTCCAATCTCTTTCTGACCGAGATCATATGGAGTTGCGTGACATGTCACTCTCCTTGATACGAGCATTGAATATTAAGGGTGGATGTAATGTTCAGTTTGCAGTAAATCAATCTACTGGAGAGGTTAGAGTTATAGAAGTAAATCCTAGAGTTTCTCGCTCTTCAGCACTGGCTTCCAAAGCTACAGGGTATCCGATTGCTCGCATGGCTGCAAAAATCGCTGTAGGTTATACCCTTGATGAACTTCCAAACCCGATTACTGGTGAAGGTACAACTGCTGCTTTTGAACCTACATTGGATTACTGTGTTGTAAAAATTCCAAGATGGCCATTTGATAAATTTAGAACTGCCAATAGAACTCTTGGTACTTCGATGAAGTCGACAGGAGAAGTGATGGCAATCGGTCGTTGTTTTGAGGAAGCATTCTTGAAAGCGTGGGCATCACTCGAGCAAGGTGCCCATTATCCTAGACCTTTGACTAGAGCAGATGAATCTGAAGGTGAAGGTATGGTTGAGAGGGCTAATGAAACATTACCCGATTCTACATTGGTTGATTGGTTAAGAATTGCTACAGATCGTAGAATGGGTGCGGTAATTGAGGCGTTTAGAAGAGGTTGGAGTATAGAGAAGGTGCACGAAATAACTCGTATAACCCGTTGGTTCCTTTATGGATTCCAAAATTTGGCATCGATAGAAAATGAAATTATTGCCACATCTTGTAGGCCTTCTGATTTGTCTAGTTCTCAGTTGCGCCGATGGAAATCGCATGGATTTAGCGATAGTCACATCGCAGATGCACTGTTAGGATTCCCTCCACTAGCACTGAAAGGTGTTTCTCCAGAAAATAATGAACAAGCAGTGATGTTACAGCGACATAGTAAGAAGGTACATCCAATCTATCGGATGGTTGATTCTTGTGCTGCTGAGTTTGCAGCCAAGACTCCATACTACTATTCTACATATGAGCAAAGTGGTGATAACGTCCTCGACATACTACCTAATATAGAATCTAGAACCAAAACTCGCCAGGTAGTAATTGGCTCAGGACCTATACGTATCGGCCAAGGAATAGAGTTTGATTATGGCTGTGTTCATGCTGTTAAAGCGATTAGAGAAGCTGAAATGGATGCAATCTTGATAAATAACAATCCTGAAACCGTTTCAACCGATTTCGACACCTCTGACCGGTTATATTTCGAACCATTGACTTTGGAATGTGTTACAGAAGTAATTCTTCGTGAACGCGCACATGGTATTTTGTTACAATTTGGTGGGCAAACAGCGATTAATTTAGCGCTTCCACTTGAGGGCCGTCTACCTAGTTTGAATCTTGATTTGAAAATACTGGGAACAAACTGTGACTCGATAGATGAAGCAAGCGATAGGGAGAGGTTCGAAGCATTCGCTAAAAGAATAAATCTTCAAATGCCACGTGG
>MDTC01177088.1_pt1 | contig 15278 bp, 12 predicted proteins | sample 811181 | NCBI WGS metagenome assembly MDTC01 (sample SAMN05326644, study PRJNA326480) | marine metagenome | isolation source: seawater | place: Pacific Ocean: North | collected 2011
TCACCTGCTGCAAATACAGATACGAGATATTGCCTGTCGGCAATGGCGACATCAAGCTTGCCATCTCGCTGAATACTGTATTGCACCAGGAGATCGTCGTCCTTGAAGGAAAAGACCGTAGACTCCGGTGGCATGTGCGAGTTTCGCCAGCCTCCTGGGATAGTGCCGAGCACGCCTGCTTCGCAGCGGCGTTTTGCTCTTGATTCGACGACTATCGCAATAGTGGCCTGGTCGATCTGTTGGATAGATTTTTCTCTGCTGCGCTCTGGGCGGACCTTGTCAATGAAATCAGTGGTTGTTGCGCCTGACAGAAATTCAGGTGTGCGCAGTGTTGCAACCAGAAAGTCACGGTTGGTTTTTAGTCCTTGCAGGCGAGTCTGCTCAAGTGCCCTGGCGAGCCGAGACGCAGCCTCTCTTCGTGTGGGTGCATGGACTATGACCTTGGCAATCATCGGGTCAAACTCGACGCCAATTTCGCTGCCGGACTCAATGCCTGAGTCAAATCTTGCGTTGCCGGCAGTTGCCGGTTCCCAGCGATGTACCGTCCCGGGGGAGGGCAGGAAATCCTTCTCCGGATCCTCGGCATATAGCCTCGCTTCGATCGCGTGGCCGTTGATCGCTAAATCACCCTGTAAGAAGTCGAGTTCACCGCCCTCGGCAATGCGAATTTGTTCCCGGACAAGGTCAAGGCCAGTGATTTCTTCCGTCACGGGGTGTTCAACCTGTAGCCGCGTATTAACTTCCAGGAACCAGAACTCATCTCCATCCAGCAGAAACTCAACAGTACCAGCTGAGCTATAGCCAATTTTTTTGGCTGCCGCGACAGCGGCCTTACCCATCTGGTCCCTGAGTTCGTCATTCACAGCAGAAGAGGGTGCCTCCTCAATGATTTTCTGGTGTCGCCGCTGGATCGAACATTCACGCTCGAAACAATGAAGCAGGTTTCCATGATTGTCCCCCAGGATCTGGATTTCCACGTGGCGGGAAGCTGCCAGCCAGTGTTCCAGAAATAAGGTGTCATCACCAAAGGATGCCCCAGCCTCGCGGCGGGCGGAGATGATGGCATCATCGAGATCATCTGGGTCCTCGACGATTCGCATGCCTCGGCCGCCGCCCCCGGCGGACGCCTTAACCAGCACCGGGTAGCCGATTTCCTTAGCGGCATTTCCATGGTCCTCATCTGATTTAAGCTCCTTTGCCGGCAATGTTGGAACCTTGGCCTCCTGCATCAGTTGCTTTGCCGACAACTTGTCTCCCATCTGCACAATTGCATCGGGGGATGGACCTATCCAGGCAATATCGGCATCAGCAACCGCGCGCGCAAAGTCAGCATTTTCAGAAAGAAACCCATAGCCGGGATGAACAGCATCCGCACCGGTGTCTTTACAGGCTGCCAGGATCTGCGCCACATCAAGATAGGTTTCAGCGGAGGTCCTACCGTTTAGGGGTATGGCAATGTCTGCCTCGGTGACGAATGGCGCCATAGCATCAGTTTGGGCATAGACCGCGACCGTGCTGATGCCCATTTCCCTTGCCGTGCGCATGATACGCCGCGCAATTTCGCCGCGATTGGCAACCAGCAGTCTGGTGATCACTTTACTACTTACCTTTTCTACATTCGCCATGTGCCAAACTCCTTCGTCCCCTCAATCGGGCCGTTGTGGCAGGCTGATAAAGCCATTGCAATTATGATTCTGGTGTCCCGCGGGTCAATCATGCCGTCGTCCGAGACCCGGGAGGTCGCGTAAAGGCCCTTGGATCTTTCCTCTGCCCAGTATTCGGCAAATTCAGCTCTTTTCGTATCTGCTTCTTCATCAAACTCGATTCCGCGCCTTGCTGCGGCAGCCCTGGTAACAATGGTCATCACTCCTGCCATCTGTTTTGGTCCCATGACCGCAATTTTTGCAGTCGGCCAGATAAAAGCGAAGCGAGTGCCGAATGCGCGGCCACTCATGCCGTAGTTACCAGCTCCGTATGAAGCGCCAACAATGATGGTGATGTGGGGTACGGTGGAGTTGGACACCGCATTAATCATTTTTGAACCATTCTTTGTAATGCCGCCACGTTCGAAATCAGTGCCGACGATATAACCAGTGATGTTGTGCAGGAAAAGCAGCGGTACATCGATCTGATTACAGAGCTGGATGAACTGCGCAGCCTTTTCGGATGATTCAGAGAAAAGTGCGCCATTGTTGCCGAGGATGCCGATGGGGTAGCCGTGAATTGAAGCCCAGCCGCATATTAGCGTCGGCCCATATAGTGGCTTGAATTCCTCGAACTTTGAACTGTCCACGATGCGGGCGACGACTTCGCGCATATCAAATGGCGTCTTCAGGTCCTTTGAAACGATGCCGAGCAGATCCTCCGGGTCGAAGCGGGGCTCTTCACAGGTCAGAGATGGTCCCGGCCCCTTCTTGCGCCAGTTGAGGTGAGAGACGACCTCGCGGCACATGCGAATTCCGTCCATTTCGTCATTGGCAAGATAGTCACCAAGACCTGAGATGGTGGTGTGCATGTCTGCACCACCGAGGCTCTCGGCATCTGCATCTTCACCGGTGGCCATTTTCACCAGCGGCGGCCCGCCCAGGAAAACCATGGATTGATTTTTGATGAATATATTGTAGTCACTCATGCCTGGCTGATAAGCCCCGCCTGCGGTGGAAGCACCAAACACCAGTGAAATCGTTGGGATACGCAGTTTCGATAGCTCGGTAATTTCATAAAAGAGGCGGCCTGATTCCGCGAAATGTTCACCTTCCCTTTGTATTGCGGCCTCCGGGTCTTCGTCTGCACTTCCACGCAGGTCTGCTCCCGCTGATTCTACGAACTGAACGTAGGGCAGGCGATTTTCACGAGCAATTTCAAGGCCACGCATCAGTTTCTTGGCATTGAACTGATTGAAAGCACCAGCTCGAACAGAAGGGTCATGTCCTAGGATCAGGCATTCGACCCCGCTGATCACGCCGATGCCGACGACGAACCCGGAACCTACATTAAAGGGTGAACGCCAGGCCGCCAGCGGGCTGATTTCAAGGAAGGGAGAATCCTTGTCCAGCACAAGGCTGATTCTCTCTCTAATAGGCATCTTGTCGCGTGAGCGCAGCCGCGCTATGGCTTCTTCACCACCACCTTCGGCCGCTTCAGCATACAGGTCATCGAGCGTTGCCAGCATTTCCATCATGTCTGAGCGGTTCTGCTTGAAGCCTTCTGAGCGGGTATCCAGTTTGGATTCCAGTACAGGCATTTATCCCTCCATCAATGAGTCTTGAGTTTGGCCTTATCAGCCAGGTGACGAAGAATAGCAAATTAATTTGGCTATGAAGTGGGTTCACAGGTACAGTCTGGATAAATATTTGTTGAGACTGACATACAAAAACAATATCAAGTGAGCGAACCAAGTGAGTAAAGAGCGTTCCCAGCCCGGTTTTCCTCTTGCCCTGACCCCGGTTATTCTGCTGGTCATCATGCTGGGTACTTCAGTGGCACTGTTCGGGGATTCGACCACGGGTGGACCTGGTCAGATTGCGCTCCTGCTAGCAGGCATCACCGCCGGGATTATTGGAATCCGGCAGGGAATAGCCTGGGGAGAGCTCGAAAAGGCGACGGCAACAAGTATTAGCCGCGCCATGCCCGCTATCTTTATTCTTCTTATGGTTGGTGCCCTGGTGGGTGTGTGGATGCTGTCGGGAACGGTGCCATTTCTTATCTTCTGGGGATTGCAGGTCATCGCCCCTGAGGTCTTTTATGTTGCGACGGTAGTGATCTGTTCCGTGGTCGCGATTTCTATCGGCAGTTCCTGGACGACGGCTGGCACGGTTGGCGTCGCCTTGGTGGGTATTGCATCGGCGGCGGGCATGTCAGTCGAGATGACCGCCGGTGCGGCCATCTCCGGTGCCTATTTTGGCGACAAGTTGTCGCCGCTTTCGGATACAACTAATCTTGCGGCTGCGGTGGCTGAAACCGAGCTATTTGTTCATATTCGCTACCTGATGTGGACAACTGTACCCGCGATAATCTGCGCTCTTATATTCTTCGCCTTCGCATCGGTCAGTTCAGCCGCGGAGCTGGATGAGCGGCGAATCATCTCGATTTCAACCGCCATCAGCGAAAGCTACAACCTGTCCGTGTGGTTGCTGTTACCGGTGGCAGTAACCCTGGGGATGGCCGTATTCAGTCAGCCGGCATTTCTTGCACTGCTTGCGGGAACCCTGGCCGCTGCCCTCACAGGGTTACTGGTTCAACCGGAAGTCTGGGTGGGGCAGGAAGGTGATAGTCCTGCCCTGTCTGCGCTCAAGAATATCTGGCTAACGGCCGCAAATGGCTATGAAGTCTCTACCGGGCATGCCGACCTGGATAATTTGCTGTCCCGGGGTGGGATGGGAAGTATGATGTCGACCATCTGGCTGATACTGTCGGCGATGTTTTTTGGCGGCATGATGGAGCGGTCCGGATGCCTGCGGGCAATCGTAAGGTACCTAATAATGGGGGTGGATAGTGGCAGCAGCCTCATGCGTCGCGCCGGTGTGACGTCCCTTGGCACAAATCTGATCGCTTCAGATCAATATCTTTCCATCGTTCTGCCGGCTCAGATGTTCGCGGACAAGTTCAGAGAAATGGAGCTGAAAACGAAGAACCTGTCCCGAGTGCTCGAAGACTATGGCACCACGACTTCAGCCCTGGTGCCATGGAATACATGCGGCGCCTTCATGGCGAGTACGCTAGGAGTCGGTACGCTGGCCTACCTGCCTTTTTGTATTTTTAATCTGATGAGCCCTTTTATTTCCTATGGTTACGCGTTGGCTAATTTCAAAGTTGAAACCATCGATAGCAAAGACGATTAGCGCCGATCGACAAAGCTGTACTCCTTGCCAACCCACATGCATGAGCGCTTGAAATCAATGAACTTGCTTTCATCTTCTACGGCCGCTTGATTGGCAACCGCTGCTTCCCGTGTACCCTTCCTGCTTTGATCAACCCAGACCTCCGCGTGACCAAGGTAGGGGTCAACCTGCGTGCCCCTGGCTGAGCGCAAGGCCTCATCAAGAGGATGGTTCGCCCGGTGAACCTGAACATATCGCAACAGGCCAGATGCGGGCGCGTGGGAGCGGATGATGGGGCCGTGGTTGGTCAGCCAGTAGCGGCGGACCTCCTGCTCATCCATGGAGGCGATATGGCGCAGGGGGAAATGTATTTTTACGATGCTGCTCTTCGGGTGAGCGAATATATTCTCGGGACATGGGTTTACTTGAGGGTATTCATAGGCGAGGTAGAGCGGTGATTCAGGCAAATCGACGAATTTTCTCTCATCCTCCAGCAGGGCGGCGCCAGCGGTGGCGCCTTTCTCGCTCTCCATTGCCTTAGCCAATGTGGCTTCGCTTTCCCACCAGAGTTCCGCGACACCATCGTAAATAGGTTCCATCTCGCCACCCCGGGCCTGGTTCATGGCTTCGTTAGCCGGGTCGTCGATGGTATGCACCTGGACATAGCGTTGAATATTCAAGTCAGATGAAACGCTGGCAACCAGTGGGCCGTGCTGGTTTCTCCAGTAGGTTTGAAATTCGTCCCGTGAACTGCCCGCATTGCGGCGGAGATAGAATGTTAGTCGAATCATTGTGCTTTACCTTTTTTTGATATCTGGTCGATGAACCCAAGATAAGGTTTATATAGAGTTTAAGATCGGCTTCGAGATTCCTGTCATCGTGGATAGTTGCCCCTTGCATCGTTGACCATAGTGCGAACATCAGCAAGCAACTGCTTTGCATCCAAAACTATGCCGTTCTTTATGGTGAAGGAAACCCCGCCCACTCGTTCAACGGATTTGGACTGCCAGTTGTATTTCTGATGGCCCGTACCATAGAGTACCTTGAAGTTGGCCAGCGGATTTTCTTCCACCAGCAACAGGTCAGCTTTCTTGCCGACTTCAATTGTACCGACTTGATCCGCCAGCCCAAGTAGTTCTGAAGCATGAAGAGTTGCAGTCTGAAGAACTTCCAGTGGGTGAAAGCCGGCGGACTGAAGCAGTTCCAACTCCCGAATAAAGGCGAAGCCGTACAGTTTGTAGATAAAACCAGCATCGGAACCGGCGACAACTCTTCCACCTGCATTTTTGTAGTCATTGACGAACGACATCCATATATGAAAGTTATCCCGCCAGTCATTTTCCATCGCCGTTGTCCAGTCAAAATGATATGAGCCACGGAGTACCGGGTTGGGTTCAAAGAACTTTGTGAGATTAGGGTGGGTGTATTGCTCATGCCATTCAGCGGTTCTTGCGCGCATGACGTCCCGATTCGCTTCATAAATGGTAAAGGTAGGCACCAGTGTAAAGTCGACGGCCAGCAGGTCGTCGATAACCTGTTGCCAGCGCTCTGATCCCCTCGGTGCGGCCTGCTTCCAAAGCCTTCCTGCTTCTCCGAAACGGTCCTGTTCGTTATTGTAATTATAGTCAATGCTGTAGTCCTGAATGCGACGGTCAACAAACAGGGCCTCAGGCAAACCGTACCAGTGCTCCATGCTGTTAAGTCCCAGCTTCGCGCTGGTTAGAGCGTTGACGTCATAAACAGAAGTCTGGTCGTGGTGAGATGCGGTGCGGATGTTCAGCTTGACTGCTTCATCAATGGCGGCTGCCATGACCGTTCTGGATGCCCCCCTGAACTTGATTCCATCCGCACCTTTGCGTTTTATCGCTTTTACCCATTTGCGCGCGGCAATATCATTGTTGATATCCGAGCCGGGGAACATGGCATAGGCCATTATTCTCGGCGCCGTAATCTCCGCTTCCTGGCTGCGCTTCTTGTGTGAAACCGTCCACTCTAGTCCCATCAGGGAGCCAACCTCCCGCACGGTCGTTATGCCGTGTCCCAGCCACAGCTTGAAGATGTACTCAGCCGGAGGCAAAGGTCCAACAAAGCCTTGCAGGGGGTTGCCTATATGGGCATGGGCATCAATCAGGCCAGGGAGAAGATACATACCCTGGCCATCAATTTCGTGCTCGCCCCTGGCAGGGCGACCGGCCGGGTTGATGGGCACGCCCTCGACTCCAACCGAATGAATCCCTGTGATCGTGTCGCCCTTGACAACCACATCCATTGGACCCTGTGCCGGGGCGCCGGTACCGCTGATAACTGTTACTCCACGAATGACGAGCCTGCTAAAAGGACCCGAACCCTCACCCTTTGCGCGCTTGACGGCATGAAGGGGCTGCTCCATACCGGATTTCTGCATAAGTTCTGGACCACCTTCCCCTGGTTCGCCAGCAATAAGCGACGCTGAAAACAGCAGCGGTGAAAGGCTTGCGGTCAGCAATCTCAGGCGCTCAGGTTTTGTTGCCACTTGTATATTCCATTCTTAAGTTCTGTAACGTGATAATTATACGGCTTCGTGGTTGGGTCAATTGAAATTCTAACGACTTTTGCCGTAACACGTTGTTTGAATTGTGGTGACTGTCTTTCTCCATGTGCCCTACCTGAAACCGGGGCAGGGTACTTGTATTCCAGTGTCATGTATCCGTGATAGTCTTTCACTCATCGGTTTTGTAAATGGTTGAATAACAAAAAGGTGAATCACTATGAATCTTAAGAGTCTTCGATTTTTAACTCTCGGTATTCTATTTCTCACCGTGAGTTGTGGTGAGCCGGTCAAAACGCCCGCTAGAATCGAGGTGCCGCTGGAGCCCAAGCCGGAGGTACTGCCGGAGCCCCAACTCATACCGCCATCTTTTGAGAACCTTCTGAGTGGCAGCGGTCGCCCAGACGCTGACAGGGAGCGGGATGCGGGGAGAAAACCTGCCGAGGTGATTGCCTTCCTTGGCATCGAACCGGGGATGACGGTAATTGATTTGTTGACTGCAAACGGCTACTACACCGAGGTTCTTTCTCTGCGGGTTGGTGATGAAGGAAAGGTGTACGCCCACAATACAGCCTTTATGCTTACCTTCATGGATGGTGCTAACGACAAGGCTATGTCTAAGAGACTGGAAGGCGGCCGGCTCGCTAATGTTGAACGCTTGGACCGGGAGCTTTCTGACCTTGGGTTGGCTGAAGGTTCAATTGACGTTGCGATGACCGCAATGAACTTTCACGATTTCTACTATAACGGTGGCAGTGAGGCAGTACAGGGAATACTGGCTGCCGTAATGGCAACCCTGAAACCAGGCGGTGTGCTTGGCATAATTGACCATGTTGGCGTCGCGGGAGTTGATAACAGCAAACTGCACCGGATTGACCCGGAGATTGTCAGGCAAGAGGTGCAGAAGGCAGGGTTTGAGCTGGGTGGTGAGAGTGACATGTTGGCCAACTCTGAAGACGGTCATGATTCAAGCGTATTTGGTGAGTTGCGCGGCAGAACTGACCGGCTGCTGATTCGCCTTGTCAAACCGAGCGAGCAAACTCAGGCTGATTGATGTTATGAAACCAGAACTTCTGCTTCTGCCCTTTGGCCTGGCGATAGCCGGTTGTGCCGACAAGTCTGTTGATATTCCTAATGCGGAAATAGAGGCCGTGCAGTTAGTTTTTGATTCGGCTGAGCAAACACCGGCGGTTATGGAAAAGTGGAGCCGTAGTTGTGTGCTTTGTCACGTCAATGGCGAAGGCGGGGCGCCAAAGATGGGTGATGTGGCCGCCTGGGGGCCACGAATGGCTCAGGGTAATGCCTGGCTGATGAGTCATACCCTTGAGGGTTTCAACAGGATGCCGCCCCTTGGCTATTGCATGGACTGTGAGGAAGAAGACTATGCGGCGATGATCAAGATGATGGCGGGTGCAGACGAATGATTAGCCGGCGCCGGTTCCTAACAGGCTCAATTGCTTTGAGTCTCTCAGGGTTTTACACAAGTATCGTCAGTGCAGTGGGCAGGGTGACACCCTGGCGTAACTGGTCTGGCTGGCTTCTGGCACACCCCCGAGCAAGACTGGCTCCCTTGAACGAAGGTCAGCTTGTCGATCAGATTAAGGGCTCTACTGGCGCTATTCGACCCGTCGGCGCGGGACATTCCTTTACGCCACTGGCACTCACCGATGACAACCTTGTCGTGATGGACAAGATGAGCGGTATCATTTCTCACGATAAAGAGACTAACGAGGCAACGCTGTGGGCGGGGACAAGGCTCGCTGACAGCGGACCCATGCTGGACGAGCTGGATCAGGCCATGTTCAACCTGCCTGATATTGATCATCAGACCCTGGCAGGTGCGATCGCAACCTCGACTCATGGTACAGGCAAAGGATTGAAATCTCTGTCCGGCTATGTCACTGGTTTAAGGCTGGTGACACCTTCCGGGGAGGTGCTCGACCTGAATAAGGACAACAACTCCGACCTGTTCAATGCTGCCAGGGTTTCCTTTGGGGCGCTCGGTGTTATCACGCGAATTCGGTTTAAGAATCGTGAGCCCTTTCGTTTGCGAACCCAGACCTGGATTGAGAAAACTGAAGACGTACTGAAGAAGTTTGATCAATCAATCGAAGATCATCAGCACTATGAAATGATGCCACTGGTTCATTCCGACTATAGCCTGGTCGTCGCCCATACGGAAACAGATGACGCCCTGCAGACAACGGTGGAAGAAGATTATGGTGGAGCGTTCATCTCCATGGTGGCAGCAACACCCATCATGTTGCGGAAGACTCTGATTCATACACTTGCCTTGATACAAGGCTCGACCGAGGCCATTGGTGAGTCGTTTAATGCGTTAACCAACCTTCGACACGATCGTTTCAATGAGATGGAGTATTCAGTTCCTCTAGCCTCCGGGCCTGACTGCCTTCGTGAAATCCTGGCGACCATTGAGCGGGAATCAATAGATGTTGCCTTCCCCCTTGAATACAGGATTGTTGATGGTGATGACACCTGGCTCAGCATGTTTGCGGGTGGTCCCCGGGTATCGATATCAGTACACAGGATGGCATCCAAAGATTACCATCCGCTCTTTGACTGGATTGAGCCTATCTTCTGGAAATATAACGGGCGTCCTCACTGGGGGAAAGTTCATACGCTTGGCTATGAGCAGTTGAAATATCTGTACCCTAGGTATGATGATTTTATTACCCTGCAGGCTTCCCTTGATCCGGAGGGAAGAATGTTGAATGACCACTTAAAGTATCTGTTGGGGAAGTAGGCGAAAATGAGCTGGCAGAACAGAAGAATTGTAGCCTTTGATAAGGAGGCTATACACGCGGGCAACAGGGGTCTTGCAATAGATCACGACAATATTGCCATTCAGGTCGATGCCTTGATGGCGACCATGACACTTTCGCAAAAGATCAACCAGCTTTCCGGACTTCAGCCTGCCGCTATTGATGGCTTTTACTATGCGGGTGGGGATGAAGAGCTGGGACTTGCGCCCTACAAGATGGTGGATGGGCCGAGAGGCGCCCGAGCCGGAATGGCGACTGCATTCCCCGTTGCCATTGGCAGGGCGGCTACTTTTGATGTTGAACTTGAGCGTCGGGTGGGTCTGGCTATGGGGCTTGAGGTAGCTGCAAAAGGTGGCAATGTGATTCTCGCGCCAACTATAAATTTGCTTCGTCACCCGGGCTGGGGACGTGCCCAGGAGACCTATTCAGAGGATCCCTGGCATATGGGGGCGATGTCAGTTGCGTTCATCAGTGGTGCTCAGAATCATGTATTGGCGAGCCCAAAACACTTCGCGTTGAATAATCTGGAAATTACCCGCTTTGATCTCAGTGCCAATATTGATGTGCGTACATTACATGAAGTCTACCTCCCACACTTCAAGCGCAGTATTCAGGAAGCTGCTGCCGGCTCTGTTATGAGCGCCTACAACAAGGTGAATGATGTTTATTGTGGCGAGCATTCCATTCTGCTAACGGATATATTAAGGGATGACTGGGGATTTACCGGTTTTGTTGAATCCGATTGGTTCCTTGGTACACGATCGACGGCTGCTGCAATTAATGCTGGCATGGACATTGAAATGCCGGGAGCCCATTGGTATAGCGAAGAGAGTATCAATGAGGCGTTGGCCAGAGGTGAGCTTGATGAGGCGGCCATTACCCGAAACGCGCGACGAGTTGTATATCAGAACGTTGCATGGGCAATAGCTGATATGGAAGTTCCCGATGCGCGGGTGGTTGAGCGTGAGGAGCATATTGACCTAGCCCGAGAGGTGGCGGAGAAGTCCTTTGTCCTGCTGAAAAATGAACTACTTCTTCCCCTTGAGGATACTGCTGGCCTGAAGGTTGCGCTTGTCGGGGATCTCGCTGATACCGTTAACCTTGGTGACAGGGGTAGCAGCTTTGTGACTTCAAGTGAAGTCTCGACACCCCTGTCGGGTCTGCAGGCGCATATCAAAAATGCATCACTTCACTATTTTAGGTCCGATGATGACCTCAACCGGCTCGGGGATTTTGATGTTTGCATCGTGGTTGCCGGGCTAACCTATATTGAAGAGGGTGAGTTCATCCCAACCCTGCAGCAGGAAGCAGAAGAGGGCGAACTTGCGCGAGGAGGGGATCGCGAAACACTTTTACTACCTGATTCTCAGCGTTCTCTGATTGATAAGGTGGCAGGAGTTGCAAGGAAGACCGTAGTTTTATTGGAAGGTGGCAGTGCGATACAGGTGACCGACTGGCTGGACGAGATTGATGCATTGCTTATGCTCTGGTATCCAGGCAGGGAGGGCGGCCATGCCATTGCCAATGTGTTGTTTGGCAAATGCTCACCCAGTGGCAAGTTACCGGTTTCTTTTCCCCGATCCATAGACCAGTTGATGCCATGGGATGTTAATTCGCACAAGGTAGATCACAGCCTGCTTCACGGCTATCGATTGCTTGACCATCAGGATACGGAGCCGGAATTTCCATTTGGTTTTGGCTTAAGCTATACCACCTTTGACCTGGGTGGTCTGCAGGTTGAAAGAACCGCTGATTACTTCAATGTTACAGTAAGCGTCATGAACACGGGCAATGTCGCTGGGGCGGAGATTGTCCAGTTGTATGTTTCATGCACTGATTCAGCAGTTTTCCGAGTGCCGAAAGAACTCAAAGGCTTCGGCCGCGTTGAACTGGAAGCGGGTGAGACCGCTGACCTTGAATTGAATTTAAGCGATGAAGACCTGCGATACTATGACCCCGAACTGAACGGTTGGGTACTTGAGCCCTGTTCCTATGACCTCCAGTTAGGTGTATCTTCGCGGGACCTGCCCTTATCTTCGGGCTGGCTATTTGATGGAGTGGAGTGGCAACCCGTATGACCCGTACAAGTCGAACCCGTTCAGGTATTAGGCTGAAATCTAATTACAGGCCTGATGAGGGCGCAAGTGAGACACTAAAAACTCATTATCAGGATAACCTGGGCGATCCTGGCAGTTATCCCTATACCAGGGGCACACGTGATAACCCTGGGGGAGGCTGGATTCAGCGCGAGTTGTCAGGTGAAGGCGATGCCCGGCGGTCTAACGCCCAGTTTAAGTACCTCCTCGAGCAGGGTCAGTCGGGTGTTGATATTATCGGCGACAGCCCGACGCAATCCTTGATGGACCCCGACCATCCACTGGCAAAGTATGTCATTGGAACCCAGGGCGTTTCCCTGTGTCGCCATGATGATTACCGTGAACTGTTCGATGATATCCCCATAGACGAAATATCAATATCCAGTTCAGGCCCTCCCATGTTTACCGTTGCCAGCCTCTACCTGTTGGCGATGGAACGTGGTATTTCGCCCGCCAGTGTGCGTGGCTCGGTGCTGCAGTTCCCGTTCTATGCCGAGTATTGTGGCTATGCCTACAAGATGCCGTTCGACCTGCATCTGCGGATGACCTGTGACATTATTGAGTTCTGCAGTAAGGAAATGCCAAAGTTCCACGGTTTTCTGGAAGACAGCTATTTCTTTAGTGAGGCGGGCCTAAATGCCGTAGAAGAGGCCGCCCTCGCCTTTGTTGAGATCAGGCATGTGGTCCGCACCCTGATGAAGCGTGGACTGGATATAGACAGCTTTGCACCACGTATTGCAATTCTAGTGAATTGCTCAATGGATTTTTATGAGGAAATAGCAAAGATCCGCGCTATGCGTAGAATTTTTGCACGCATGATAAAGGAAGAATTCGGGGCTAAGGATCCTCGGTCCATGGCCGTAGTTATAGCATGTCATACTTCCGGTTTATCTTTGACTACTGAACAGCCCGCCAACAATATTGTTAGAGGGGCGGTTCAAACCGTAGCGCTTGGTCTTGCTGGTATCCAGGCGCTGGAAATTTCCACATTTGACGAAGGTTTTAGAACACCAAGCAAGGAGGCGCACCTCGTTGGTCTGCGAACTCAGCAGATCGTTGACCTGGAAGCCAATATCACCAGGGTGCAGGATCCATTTGGTGGCTCCTGGTTCATGGAATCACTGACAGACCAGATTGAAGAGAAGGTTCTGGCAATGATCGCGGATATTGAGTCCCGTGGAGATCCTGCGGACCTGGTTACAGGCGGTTATTTCAAACAGTTTTTTGAAGGTGCCATGAGCCGTTATCACCAGAACGTAAGTTCAGGGGAGGTCACCAAGGTGGGGCTTAATGTTCTTCAGGTGCCGGAGGATGAGGACAAGCTGCTGCGGGATGTCAGCGAAGCAAAATTTGAGCCTTTGATGGAACGTGCTGAGCAGCTTAGGATCTTTAAGGCGTCCAGGGATCAGTCGGCGGTTCGTGAGAGCCTGATGGCAGTGTTTAAGGTTACATCAACCGATGAAAATATCATGGAAGCTGTCATCGGCGCAGTTGAAACCGGTGCTACCATGGGTGAAATCATCGGCGTCATGCGTGAAGCGAGCGGTACGCCTTATGATCCCTATGGCCACCTGACATCACCAATTGAGGGGTAATGTGAATAGTATTCGAATATTGATTGGTATCCTCGGCATGGATCAACATGAAGTTGCCGCCGTGGGTATTGCCAAGATGCTCAGGGACAATGGCATGGAGGTTATTTATGCCGGTTGTTTCAATACGCCTGAAACGATCCTGCAGTCCGCAATAGAAGAAGATGTCGATGTCATCGGCATTAGCAGCCACTCCTGGGAGTATCTCTACTATATGCCGGAACTGATGGAACTGCTTCAAAAGGAGGCCAACCCAATACCGGTGGTCGTTGGCGGGTCGGTCATAACCGCGAAGGATAAAACAGCCCTGGGGGAGATAGGCGTTGCCTCGGTCTTTGGCTCGGGTACCAATGATGAGGAAATCATCGGGAGCATCCAGGAACTGGCTGAAGCGTTTGTAGCAGCGAGCTGCTAGATTCAAACCTGAATATGAAAGCACTAGTGGACAAATTAACCAGCGGTGATATCCGTAGTGCTGCCCGGTTGATTCGCATGATCGATGACAACCAACCAGCGGCTCGGGATGCCCTGAAGCAGCTATTTCCCCATACCCGGCGGGCCAGAGTGATCGGTATCACCGGGCCGCCAGGCGCCGGCAAAAGTACCCTGACAAGCTGCCTTATTGAAAGCGCCAGGCAGCAGCAGATGTCGGTTGGCGTGCTGGCCGTTGATCCGAGCAGCCCCATGTCCGGGGGTGCGATCTTGGGGGACCGAATTCGAATGAATCGCCATACTCTGGATAAGGAAGTCTATATTCGTTCCCTTGCCAGCCGCGGACATTTTGGTGGCATTACACCTGCTACGCGAGGTGCTATCCGGGTGCTGGATGCGATGGGCAAGGATGTAATCATCGTTGAAACTGTGGGTGTAGGTCAGGATGAGGTGGATATCGCAAGGCTCGCCGATACCACGGTGATTGTCTGGGTGCCAGGGCTGGGTGATGACATACAGGCCATGAAGGCGGGTATTCTGGAGGTGGCTGATATCTTTGTCGTCAATAAGGCTGAACACCCTGATGCTGAAGTGACCAGCAACTATCTAAAATCCGTATTCAGGCAAGAAAAAAATACAACGGGGGTTCCCCGGGACTGGATGCCACCGGTTGTGGAAACAGTGGCCACCAAAGGCTGGGGAATTGATGCATTGTGGGATGTCCTGGACCAGCACCGGGAATACGTAGTTGGCGCGTCAGATTACTATGTCGTGCGAAAACAAAAAGCCTGCAGAGCAGAGCTGGAGAATTTCGTACACCAGGGTCTGAGTGAAAAATTCACGACACAATTTGCAGATTCGGCTATGATGGAAGAGAAAGTAGTGCAGATTGCTAGCGGTGAGGCTGATATCTATGCAGTGGCTGAAAGCTTGTTGGCGGAAATAACTGTACCCCGTCAGCACCATGTGGACCAATTAGCCTAATTGCCTAAGAGACACTTCTAGTTCATCGTTAACCCGAGAGGAAA